>ERZ779840.2200-NODE-2200-length-17146-cov-24.916447_pt1 | contig 17146 bp, 13 predicted proteins | sample MGYA00511561_ERZ779840 | MGnify/ENA primary metagenome ERZ779840 (study PRJEB29588, sample SAMEA2162036) | human gut metagenome | biome: human gut; feature: human-associated habitat; material: faeces | place: Denmark | collected 2008/2010 ...
GCAACACAAATATGGAATTTTTCAACTCTGCTGTCGGCGTTCTTCAAACTTTGGTTATTGCCCTTGGCGCAGGTCTCGGCATCTGGGGAGCCATTAACCTGCTGGAAGGCTACGGAAACGACAACCCCGGCGCTAAAAGTCAGGGCATGAAACAGCTCATGGCGGGCGGCGGCGTGGCGCTCATCGGCGTCATTCTCGTACCCCTGCTCTCCGGCCTGTTCGGTTAATCGCCCGCACGAATCCTTCGCGGCGTCCGCCCCTCTGGGCGGGCGCTGCGGGAAAGGAGGGTAAAGCCCATTGGATTTGATATGGCAGAAATTCACCGAATGGCTGAAGGAGCTGCTGGTCAGCGGCATCATGGACAACGTGAACGGGCTGTTTGACAACGTGAACAGCCGCGTGGCGGGCATCGCCGGACAGGTGGGCGCTACGCCCCAGGGCTGGAACAGCGGCGTCTACGGCATGATCCGAACGCTGTCGGACAATGTGATTTTGCCCATCGCGGGCGTGATTCTCGCCTTTGTCATGACGCTGGAGCTGATTCAGCTCATTACGGAAAAGAACAATATGCACGACGTGGACACATGGATGTTCTTCAAATGGATATTCAAGACCGCCTGCGCCGTGCTCATCGTCACCAACACATGGAACATCGTCATGGGCGTGTTCGAAGCGGCTCAGAGCGTCGTCAACAGCGCGTCGGGCATCATCATATCGGACACGTCCCTGACGTTCAACGAGCATATCGCGGGATTTGAAGCTGCGCTTGCGGAAATGGAGGTCTGGTCGCTGCTGGGGCTGTGGCTGGAGTCCGTGGTCGTGCATCTTTCCATGTGGGCGCTGACCATCTGCATTTTCATCATCTGCTACGGCAGAATGATCGAGATCTACTGCGTGACCTCCATCGCGCCCATCCCCATGGCGACCATGGCCAACCGGGAATGGGGGCAGATGGGCCAGAATTACCTCAGAAGCCTGCTGGCGCTGGGCTTTCAGGGCTTCCTCATCATCGTCTGCGTGGCGATTTACGCGGTGCTGATCCAGAACATCGTGGTGGAGAGCAGCGTCTCGGCAGCCATATGGACGTGCATGGGGTATACGGTGCTGCTGTGCTTCACGCTGTTTAAGACGAGCTCCCTTGCCAGGAGCCTGTTCCATGCCCACTGACGGAGGTGATGAAATTTGGCATACGTTCCCGTACCCAAGGACTTGAACGCGGTGAAAACCAAGGTCATGTTCAATTTAACAAAACGGCAGATTCTGTGCTTCGGCGGCGGCGCGCTCATCGGCGTACCGCTTTTCTTTCTGCTCAAGGGGCATATCGGCAGCAGCGCGGCGGCTCTTTGCATGATGCTGGTCATGCTGCCCTTCTTCCTGCTGGCCATGTATGAAAAGAACGGTCAGCCGCCGGAGAAGCTCATCCGCAACATCGTGCAGGTGTGCTTCCTGCGCCCCAAACAGCGCCCGTACAGGACGAACAATTTCTACGACCTGCTGAACCGGCAGGATATTTTGGATAAGGAGGTCTACGCGATTGTCCACAAACAAAACCCCCGCAAGAAAGCTCACACGAGCCGAGCGAAAGCAGATCGACGCGGCGATTGCAAGAGCCAGGCGTCAGGATAAACGAAAGAAGTCCGCCCAGGACAGCATCCCCTTTCAGCGGATGTACCCTGACGGCGTGTGCCGCGTGACGGACAATTACTACACGAAAACCGTGCAGTTTCAGGATATCAACTACCAGCTCAACCAGAACGAGGACAAGACCGCCATTTTCGACGGCTGGTGCGATTTCCTCAACTATTTCGATTCCTCCATCCGCTTCCAGCTCTCCTTCATCAACCTCTCCGCCACGCGGGATACCTACGCCCGGCGCATCGCCATCCCCTTGCAGGGCGACTGCTTCGACAAGCTCCGCACCGAGTACACCGGGATGCTGCAAAGCCAGCTTGCCCGCGGCAACAACGGGCTGATCAAGACCAAGTACCTGACCTTCGGCGTGGAGGCGGACAGCCTGAAGGCGGCAAAGCCCCGATTGGAGCGCATCGAGACGGATATCCTCAACAACTTCCGCCGTCTGGGCGTGCAGGCGGAAGCCCTGAACGGGATGGAGCGCCTGCGCCTGCTGCACGGGATGCTCCACATGGACGAGCCGCAGCCCTTCCGCTTTTCGTGGGACTGGCTGGCTCCCTCCGGGCTGTCGGTGAAGGACTTCATCGCGCCCAGCGCCTTTGAGTTCAAGACCGGCAGCAGCTTCGGCGTGGGCAGCAAGACCGGCTGCGTATCCTTCTTGCAGATTTTAGCGCCGGAGCTCAACGACCGGATGCTGGCGGATTTTCTGGATATGGAAAGCTCCCTCATCGTCAGTATGCATGTCCAGTCCGTGGATCAGGTGAAGGCCATCAAGACCATCAAGCGCAAAATCACCGACTTGCAGAAAATGACCATTGAGGAGCAGAAAAAGGCGGTGCGCTCCGGCTACGATATGGATATTATCCCCTCCGACCTTGCCACCTACGGCACGGAGGCGAAAAAGCTCTTGCAGGAGCTGCAAAGCCGCAACGAGCGTATGTTCCTTTTGACCTTCCTTGTGGTGAACGTGGCGGACAACAGGCAGCGCCTCGGCAACAACGTCTTTCAGGCGGGCTCCATCGCCCAGAAGTACAACTGCCAGCTCACGAGGCTGGACTTCCAGCAGGAGGAGGGCTTCATGAGCAGCCTCCCCTTGGGGCTGAACCAGATCGAGATCCAGCGGGGGCTGACCACCTCCAGCGTGGCGATTTTCGTGCCGTTTACCACCCAGGAGCTGTTTCAGGACGGCAAGGAAGCCCTCTACTGCGGGCTGAACGCCCTTTCCAATAACCTCATCATGGTGGACAGAAAGCTGCTTAAAAACCCAAACGGGCTGATCTTAGGCACGCCCGGAAGCGGCAAGTCCTTCTCCGCCAAGCGTGAGATCGCCAACGTGTTCCTCGTCACCAATGACGATATCATCATCTGCGACCCGGAGGCGGAGTACGGGCCGCTGGTGGAGCACCTGCACGGGCAGGTGGTGAAGATCTCGCCCACCTCCACCGACTACCTGAACCCCATGGATTTGAACCTGAATTACAGCGACGACGAAAACCCGCTGAGCCTGAAATCCGACTTCATCCTGTCCCTGTGCGAGCTGATCGTGGGCGGCAAGGACGGCCTCATGCCGGTGGAAAAGACCATCATCGACCGCTGTGTGCGCTCTGTTTACCGGGAATACCTGAGCGACCCCCGCCCGGAAAAGATGCCGATTTTAGAGGACTTGTACAACGAGCTTCGCAGGCAGGACGAAAAGGAAGCGCAGTATATCGCCACGGCGCTGGAAATCTACGTCACCGGCTCTCTCAACGTGTTCAACCACCGCAGCAACGTGAATATCGAAAACCGCGTGGTCAGCTTCGATATCAAGGAGCTGGGCAAGCAGCTCAAAAAGATCGGGATGCTGGTGGTGCAGGACGCGGTGTGGAACCGCGTCACAATTAACCGGGAGCAGCGCAAGTCCACCCGCTACTATATCGACGAAATGCACCTTCTTCTGAAGGAGGAGCAGACCGCCGCGTATACGGTGGAGATATGGAAGCGATTCCGCAAGTGGGGCGGCGTTCCCACGGGCATCACCCAGAACGTCAAAGACCTGCTCTCCAGCCGCGAGGTGGAGAACATCTTTGAAAACTCCGACTATGTGTATATGCTCAACCAGGCTTCCGGCGACCGGCAGATTCTGGCGAAGCAGCTCAACATCTCGCCCCATCAGCTCTCGTATGTGACCCAATCCGCCGAGGGCGAGGGGCTTTTGTTCTACGGCAGCGTGATCCTGCCCTTCGTAGACCGCTTCCCCAAGGATACGGAGCTGTATAAAATCATCACGACAAAATTGTCCGACCTCTCCGAACAAACCGGGGAGGAAGCGAAGGACGCAATTACAGTGTAAGGAAGGAAAAAAGAATATGGATAACCACCTTATGATTTTTGAAAGCACAGATTTTGGTCGGGTGCGTTCCGTGCTGAAAGACGGAGCTCCTTGGTTTGTTGCGGTTGATGTGTGCAAAGCTCTCGGATTGAACCAGGTTACGCGCGCAATGTCCAGATTGGACTCGGACGAAGGTGGGTTACTTGAAGTACCCCACCCCCAGAACACCGATAAGACGATTGAAATAAATGCAGTAAGTGAAGCCGGACTCTATCATTTGATCCTTTGCTCCAAAAAGCCGGAAGCGAAAGCCTTCAAGCGCTGGATCACCCATGAGGTCATTCCCTCCATCCGCAAGCACGGCGCGTATATGACGGACAGCCTGTTGGATGCGCTGGAGGCGCACCCCGAGGCCGTGCCGGAGTACCTGAACCGCCTGCGCAGCGAAAACGCCCGAAACCGGGAGCTGACCCGCCGTCTCCGGCTTGCCCTCCCCAAAGCGGAGTATTACGACGCCTTTGTTGACCCTGCGGACTGCACCAACATCCGCACCACCGCCAAGGAGCTGGGCGTTCCCGAAAAGCAGTTTACCCGGTATCTGGAGGAAAAGAAGTATCTGTTTCGGGACAAGAACCGCAAGCTCTTTCCCCGTGCGGTCAAAAAGAGCGCCGGTCTGTTTCTGGTGAAGGACTTCTACACCGAGCGCGGCAAGCTGGGACACTATACCCTCATTACCCCGGCAGGCAAGCGGCATTTTCTGGAGAGAACGGATGAAATTCTGTTTGAATAACGCTTTTAACTCATCAGCAGTCCCATCAGGAGGTGATGAATATGGCAAAACGCTCGCCAAGGCTGATTTTCACCGAGGAAGAACGCGCCCTGCCGGAGCTGGAACGAGCTGTCCGCAAGGCGGACAGGGCGGCGGTTAAGCTGGAAAAGGCCGAAGCGAAGATTCCCAAGAAAACCGTTAAGGTCAAAAAGCGCGTTGTGGACAGTGAGAGCGGCAAGGTCACGACGCGCCTTTTCTTTGAGGAGGCGGACAAAAAGCGTCCGCCCTCCAAGCTGGCGCACGCCGCAAGGAAAGCGCCGCTGGATACCGTCCGCAGCGCAGTCCACCGCAAGCTCCGGGAGGAGGGCGATGACAACCCCGGCACGGAGGCGGCGAACACCCTGACCGAGACGGCGGAGCGCACCTGGCGCATTGCGGAATCGGCGCACCGCTCCCATGCGGAAAAGCCCTACCGCAGGGCGGACAAGGCGGAAGCCGCCGCAGACAAAGCCAATCTCAAGGCGCTGAACAAACAGTACGAGCAGGAATACGGCAGGGCTTCCAACCCCTATTCCCGTTGGCAGCAGAAGCAGGCCATTAAAAAGGAATACGCCGCCGCAAAAGCGGGGAACGGCGCGGGGAATACCGTCAAAGCGTCCGAGACCACCGCAAAGGCGGCAAAGCGCGCCGCCGAGGGAAGCAAAAAGGCCGACAGCTTTTTTGTCCGGCACAAGAAGGGCTTCCTCATTGCAGGCGGCATCGCCGCCGCGATACTGCTGCTCATGACCTGCATTTCCTCCTGCTCCACGCTGTTTCAGGGAGGAATATCCGGTGTTGCATCCTCCACCTATCCGCTGGAGGATGCGGATATGCTGGCAGCGGAAGCCGCCTACTGCGCCATGGAGGACGAGCTGCGGGAATACCTGCACAGCTACGAAAGCACCCACGATTACGACGAGTACCACTTCGACCTGGACGAGATTGAGCACGACCCCTATGTGCTCATTTCCATGATTACCGCCCTCAAGGGCGGAGAATGGACGATTGACGAAATAGGCGGGATTCTGGAGACGCTGTTTGAAAAGCAGTATATCTTAACGGAAACCGTCACCACGGAAACCAGATACCGCACCGAAACGCATATCGGCTATTACACCGACGAAACCGGCAATCTGCAAAGCTACGAGTACGAGGCGGAGGTTCCCTACACCTGGTATATCTGCCATGTGGAGCTGGAAAATTTCAACCTCTCCCATGTGCCGGTGCATATCATGTCCCACGATCAGCTCTCCATGTACGCCGTGTATATGAGCGTGCTGGGCAACCGCCCCGACCTGTTCCCCGGCTCCCCGTATGTGAACCGCTACTACTATACCAAGTATGAGAAGTACGAGATACCCCCGGAAGCGCTGGCGGATGAGCAGTTCGCCGCCATCATCAAGGAAGCGGAAAAGTATCTGGGCTACCCCTACGTCTGGGGCGGCAGCTCGCCGGACACCTCCTTCGACTGCTCCGGCTTCGTTTCGTATGTCTACAACAACTGCGGTCTGCACTGGAGCTTCGGCAGGCTGGGCGCGGAGGGGCTGCGGGGTATGTGCACCTATGTTTCCCCGGAAAGCGCCCGTCCCGGCGACCTGATCTTTTTTGAAAAGACCTACGACACCGCAGGCGCGTCCCATGTGGGCATCTATGTGGGCAATAACAGGATGCTCCACTGCGGCGACCCCATTCACTACGCTTCCATCGACACAAGCTACTGGCGAAGCCATTTTCTCCAGTTCGGCAGATTACCTTAACAACAACCATATTAACGCAAAAAGGAGGATGTTATGAACCCGCGACTTGAAAAGCTGCGTCAGGAGCGCGAGAAGCTGGCGGAAAAGCTCACATCGCTGACCGCACGGCTCAAAGCCCTGGACGAGCAGATTCTGAAGCTGGAAAACACGGATATTGTGGGCATCGTCCGCGAGAACGGGCTGACCATCGAGCAGCTCGCGGCGCTGATGACGATGCTGGAAAAGCGTCCCACGGCGGCGCTGCCCGACGAATACAGAAAAACGGAGGATTTTGTGGATGAAGAATAAATGGAGATTTTTTGCCGTGACGCTGGCCGTCGTGCTCTGCATGACGGTCTTTTCCGTTACGGCCTATGCAGGCGGCGATATGGTCGATTCGACAATGGGCGACCCGACCATGGAAACCCCAACTGCAACTACACAGCCGGAGAATACGAATACCGGTGAGCAGACCCCAAACGGACAGACACTGACCGTGATTGTGACCGAAAACGCGGACGGAAGCCGTACCGTGACCATCGGGGATCGGAGCTGGACGCTTCCCGCCAAACGGGAGCAGGCCGGAAAGGTGGTCAACGTCCGCACCTATTTGAACCTGCGCACCGGCCCCGGCACGGACTACACTGTGATTGGGCATCTGCTCAACGGCGCGGAGGTGAAGGTGCTGGAGGAAAGCAACGGCTGGTACAAGGTGGTCGTGCCGGAGCAGACCGGCTATGTATACGGCAAATACCTTGAGGTTCTCAACACCTCTGCGGGAGGCGGGGAGAACGACACGGATACTGCGGGACTGCTGGAGATACTGCTGCAATATTACGCCGCTGCCGGAGGTTCCGCGCCTTTGACCCCGGACGGCAACCTGACGCTTATGGACGATATCGGCTCCGCTTTCGGCGCAGGCAAGCAGTTCATCACCGTGACGACCAAGGGCGGCAACACCTTTTATCTCATCATCGACCGGGACGATAAGGGCAATGAGAACGTCCATTTTCTGAATCTTGTGGACGAGGCCGACCTGCTGGCGCTGACCAAGGACGGCGAGAGCATCGTCCCCGCCTGCACCTGCACGGACAAATGCGCTGTGGGCAAAATCAACACGGGCTGCAAGGTGTGCAGAACCAATATGAGTGAGTGCGCGGGCAAGGAGCAAACAGCAGAAATTACGCCCCAGCCCGCCGAGCCTGCGGAGACCGCGCCCGAAAAGAAGCCCGGCGGCACGGGTATCATCGCCGTTCTGCTGCTCCTGCTGCTGGGCGGCGGCGGTGCGATATACTGGTTCAAGCTCCGCAAGCCCAAGGCCGACACCCGTGGGGCGGACGATCTGGACGATTACGACTACGGCGAGGACGAGGAAGATGAGGATTACGAGTTTGAAGCCGAGGACGAGACGGACGCCGGGGAGGATGAAGAAAAGTGACACAGACAGTCAGCACAGAATCGCCCATGGAGCCGTCTCCCCGCGAGAGGCTTATTCAGATCATGAAGCGCGAGCAGGCGCTTTTCATCCGGCAGACGCTCTCCCAAAAGCCCGGATACCGGGGCGGTAAGAAAGCCTTTGAATACTTCATTCGGCAGAAGATCGTAAAAGCCGTGGAAGCGGGCTGCGGGGACGCGGAGGCGCTGCTCCGCACCCCCAAGCCCGTCAAAGCCATCTACTACGACTTCAAATACTATTTCGACGAATACAGCTACGCAAACTGCGACCTGTATGTGGAGAAGGCCATCGAGGACTGCGGGAACAACACCCTGCGCAAGGAGTTCCTGCGGGCAAAGGGCGGGGACGCACCGGATGATTTCGATATCAACGATGAGGAGGAATAAAGGAATATGAACGAATACCGATTGGTTGTGTGTGAAAAGCCCTCCGTGGCAAGGAGCATTGCCGCCGTTCTTGACGCAGGCAAACGCGGGGACGGCTTTCTTTCGGGTGGCGGCTATCTCGTCTCCTGGTGCTTCGGGCATCTTGCGGAGCTTTCGGATGCGGACGCCTACGATGAAAAGTACGGCAAATGGCGAAGGGAGGACTTGCCCATCCTGCCGGATAGCTGGCAGTATACCGTATCAAGGGACAAGCAGAAGCAGATGAACACCCTGCGCGCCCTCATGCACCGAGAGGACGTTTGCGAGGTCATCAACGCCTGCGACGCCGGGCGCGAGGGCGAGCTGATCTTCCGCACGGCGTATAATCTCAACAACTGCCGCAAGCGCATAAAGCGGCTCTGGATTTCCTCCATGGAGGATGCGGCGATCCTTCAGGGCTTTGACAATCTCCGCGACGGAGCGGAGTACGACAACCTCTACGCCTCCGCCCTCTGCCGCAGCAAGGCGGACTGGCTGGTGGGTATCAACGCCACCCGCCTGTTTTCCGTGATGTACCACCGCACCCTGAACGTGGGGCGCGTGGTGTCGCCCACGCTTGCGCTGTTGGTGCAGCGGGAAGCGGAGATCAATGCCTTTCAGCCGGAGAGCTTTTACACCGTCCATCTGGACTTTGACGGCTTCTCCGCCGCAGGCGGGCGCATGAAGGAGCAGGCTGAGGCGGAGCGGCTTGCCGGGGACTGCAACAGCAAAACCGCCGCTGTTACCTCCGTCGTGCAGACGGAAAAGACAGAGAAAGCCCCGGCGCTCTACGACCTGACTGTGCTCCAGCGTGACGCCAACCGACTGCTTGGGTACACGGCGCAGCAGACGCTGGATTATCTGCAAAGCCTTTATGAAAAGAAGCTCTGCACCTACCCCCGCACCGACAGCCGCTACCTCACCGACGATATGGAGGGCGGCGTAAACGCGCTGGCGCTGTGCTGTGCGGGCATCTGCGGCACGGAGCCGCCCGCAGCCGTCTGTTCGGGGCAGGTGTGCAGCAGCAAAAAGGTCAGCGACCACCACGCCGTCGTTCCCACCATGGCAGCGGGCGAAACGGACTTGGAGGCGCTGCCCGCAGGCGAACGGGAAATCCTGCGCCTTGTTTCCCGTCAGGTGCTTATGGCGGTCAGCGCACCCTTCGTCTATCTGGAGACCGAGGCAAGGCTGGACTGCGGCGGAAATGCCTTTGCCGCCAAGGGGAAAACAATCCTTCATATGGGTTGGAGGGCATACACGGAAAAGGGCAAACAGGACAGCACCCTCCCGGAGCTTTCCGAGGGACAGATGCTTTCCGTTTCCTCCTGCGCGGTCAAAGAGGGCAGAACGGCCCCGCCCAAACAATTCACTGAGGATACGCTTCTGTCGGCTATGGAGACGGCGGGCAAGGAGGATATGCCGGAGGATGCGGAGCGGCGCGGGCTGGGAACCCCCGCGACAAGGGCAGCGGTCATTGAAAAACTGGTGGCCACGGGCTTTGCGGAGCGCAGAAAGGCGAAAAAATCTGTACGCCTCGTTCCCACCGAAGCGGGCGTTTCCCTCATTACCGTGCTGCCCGAACAGCTCCAGTCCCCGCTTTTGACCGCCGAATGGGAGCACCGCCTCAAGGAGATCGAGTGCGGCGAGCTGGGCGCGGACGAGTTCCTCGCAGGCATCTGCGATATGGTCGCAGCGCTGGTTCGGGACGCTGCGCCTGTGGACGGCGCAGAGGTGCTGTTCCCCTCCGGCAGACCCGTTGTGGGCAAATGCCCCCGCTGCGGCGCAGAGGTCACGGAGAGCAAAAACGGCTATTTCTGCGAGAGACGGAGCTGCAAGTTCGGGCTGTGGCGGGACAACCGCTTCCTTGCCGCCAAGAAGATCAGCCTGACAAAGAAGATGGCTTCCTCGCTCCTGACGCAGGGACGCGCCTACGCCAGCGGTATCTACTCAGAGAAAACCGGCAAGACCTACGACGCATTCATCGTGCTGGAGGACGACGGCGCGCGTTCCTCCTATAAGCTGGACTTCACCAAATGACCCTCACAGGCTCCCGCACGGGCGTTTCATTCCCCTGCGGGAGCCGCTGTTTTTACCATGACTCAAAGGAGGTATGCACGAAATGGCCGAAAAACAGACCAACAAGGAACGGCTCAAGGACATCACCGACAGCATAGAGACGGGCATAAAGGAGCTGTTTGAGAGCGACAAATACAGGCAGTACCTTGCCACCATGAGCCGCTTTCACAAGTACAGCGTCAACAACACCATGCTCATCTATATGCAGCGCCCCGACGCCACCCATGTGGCCGGCTTCAACAAATGGCGCGATCAGTTTGGAAGGAGCGTTAAGAAGGGCGAAAAGGGCATTAAAATCATCGCCCCCACGCCCTTCAAGAAGAAAATCGAGCAGCAGAAATTAGACCCCGACACCAAGCTCCCCCTGCGGGACGAGAACGGCGATATTATCACGGAGGAAAAGACGGTGCAAATTCCCATGTACAGGCCCGTGGTGGTGTTCGACGTGCAGCAGACCGCAGGCAAGCCACTGCCGAAGCTGGCGGCGAACCTTACGGGGGATGTGCAGAATTACGAGGTGTTCATGGAGGCTCTGCGCCGCAGTGCGCCCGTCCCCATCTTCTTTGAGAAGCTGGCGGAGAATATGGACGGATACTTCTCCGTGGACAAACAGCGCATCGCTGTCCGCGAAGGCATGAGCGAGGTGCAGACGGTCTGCGCCGCCGTCCATGAGATCGCCCACTCCAAGCTCCACAATAAGGACGAAATCGGAGAAAAATATCAGGAGATTGAGTTGTTCGGCAAGCCCGCGCTGTTCTCCAACGGGCGCATCGACCGGGATAAGCTGCCGGAGGGCTTGTATGCGTATGACCTGCGCGGCTCGGATGATGATCCGGGGTTGCCCGTGACCATTCAGGAGCACGTTGTGGTGAACCACGCGGCAACCGTCATTGCCGCAGCGCCCATTGAGCTGCCGGAGCAGGGCTTTTTGTATCTGGGCGAGGACGGGCTGAACTTCACGGGCGGCGAGCAGACCGTGAAGGAGTTTTGGCACGCACAGTACCCGGAAAAGGCAAAGCTCTCCCGCGCCGCCGAGGAGATTCAGGCGGAGAGCATCTCCTTCGCCGTCTGCGCCTATTACGGCATTGAGACAGGCGAAAACAGCTTCGGGTATCTGGCGACCTGGGCAAAGGACAGGGAGCTGACCGAGCTTCGCGCATCGCTGGAGACCATCAACCGAACCTCATCCTCCCTGATTACGGATATCGACCGCCATTACGCGGAAATCTGCAAGGAGCGCGGGCTGGATAAGGAGACGGAGAGCCTCGCCGCCCAGCCGGTGCAGGAGATCGCCGTGCAGGAGCCGGAGCCGGTCGCAGCACCGGACAACGGCTGCGTCCCCGACCCTGCGATTTCTGTTGAGAGCATGAACGCCTACGGCTACACCGATTCCAATATGCTGCCGCTGACAAAGGAGCGTGCGCTGGAGCTCATGGAACGGGACGTGAGCGTGTATATGCTTCACACGGACAACACCGAGGCCATGGCTTTCGATGCGGAGGATATCCGCAGCTTTGACGGTATCTTCGGCGTGGAACTCTCCGAATGGGAGACGGTCAAAGACCGCTTCGCACCGCCGGACTATGAAAAGGCGTTCCTCGACAACCCTGCCGACAGCTTTGCCATCTATCAGCTTCGGGATAACGACGGCACGGCGCAGCTCCGCTTTATGAACGCCGACTATCTGGAGAAGAAGGGGCTTTCCGCCCAAAAGGAGAACTACACCGCCGTCTACGCGGGCTGCCTCGACCGCAGGGGCGATACGCAGGACAGGTTGGATGCGCTGTATGAAACCTTCAACATCCGCCGTCCGGAGGATTTTCGCGGCCACAGCCTGTCCGTCAGCGACATCGTGGCGCTGAAGCAGAACGGCGTGGTATCCTGTCATTACGTGGATTCCCGGGGCTTCAAGGCGCTGCCCGACTTCCTAAAGCCGGAAAACTATCTCAAAAACGCGGAGATGGCCATGGAGGACGATTACGGCATGATCGACGGCGTTATCAACAACGGGCCGAAGCAGACCGTGGCGGAGCTGGAGGAACAGGCAAAGTCCGGCAAGCCCATCTCCCTCGTGGAGCTGGCGCAGGCGGCGCGCCAGGAACAGGCGCAGGCGGCACGGCAGGAGAAGAAGCCCTCCGTGCTGGCAAAGCTCTGTCCTCCCGTCAACGAGCCGAAAAAGACAGCGCGTTCAAAGCGCGCGGAAAGAGAGCTGCTATGATGAATTTTACCAACGATGAAATGAACCTCATGTGCATCTACCAAAGCGACAGCCGCAGCGGGCTGATTGCCGCCCTCACCGAAATGCGCGGATACCTGGACGAGGACGAAGCCGGGCTGCGGGAGCTGACCGACAGCGCCCTGCAAAAGCTCAGCGAAATCACCGATGAGGACTTCGCGGAGCTGGAGCTGGTGCCTGACTTCGACACGGACGAATAAGGCGGATGCGGCGGGAGCGGCTTTCGGGTCGCTCCTGTTTAATCTCCACATTTCTATTGAAGAAAAGTGCGGGTACACGCAAAAATTTTCAACAGAGCGCATCACAAAAGAAAAAGTGTCAATACGGAGGCGTATTCTCTCCGGAAAACGCACAGAATGATCAGGGAGTTTTCGCACTATTTTTCTGAAAACGCTTGATTTTCACCGGATAGTTGCGTATAATAAGACTGCGAGGTGAAAATATGATAAAGACAACAGCAATGCTACTGGAAGAATTGAAGGGATACGGTTCTCCGAAGTCAAAGTTGGCGCGTATGGCGGAGCGAGGCGAGTGCTTTCCCATTACAAGGGGGCTGTATGAAACTGACCGGAACGCTCCTGCGTACCTGCTTGCGGGCAGTATTTACGGGCCTTCATACATTTCCTTTGAATATGCCCTCAGCCGCTACGGGCTGATTCCCGAGGCGGTATATGCCGTTACCTGCGCCACCTTTGAAAAGAAAAAGAAAAAGAAGTATGAAACTCCCTTCGGAACCTTCACCTATCGGGATGTGCCGTCCGAGGCATTCCCGTTGGGGATTCGGCTCGTGCAGGAGGGCGATTATTTCTACCGGATCGCAGAGCCGGAAAAGGCTCTGTGCGACCAGCTCTATACTATGCCGCCCGTGCCGAACACACAGGAGCTTTTCCGGCTGCTGACGGAGGATTTGCGGATTGAGGAATCGGAGATTGGGAAGCTGGACGAAAATAAGGTTTGCGAATACAGCGGAGCGTACCATACCACGAACATCAAAAAGCTCTGCTCGCTTTTAAGGAGGCTTTGACATGAACAGCGCCATTGAACAGATGCTGAAAAGCTACCATGTAGAGAATATCTACGACAGAAAGAACGCTATGAAGGAGATCATGCAGGAAATTGTGCTCTGCGGCTTGTCCCGTGCGGGCTTCTTCAAAAAAGCGGCGTTTTACGGCGGAACCGCCCTGCGAATCTTCTACGGTCTCGACCGCTTTTCCGAGGATCTGGATTTTTCGCTGGAAGCGGAGAATTTGGACTTTGACCTGACGGCCTACTTTCCCGTGCTGGAGAAGGAAGTGAAAGCCTTTGGGCTGAACGTGGAGATTCAGGAAAAGGAAAAGACAAAAGAAAGCACCATCCGCTCCGCCTTTCTGAAGGGGAACACGAAGGAACATCTCCTGCTGTTCTACGCGGATGAAAAGGTGGCGGGAAGCGTGGCGAAGAATGAAGCGGTCAAGATTAAGTTCGAGGTGGACGTTAACCCGCCCGCCTTCGCCTCATTCGAGCACAAATACCGGCTGCTGCCCGTTCCGTATGAGGTGAAAATGTATGATATGCCCTCCCTGTTCGCAGGAAAAATCCATGCGGTCATCTGCCGTGCGTGGCAAAGCCGCATCAAGGGCAGGGATCTTTACGACTATGTATTCTATCTTTCAAGGGGTGCAGCCGTCAATCAAAAACACCTTCAGGCACGATTGATTGATTCCGGATATATTTCTGCCGATGCGGACTGTTCCTTGCCGGAAATCAAAGCGATGCTGGCGGAACGCTTCGACAGCATCGATTACGCACAGGCAAGGCAGGATGTGGAGCCGTTCATTCACGATTCCTCCGTGCTGAATATATGGAGCGCAGACTTTTTCAAACAAATCACGGAGGGATTGACTGCGGTATAGTCCCCGACTGAAAACCGAATACCGCCCTTACATAGAGCGTCCGTTCCGGGCGCTCTAAATTCATGCCATGAAGGAGGAGCAATATGCCGAGCAAGCTACAAACGTATATGCAGATGGCGGACGAAGCGCAGCGGCAGATCACCGGCAGCTACCGGGGCTGGACGGGCTTTCTCACCACCGCCGCAAGGCTGTACAAATACCCCTACGCCGAGCAGGTCATGATCCACGCCCAGCGTCCGGACGCCACCGCCTGCGCGGAGTACGACTTCTGGAACGAAAAGATGGGTCGGTATGTCCGCAGGGGCTCCAAGGGCATCGCCCTCATCGACAGCAGCGGCGAAAGGCCGAGGCTTCGGTATGTGTTCGACGTGTCGGACACGGGCGGCAGAGAATTTCCCAAGAGCCGCTATCTGTGGGAATACCGGGAGGAACACGCGGACGCGGTAAGCGCCATGCTGGAAAGCCGCTACGGTGTGGACGGAAAAGGAGGGTTTCCCGACCAGCTTGAGCGCATCGCGTCTCAGCTTGCGGAGGAATACTGGAGAGACTATAAGCGGGATATCCTCGCCATCGTTGACGATTCCTTTCTTTACGGGTATGATGAATTTAACGTAGGAGCGGCCTTCCAAAGTGCCGCCGCCGTCAGCATCGCCTACTCGCTCATGTCCCGCTGCGGGCTTGAAGCGGACGACCGCTTCGAGCATGAGGATTTCCTGAGCATCTTCGATTTCAACACCCCGGAAGCCGCCGCCGAGCTGGGTACGGCGGTGAGCAGGATCAACGGAGAGGTGCTGCGGCAGATCGAAGTCACCATCAAGAATTACGAGCGCGAGAAACTCGCGGAAAGGAGCCATAGCCATGACAGAGCTGACCTACACCAAGAACGGGGACTACCTGATTCCCGACCTGACGCTGAGCGAGACGCCGGAGGACGTAAGACCCCTGGGCAAGTACGGGAGACTGCGCAGGAGCTACCTTCAGGAGCACAGACCGGGGCTGTACAGCCGTCTGGTGCTGTCGGAGAAGCTGTTCCCGCATCTGCGGGAGATCGACGAGACGGCGAACCGGAGGCTGGAGCAGATGATGCCGGAGCTGATGAAGTCGGCGGGCGTGACGGAGGAGCTGAAAGCCCGCGACCAGATGAAATGGGTGGGGCTGATGAACAGCCTGAAAGCGCAGGCGGAGGAGATCATCCTCAGCGAGCTGGTGTACAACTGACCAATGACGCGCCGGAAGCGGAACCGGCGCAGCCTCCGATACCGCAGGCATACCAACTGAGCCTGTTCCCCACGGAGGAAGAGCAAATCGCATATATCGCAGAAGCGGAGAGCTACGCGCCCTCCGCTTTTTCCATGTCCATCCCGCAGGCGGATATCGACCATATTCTGCGCATGGAGGGCAACGCCGACTATGCCCGCATGAAGATCGCCACGGAGTTCTCCAAGGGCAAAGGCGTGGAAGAAATCGCGGCGTTTCTTCAAAGCAGCTTCCACGGCGGCAACGGCGTTGTCACCGAAAACGGCAGATATTCCGCCTGGTACGCCGAGGACGGCATCCACATCGCCAATGGGGACGCGGCAAGATACCTGACCTCCGCAAAGGTCGTAAGCTGGCAGGAGGCGGCGGAGCGCATCGGGCAGCTTCTCACTCAGGGCGAATACGCCGCCAATGTGGAGCTTGCGGAAGCGCCGGGGCATGAGCGCGCGGAGCTGGCGCAGTCCGTATGGTATCTACGGCAGGATTTAAGTGAAAAGGCACGGGCGCAGGGCTACCTCTCCTGCCTGTCGGATATGCGGGGCGGCGGTTTCCCGGAGGAAACGGCGCGGCTTGCCGGGCGGCTGATAGACCCCGCGTTCCGCGAAGTCCTCATGGATGATTTTGCACAATTCCGTTCCGACTACCGGGAGGACAGGAGCCTGCTGCGCTTTCACTACCACAAGCCGGACAAAATCGAGCAGGGCTTACGGGAGCTGTCCCTGCCCCGCAGGGAATACCGCACCGAAATGGCGGAGATCCCCGCCGTGCAGCGGTTTATTACCGAGGACGAGATCGCCGCGACCCTGACCCGCGGCAGCAACATTGAAGGGAGCAAGGGGCGCATCTACGCCTATTTCAAAGAAAAGCATACCCCCAGGGAGCAGGCGGACTTCCTGAAAGATGAATACGGCATTGGAGGCAGCTCCCACGCGGTATCCGGCGCGTCCCACAGCGGCGAGGATCACAGCGGCAAGGGCGTCGTGCTGAAAAAGCAGGACTGCCCGGAAATTCAACTGAACTGGGCGAACGTCGCCAAGCGTATCTCCGAGCTGATCCGCAAAGACCGTTTCCTGACCTCGGAGGAAAAGACACAGTACGAGCAGTTTCAGCGGCAGACCGCAGCGCGAAGTGCAGCATGGAATGACTACAATGCCGTAAAGGAAGCCCACCCGGATAACCTCGTGCTGTTTCAGGTGGGCGATTTCTTTGAGCTGTATGGCGAGGATGCAAAACAGGCGTCGGATCTGCTGAATATGAACCTGACCACCCGCAATATCCCCGGTGCTGGCCGTGTGGAGATGTGCGGTGTACCGTCGCACAATTTAGAGATGTATGTGG
>ERZ779840.2201-NODE-2201-length-17143-cov-29.278265_pt1 | contig 17143 bp, 29 predicted proteins | sample MGYA00511561_ERZ779840 | MGnify/ENA primary metagenome ERZ779840 (study PRJEB29588, sample SAMEA2162036) | human gut metagenome | biome: human gut; feature: human-associated habitat; material: faeces | place: Denmark | collected 2008/2010 ...
GCCGGCGCTGTTCGCTCTTGCGGCGCCGCTCCGCCCTCCGCGCTGCCTCCTCCTTTTCCATGGCCTTGGCCCGCTCCAGGTCGGCCCGCTCCCTGATCGCCTCCTGGCGCCGGCGGATTTCCTCCACCTTGTCGCGGTCCTCCCGGCGGTGGCGGGCCTCCATGGCCCCGATCCGGCGTTTCAGGTCGTCCACGTCCACCACCACGCCCCTGTACTGCTCCATGGCCTGGCGGTATTCTTTCGCTTTTCGTTGGCTCATTTCCTGGCCCCTCCCGTGAAAAATACTCGCTTAACCTCATAGGGCAGGCCATACCGCCGGCGGCCGCACTTGTCGCAGGTGATTTTCTCGGACCGCCCAGGCAGTTGCTTGACCTCCCGATCCCTGCGGGCGGCGATCTCAACCGCGCAGGGCTTGCAAAGGGCCTTTTTCATTCCTCCGCCTCCTCCCGTTCATCTACCCATGCCGCGCACATATCCGCCTGCTGGAGGCGCCACACCCACGGGGAGGCGGCCATGGCCGCCGAAAGGGCGCGGCCGTCACCCTTTGCCGCGTTGTCATAGGCCCCCATGTGCCACCGGATGGCCAGGGCCTCCTCCGGCTCCAGGTCCATGTGACGCTGGATCAGGTACAGGCTTTTCTCTCCGTGGCCCAGTGGGATGGGGTCCCGAAACGCATACGTTTGGTAGTCCTCCCAGTATCCGGTTTCCGGGTTCTTCCGCCGGCGGGTTTCGGTGTGGTAGCAGTTCACCTTGCACACGTCGTGCAGCAGGGCCAGGACGGCCACCGTTTCCTCCACGTCCTCTGCCAGCAGGTCGGAGGTGGTGGCCCCGTAGTTTTCCACGCACACGATGGCCCGCAGGCGGTGGTACACGTTCAGGGAATGTTCCAGCAGGCCGCCAGGGTGCGCTCCGTGGTGCCTGGTGGAGGCGGGGGCCTCGAAAAAGTCCGTTTCCCGCTCCAGCCACGCCAGGAGGGCGTCCGCATAGTCCCGCTGTACCCGCTCGGTCCAGATCTTCAAAAACTCCGCTTTTCTGTCCATGGTCTATACCTCCACACCTTGAAAGGTTTCTTTGATGGTTTTCCCGCGCACCTCGAAAGCCACGATATGGAACCGCCCCATGGGGTGGATATAGTCCACACGGCCCCGCATGGGCCGCCGGATTGCCTTTCCGTGCGCCTCCTCGAAGATGGTCTCCGGCGTCCGCACCACTTCCTGGCCGATTTCCAGCCTGGCCGGCCGCCGCCGCTTTTCGCTCATGGGTTCCTCCTCTGCTTGTCCCGTTCCGGCCCTGCGTGGTAGAATGGGGTTGGGAAGGGGGTGATCTCTTGTGGGTCTATCATTCTAAAATTGGCGATCTGTATATCAAACGACTGCCGAATGGGCGCTACGGCTTTTTATACGATGGCACTGTATGGGAAAGTTGTAGTTCTCCACAGGCCGCCGCTGATAACGTGGCCAGTCATTCCACGGGTTGCTATGACTGGGACCGCCTCGACGGCGATCCAGACTATCCTTCCGATCTTTCAGATTGGGACACCTGCTGATCGTTCATTCTGCAGATCCGGTCTAATACCCGCACACCATCCATCAGACTTTCAAATGCGGCGTCCGTGATCGGTTCCTGGGAACTCAAACATTCATCGAACTTTCGGAGGATCACTTCCTCCGCCTTTTCCAGGATTTTCTTTCCGTTTTCTGTTAGCATGGAATTTCCTCCTATTTTTCGGGCGGTCCGTCATAAACCGCCCACTTTACACCGTACAGGTCCAGCAAATACCCATCCTTATCCCGATTTCCTTTAATGCAGAGGCGCCCATCGTGGACATGGGTTGCAATCTCCCACCCCGGGCTTTTCTGCAGTTGTGGCATATTTACCCACTCAACCCAAACCGGGCGCGGCTCCCGGATACCTTCCACCTGTTCGCGGGTCAGTGGTTTCCTTTCATTTTCCATTTTCGGCACCCCTTTCTATCCGCCGGCGCTCCGCCGCCGTGACGTACTCCTCCACCATGCCCCGCTCCCGGAGGCCCTGCAGGTCTATGTACTTGTACGCGCCCCATACCAGCCGCCCGGTTTCTTTTTCGTCAATGTCGATTTTCAGGAGGGGGCGGCCCATGCAGGCAGAGAGAAAGGCGCGGCCCTTCTCCCGCTCCGTGGCCCACTCCAGGGCATAGTCAGGGGTGCGCGGGTACTTTGTAAACGTGGCTTTTCTCATGGGCGGCAGGTTGTCCACATAATCCGCCACCAGTGTGTAAAGTTTGGTTTTGTTCGCCGTCAGCCTCAACATTTACAGGACCTCCTCCCGATACCAGGTCAGGATCCGCTTGGCGTACTTCTTCCGGGTCCGCTTTTTCTTGGTGTGCCGGTAGCGATAGGCCAGGGGGCGGTTGTAGACAGAGGCCCACCGCATGGCCTCCTGGAACTCCAGCGCCACCCTGGCGGCCTGCCATACCCTGGCCAGCGCCTTTCCGGCCCGCTCTATGGCCGTACATACCGCGTCCCATGCCCCCGTCAGTGACTTCACGGCCTCGCTGGCTTGCTCCAGTGTGATGGTCATGGACCCGCCGGAGATCACGGCCGGCGGCATGGCCTCCGCGGGTTCTTCCGCCACCAGGGAGATCTCCTGGATCTCGCCGTATGCGATCCCCACCGGCTGGCCGTCCATGTAAACCGCCAGCGGGCCGGTGTTCTTTTCGTCAGGTCCCACTTGGCCAGCCCTCCCCGTGTTCATAGCCCAGGAGGATATTGTGGGCAAGACTGCTCATGTCCTCCTGTAACGCTATCAGGTGCAGCAGGGTGGTGTATGAAATGCCCTCCGCCTCCAGGTACTCCCGGAACGTCTTGGCCTCCTCCACGGCCTCCCTGATCGCCCTCTGCTCCCTCGCGGCGTCCTTGGCCTCTCTTTTGGCGTCCTCTGCCTCCATCTTCATCAAAAGTCGCCTCATTTTTTCGTTTCGATCCTCCAGGATCTTCCGAAAAGCCCTGCGCCCTTTGGGTTCTTCTTGTCCCATGCGGTTCTCCTTTCTGGCGTCCTTACTGGCCCGCCGCCTTGCCGTCGGTGGGCTTTCCGGCTTTTCTGCCCCGCCGCTCCAGGGACTGCTGCACCTTCCGCTGGGCAAGTTCCGCGCTGTACCGCAGGCGCTGGTCCGGCAGGCGCGTCCCGTCCCGGCCCCGGGAAAGTTCCGTATAAACCACGTCCAGGGACTTCCCGACGGTCCCGGCGATCTCTTTCGGGGAGTATCCCTGTTCCCATAGCCTTTGAATTTCCAGGCGGTCCCCGATGGTTCTAAAAGCATAGTCGGCCATGTCCTCACCTCCAAACGGACAAAAAAATTAGGTCACACTCGGTCGATTGACCTTGTGTAACCTAATAGTAATGTCTGCCGCTGAAAAAGTCAAGGATAAATTACAAAAAATCCAGAAAAATTTTTGACGTGTGATATACTGGGTCCGCTCCACTACGGTGGAGCGGCCTTTTTCGCCCTCTTTCACCGCCTCCAGGGCGTGAAAAACCACCGGCGGCCAAAACCTGGCCCCGGCCGTCCCGCTCCCGCTGTTCAGATTTTCAGGCGGCCACGTACTCCTCGAACACGGCCCCGGCGGATCTCCACCCCAGGATCCGGCGCGGGTAGTTGTTCATCCACTCCGCCGCCTGGGCCACCTCCGCCTCCGTCACCTGGTCGAAGTTCGTTCCCTTTGGGAACCACCGCCGCAGGATCCGGTTCATGTTCTCGTTGCTCCCGCGCTCTTGCGGGGAATACGGGTGGCAGTAATATATTTTCGTCCGTGGACCTTTCAGCCTGTATGATTGCTGGAGGCCGTTGCAGTCCATGAACTCGCTGCCGTTGTCCACGGTGATGGTGCGGAACACTTCCCGGAACCTCTTTCCCATTCTCCGCTCCACCCGGTTCAGCGCCCGGACCACACTTTCCGCCGTATGGTCCGGGACCCGGATCACCAGCCCCCACCGCGTCAGCCGCTCGGTCAGCACCAGCAGGGCCGCCTTGGACCCCACCGGCCCCATAATGCTGTCCATTTCCCAGTGGCCAAACGTATTCCGCGCCCGCACCTCCGGCGGCCTGTCCTCGATGGTGTCCCCCGGTGCCTCGTTTGCCCGCTCCCGCCGTTCATAGTCCCGCCGCCGTTCCCCTTTATATAGCAGGTGTTCCTCCGTCAGTTCCAGGAACACGTCCCCCCGGTAGATGTAGGAATAAAGGGTGGTTTCGCAGATGTGGGTTTCAAACTCCAGGCCGGCCTCCTCGATGTAGGCCAGCACCGCGCCGGGGGAGTAGTGGTCCTCTATGATCTTCCGCTCCACGAAGTTGGCAAAAGCATGATCCCGGCCCAGTTTTATTTCCGGCCCCTTGGCCCTCAAATGCTCCTGGTACTTCCGTTCCGCCACCTCCGCGCAGTACTCCTCCTGGAATATGTATCCCTCTTTCTGCTGGAGGCACAGGCCCCGCTTGATCTCGTTGTATATGGTCTTAACACACACGCCCAGCATTTTGGCGATCTCCGCCGGTTTCCCGCCGGTTTTCAGCGCCCCCTCGATTTTTAGGCGGTCCTCCCATTTCAAGTGATGATAGCCCTTGTAATTCATGGTATCCCCCTTTGAATGAAAAAGGCCGGCGTGGTATTCTCCACGCCGGCCTTTACCTCTCTTTACCTAAAAGCCACAACACTGGAACGTCCAGGACCTCGGCTATTGTCACCACCTCATAATCCGTGACCAGCCGATCCCCCATTTCCATTCTGCTGATTATATCCCGCTCGGCCGGGACGCCCTGCAGTTGGAGGAGGCGGGCCAGGTCCGTTTGTGATAGCCGTTTCTCCAGGCGGGCCATGCGTATGCGGTCCCCGCAGATATTCTTTTTCCCGTGAAATAGAAATTTCTTCACCGCCACGCCTCCCGGTGTTGGAATAATCTGATTTTTTCTTAACTTTAACACGGTTCCCATCGAAAACCCGTGCTAATAGTCTGAATACGGAAAAAATGATTATTCCGGCGGGGCGGTTTGGCCCCTACACCGGCGCGTGTGGTGCCCTTATTCTTTCCCCAGGATTTCGTCCGCCAGGCGGTCCATGGCCAATTCCATGAACTCGTTTAGGCTATACCCAGCGGCGGCGGCGGCCGCTTTGTACCGGTCTTTTTTCCCGCGCTTAACATACGGGGAAAGACGATCATAGTTTTTTTCGTTGAAAGCCCGCTTGTAGTCCGTGGCGCTCATTCCGCCCTCTTTTTTAGGTCTGCCCATTCTTATCACCTCACCCTCATAATACCACGGTTTTTCATTATTATCTACTGTTAGATTTATATAAACATCTCACGTTAGATTTGTTTATTCTGCCGCTTGTTTTTATCTCCTGTTAGATGTATAATCTAATCAGTTCAAGAGGAAAGGGGGTGGTTCAAATGGGCAAGAAAAAACGCCGCAGGCGAAAGCCTACGGCGCACCCCGAGAGAATGAAACAGTTAGCAGCCGACATTCTCGCGGGAACAGTATCCGGCCTCATAGTTTTAGCAATCCAAAAATTGCTTGACTGGTAAAGGCCCGGGGTGCGGAGGCCCGAACCTCCGCACCCCAAATATAAACGAAACACAGTTCTTTGTCAATAGGAGGGCAAACGATGAAATTTCTAATTTCTCTTGTGATATTTGTGGCGGTGTTCGTCCCGCTCCGGCGTTTGTTCCGTAGAATTTTGAAAGGTGGTAAAGATCATGTTGATTAAGCAAAACGGGAAGTATGGGGCCATGGTTGGCAATATCCGGGTTTTCACCATGGAGCGGGCCGTGGAAGTCTATAAGATGTTCGCCGCCCTCTGTTACGCGGATCTCACCATGGAGGCCAGCGTGGTCCTCTCCGATGTGGGGGACGATATGCACCGCCTGGGTTTCACCTGGGCCGAAATTGAAGATATGGAACTGGAGGCAATCGCCTGATCTTCGGATCAGGCGTCCCCGGTAGAAAGGCAGGATATTATGAGATACAACGCACAGCAGCGGGCCTATTCCCAGGCACTGCGTTCCAGCGAAATGGCGGAGGCAAGGGCCGCCGCCCACGAAAGGGCTTTTCTGGAGGCCCGGGGCGCCACGGACCGGCGCGGCCTCCCCGCCCGCCGGCTCTGGCAGGTGGAGGACGACGCCACCTTTGACGCCCTGGAGGCCGAATACCAGGCAGACCCGGAGGCCGTCGAACTGCAGGGCGCGGAAATGGCCGCCCGGTCGTCGCTGATAAAGGCGGAAAAGGCCCTGGTGGCCTGGGCGCTCTCCATCGTCCCTGCCGGCGTCCGGTCCACCCTTGCCCCCGCCGCCGAAACGGACCGCGCCACCAGGAAAAAGATCATTGACCTGGCCATGCGGTTGGACGCCTCCACCGTGTCCCGCCGCGCCGTATAAAATACCCCCGGCACCTCGTAGGTGCCGGGGGTTTCTTTACTCTGTATCCGTCTTTCCCCAGTTTGTGATCTGTTCCAGGGCCTCCCGCAGTTTGTCAAACCCGAACATGGCCGCATAGGACACGAACAGGCCCAGGGCCACCGCGCCGGCCACCATGTACCAGGTGACAGCCCAGCCCATGATCTGGCAGGCCGCAAAGAATGACACAAGCGTGACGGCCATGGCCACCACCACCGCCAGGACGTTGGTGGGGATCTTGTCCCATGTGATTTTTTTCAGCACCTGGGTGATGATGTTGGTGATCACGGTCAGGATCAGGGCCGCCAGCAGGATGGCGGACACCGCCAGGGGAATGTACTGCATAATGGTTTCCATGTTTATTTCCTCCTCTGTTTATTTCACAGCCCCGCCCAGTGCCTGCAGCAGCAGGTCCAGGCTCGGGAATGTGTCATAGTTTGCCAGCCAGTATTCCGGCGTATTGATCACGCCGGCGGCCACCAGCGCGGCCACGCCCTCCTGGGGTGTATCCGCCCGCGCCCCGGCCTTTGTGATGGTCTGCGCGGCCTTTTTCAGGAGAATGTCCAGGTATTGGACCTTCCCGGCCTCCGCCGCCTGCGCCCAGTAGTCCGGGGAGTTGATCACGCCCAGGGCCTCCAGTTTGTCGGCCGCCGCCTGGGTCGTGTCCTGGAGCATAAGGACCTGGCCCACCCGGATCAGGTTCTTGTTTTGGATGGCGTTGATCTCCACCAGGGCGTCCACCGTGGCGCCGTATGTATTGGCGATCTTGGAAAGGGTGTCCCCGGCTTTCACGGTGTAGATGGTCGGCCCGCCGGCCTCGCTGGTCCCGCCGCCGGTTTCCGTCGCCTTGCTGGCATAGTCCGGGGTGCCGAACCCGCGAATATATTTCCCGTTCACCTTCATGGTGCGGTAGCCCACGGCGTTGGACTTGTTCCCCTCGATCACGGTGAAGGTGTTCCCGGACACCTTGGTGACGATCCCCACGTGGTCGGCGGAGGCGGTCAGGTCCGTGTTGGCGTAGTTGGCGCCGTCGTCCCAGTTATAAAAAATGTAGTCGCCCATTTTCGGGGTGTATGCGTCGTTTTCCTTCCACGCGCCCAGTTTCTTGAACAGTTCAATATGCTTTTCGCACCCGCACTCCGTTGGGATAATGTCGGTCAGGCCCGCCTTGATGGCCACGGCGGAGGCGTAGGTGCTGCACCATGCGTCCGTGTACTTCACTTTATAGCCCCGGGCCAGGGGCTTGTGGGCGTTGTAAACGTCAATGATCTTTTTGTGGCTCCCGTCGCTTTCCTTGCACCCCAGCCAGGCCACGGCGGTGTCCACGATCTTCTGTCGCAGTTGGTTCTCTGTCATTGGTAAAACCTCCTCATTTAATGCCCGCGTCCGGCGGTTCCTCCCGCTCCGTGGGTGGTTCCACCGGGGCAGCCGTTTGGCCGCTCCCGTTCGTTCTTGCGGCCGCCTGTTTTTCCTTTGTGGTCTTGATCCATCCCATGACCCCGTTTTCAAAACCGCACACGCCGAACACACAGGCGGTCAGGGTGGCCGGCTCGTTCCCAGTGTGCCAGAACACGGCCAGGTCCGCCGCCGTATAGGCCACCAGGATCACGCCCTCCAGGATCAGCACCTTGTCCATGGTCCCCATTTTCTTCTTTGCGGCGGTGGCCAGCCGTGCGGCCGCTGCGTGGTTTCCGCCGGCCAGCCTTGTGGCGGCCCAGCACAAGGAAAAGCCCAGCAGCGCCCCTCCGGCCATGGCGGCCGCCGCGATCAAAGGCATATTCATTCCTGCGCCCCCTTTTTTACAGAAAATCCGCCTTTGCCAGGCAATCCTCATAAATATCCTTGATCCGCTGGGAGGTCAGCACGGTGGTGTTGTTCTCGAAATGCGGGTGTTCCTCGCAGTATTGCTCATAGTTGGTAATGTCCCGCAGGATCTGGTCGAAATGCTCCTTTGTGTGCCGGACCCCGTGGATCGTTTCGTCCCCGAAATGGAGGATCCGGGACCGGCAACTGATCGCGTCCCGTTCCTCCTGGGCCGCTTTCATGGCCACCAGGTCCCGCTCCAGTTGGTCCACCTTGGCGATCACCTCCCCATTGATGGCTCGGCCGATGGCCTTGGCGACGGCGGACCACGGATTGACCTTGATGGGCGCCACCTGGATCAGCGTCATGGCCGCCAGCAGCGCCCCGCCGCCGCCCAGCAGGATTTCCTCCAGGCTCATGGTCCCACCCCCTCACCGATGGCCCTGGCGTATTTCTGCCGGACCTCCGCGATCTCCTCCGCGTGGACCACCGCCCCGAACTGGGCCAGTTCCATGGCCTGGGCCTGTATGATCACGTTCATGCGGTCAATGACGGCGCACAGGTCCGCGATCATTTTTGTGCTGTCCATGGCCGTCACCTCCTCACACCGATCAGATCCGCGATGTGCCGCAGGTCCTCCACCGGGGCCTCGAAAAAGGCGTGGCCCCACAGGAAAAAGTCCTCATGTTCCGGGTGCCGGTATTTTTGGCTTATTTCATCCTCCCACACCAGATCCCAGCGGTCTTGATAGCCCTTGTCCCGCTTTTCCAGCGTGGAGGTGATGGCCATGGTCAGGGCGCCCCGCTCCCGCCCTTGGCCGTCGTCGTCCCTGGCCAGGTGCAGGTGTGCGTTCCGGCTTGTGACGGCGCAGACGGCCGCACCCTTGTGGATGATCATTCCGTCCACGGCCTCCAGCCGTGTCCCATAGGGGAGATTGACGTGGCCGCCGATCCCCTCCAGCCTCATGCGCTTTTTTACGATGTACGGAACCTTTTCCACGGCTTACTCCACCGCCTCCCATTGCCACAGTCCGGCCGTTCCCGGTGCCCATACGCATGGCGTCATATTTGCCTTGCACAGGTACACGGTGGCGTTATAGGAGTAGTACAGCCCCTCGGTGCAGTCCATCCCATACACCCACGGGATCGGGTCCTCCAGGGTGCCCGTGTGGGTGGTGTCAATCGGCCGATATACCGCCAGCATACCCTCCCCGTGGGGCGGCTGGTGTTCCTGGGGGAGTACTCCGCCCGTCGCCACGACGCGGTACAGGGTCCCGCCGTCGTTGATGATGGAATTTTCCGCCACGGTCTTGCCCGCCTCCAGGACCTCCTCCCAGGTCTTGAACAGATCCGGCATTTCCAGCGCCGTTTCGTCCGGCACGTCGGTGGCCGCCTGCACGTACAACTTGGCCGCCGCCGACAACTGGCCGGACAGTTTGGCGTTGTTCGCTGCGCTCTCTCCGGCCGCCTGGATCTCCGCGCCGGCGTCCGCCGCCTCCAGGATCACGCTCTCCGCGCCCTCCAGGGCCTCCCGGCCCAGGAGGTGGTACACGGTCCCGCCGTAGGCGATCCCCGTGGCCTGGCCCTCCTGGCACAGCACAAAACACCCGTTTTCCGCCTGCCGCACGTAGGTGGGCGCCTCGGTCATGCCCAGGCTGGTCCCGTCTTTGATGATCTTGAACATGGTTCTGCACCTCCATAAATTGCATAAAATAGCCGGTTCAGCCGAAGGACCCGGCCGTGGTCGTTGTAGTTCTCGAAATAGGCGATCTGGCTGGTCAGCCACTCCCGGACCTGCTGGACGGTCATTTCTCCGGCGTCCACCTTTGCCTTGAACGCCTTTAGTTTCCGCCGCGCCCGTTTCATCCCGTCCCGGTTCCCGTGGGTGATCACCTTCCCGGTGGTCGTCAGGTAGAATTTCACCTTGCAGAACCGGAAGGGCTTGGACAGGGGCACGATCCTGGTTTTGCTCCGGCTCACGGTCAGCCCCATGGCCTCCATGCGCTCGGTCACGGCGTCCCGGATCGCCTCCGCCTGCTCTTTGGTTTCCGCTCCCATGTGGTAGTCGTCCATGTAGTGGGCCGGATCCTCCGCCCGCAGTTGGCAGGCGGTCCAGTTGTCCACGGCGGACGGCAGGGACACCATTTCCATCTGCGACGGCTCCACGCCCAGCGGCATACCCACGCCGCCCGGCACGGAGGCCACCACCATGTCCGCCACGGCCCGGATCTCCGGGTCCAGGATCAGGCGCCGGTGGCGCTCGTAGATCGCGGCGTGTGGTGCGCTCGGGAAGAACTGCTTTAGATCCATAAGGACCATGTAACCCTCCCGGCCGTGTTTCCTGTAATGCTCCCGCATGATCTTCTTTAGTTCCTTGTGGTGGAAGTGGAGTCCCTTTCCTTGCTGGCTGGCCCCGTTCCGGTATATCATGCCCGGGGTGTATAGCGGCTCCAGGACCTCCTTGGTCAGGGTCTTGTGGATCTGCCGGTCGTTGATGTGTGGGGCGTCTATGGGCCGGATCTTGCCCCGCTCCCGGAGGAGGAAGTGGGCGCCCGGTTTCGGCCTCCACTTCCCGGAAAGGACCTCCCGCCGCCGGCGGGCCGTGCCGGAAAATAGGTGCCGTTCAAAGTTCTGCGTGGACTGTTTCCATCTCACATTGTTGCAGCACTTCTTTCCCCATTTGAACATTTTCCGAAAACTGAAAACCTGTTCAATGCCTCCCAGGGCCTCGCTCCGCCGGCGCCTCCGCGCCTCCCGGGCGGCCCTGCGCCTATGGTATCGCGCCTCCCGGCGCTCCTCGCTGGTCATAATAAGTATTCGCGCCTCCGTGCGGTTGTGGTGTAGGTGTGCGGCTAAACCGCATGACCCCGGCACATGAAACGGGGATAGCACAATACCCCGCCATGCAAGCAGCGTCCGTGCCGTGGCCACAAAGGGCGGTTTCGGGCTTTCCGCCCGGGAAGTATCTCTCCTTTCACAAAGGGTCCGGTTCGTTCCCTACTTCATTTGACCCGTCCCCCTCGCGGGGTTGTGAAATCCGGGCGCCACGCCCCAGGAATTGTTCGCGTTGTTGTTGTTGGCGCTGCCGTTGGTGTTGACAAGGCAGAAATTGTTCGTGTTGCCCGCATTGACGGAACGGCACCAGACATTGGCCGCCGTCAAAGGGTCCGCCGCCCTGCCACTCGGCACGTTATCAGAGATACACCCAAAAATGACCTATTTTCTTTTTCTGTCGCTTTCTATGACCGCCCGGATCAGTTCATTTTCCCGGTCGATCTTTTCCCCCAGGCTCTGCGCCATGTCGTCCAGTTTCTTGGTGGCCTCCGCCGGCGGTATGCTTTTTCCGTCCGGCTTGGTAAAGCACCCCTGCGGGTTCAATGCCAGGATGGTGTAACAGTGTCCCAGGCGCACGTCCAGGGCCATAAGCGCGGCCCGTGCCTCCAGCAGGTGGCCCTTCCGCAGTTCCAGGTTGGGTGCCCCTTTTGGAAAAATGCTGTTTGCCTTTTCCGTGTGGTCGATCACCTCACCGGCCAGCGCCGCCACCGGCTCCGCCAGCAGGCGGGCGTATCTGGCGGAAAGTCGGGTCAAAAATGCCACCGTTTCCGTGTAAATCAAATTGGCCAGGTTCACATATTCCGCCTTGCTGGTGGACCGCTTGCTTTTCAGGACAGACACCGCCGCCCCTCCTTTCTGTTGGTGTGTGGTGGGATCCCGCCCACTTGCGTGGGCGGGATTTTCCCCGATTGCTCCGCCGGATTAGGCCGCAAAGCCGGGCGCCACGCCCCAGGAAAAGTTCGCGTTGCTGTTGCTGGCGCTGCCGTCGGTGCTGACACGGCAGAAAGCGGCCGCGCGGCCCGCATTGACGGAACGGCACCAGACACCGGCCGCCGTGCCGGTGGCGTTGTGCTTATAATGCACCTTGCTGTTGCCCGCCTGGTAATAGGCGTATTGCTGCTGGTAGTTCTGCTCCGCGCTGTTGGCGTAGGTACGGGCGCCGTGGTACTCGAACTCCGCCAGTTCAAACAGATAATCCGTGGTGCTGGTCACATAACTGGCCGTGTTGGACCCGCCGCCTGTGTTGTCGCTGTACTTGGTTACGGCTTTCATAACGGCCCGCAGATCGGCCGGCATGGCCGCCAGCAGGGAATTGGACGGCGGGCTGGTGGGTGTTCCCGTGTTGCCCAGCAGGGTCCGGCGGTGGTAACTGTTCGCCCACCCTCCGGTGTTGGTGTTGCTGGTGTTCATGGAGAAGTAGCCGGAGGAGGAAACGCCGCTGCCGTATTGGCTGTCTACCAGGGCCACCTGGGTGCCGCCGATCTTGCCGATCTTGAAGTGGATCCGGTTGTTTCCCTCCCGGGCGGAATTGTGGTTGAACCCGATAATATAGACATTGATCGAAAGGTTGGAAAAATTGGTGTTCCCCACGTTCCCGTTGATGGTGATGGCCTTGGTGTCGCCCACGTCCCAGTAGTTGTCCCCCTGGCCGGCGTCGGAAACGGCCTTGATGGTAGCCCATGAATTGCTGTTCAGGGTGTTGGAGATCGTGGTCACGGTGATGGCCTGGGTGTCGGTTTTAGTCACCCCGCCCTCCGAATATGACACGGTGATCGTGTTGTTTCCCGCCGCCAGGGCGCCGCTGGGGGAATAGGTGTACCCGGACACCGCCGCGCTGCTCCCGTCGTTGTAGTGGGCCGTCACCACCATACCCGCCGGGTTGAAGGTTTCCCCGGAGAAATAGGCGGTTTTGGTGGGCGGCGTGGTGATCTCGATACTGTCCAGCACCTTGGCCACCGTGATGGCCTGGGTGGTCTGCTCGGTCACGCTGCCCTCCGAATAGGAAATAGTGATCGTGGTGTTGTTCATGGCCAGGGCGCCGGTGGGGGAGTAGGTGTACCCCGTCACCGCCCGGCTGGTGTCGTCGGTGTAGTAGGCCGTCACCACCATGCCCGCCGGGTTGAAGGTTTCCCCGTAGTTGTACGCTGTTTTGGTGGGCGCCGTGGTCACGGCGATGTGGTCCAGCGTCCGCACGGCCACCGCCACCGTTGTGGTTTTCTGGACCCCGGCCCGCTGATAGGTAACGGTGACGGACTGGGTGCCCTCCGCCATGGTGTCCGGGGAGAAGGTGCAGTCCTCCGTCACGTTCTCGGTGGTGTCGTCCTCAAAGGTGGCCGTCACCACCATGCCCGCCGGGTCGAACGCCTCCCCGATGAAATAGGTGGTTTTGGTGGGCTGTGTGGTCACGGCGATCCCGCTCGTGATCATCAGGTCCACCTCGTACAGCAGGGCGCCGCTCACGTTCACCACCTCGGACACGCTTTCCCCGTTCAGTTGGGCGGTCACGGTCCAGTTTCCCACGTTTGGCAGTTCAAACTCCGTGGACCCCGTGCCCTCCAGGGTTGTCGCGCCGTCCGAACAGGTCACGGAGGCCCCCGCGCAGGTGGTCACGTTGATGGCCGGACTTTGCACCCCAATGGCCTCTTTCAGCGCCTGCAGGGTGGTCCGCTTGTGCTGGTTGTTGGCCACGTCATAAAAGGGGATCAGGTCCTGGGTGGTCATGGCCTGCGCCGCCGTCAGGGTGTTGGTGGGTGCCTGGTAGTCGGTGCCCGGCGTGGCCGCTCCCACGTTGTAGGTGTCGCCCTCCTCGGTGTTGGTCTTGGTCCCTTTCAGGATCCCCTCCACCTCGATCTTGTCCTGCTTGTTCCCCAGGGCGCCGCCGTGGGCGTCCGGGTCCTCGTTGTGTTCGTCGATCAGGTCCTGCAGGCCGTTCTCCAGGTCCGGCTTTAGGGTCCCGTTGAAGTAGTCCGCCACGTCCTCGGCGGTCATCCACGCCTCCGCCGGATAGTTCACGTCCACCTGGATCCCCGTGGTGACGGTGATGGAGATAGGATACCGGCGCACGTCCGGCGCGGTGCCGGACACGTAGGCGCTCACGTACTGCTTGGCGTCGCCCAGGGAACCGTACCCGATCATGGTTTCCTCTCCGTCGCCCACCTTGCCAAAAATGGAAAATCCTCCGATCCAGAACCCTTCCTGCAGGCCGCCGTTCAGGTCGGACCGATACTCCACAATCATGTTGACGGCGTTCCCGTCCACCGTCGGCACGGTGCTGGTCCCGTCCGGCCCCGGGTCGATGGGGGCGGTCAGTTGCCGGGCCGCCTCCGCGCTTTCCGCCGTTCCTTTATCCATGGTCACGCCGGTGATGGTCAACGTCTGTCCGGCCACCATGCTGGCCAGAAGGGCGTTTCCGGCCTCTGTAATTACAAATCCGTAAAACATGGGTTTTCCTCCTGTTTAGATTGCCGCCGGGATGGCGGTTTGTGTTATGGTGCCGAAAGCGCCGCCCGCATAGATCGGGGCGTCCATGTGATAGTCCACCGGCGCCTCCGGCATTGGCGTGGACGTGTACCCCTTTCCCATGGTCCCCGTAAAGGTCACGATCTCCGGGTCCATTGTGGTGATGGTGATAATATCATCCAGCCACGAAGATAGACGCTTGACGGAGGACAGGACCCGCCGGAACTCCTCCAGTTCCCCCGGCCCCACCTCGCCGCCGTCCCCGACATAGGCCCGGAAATGATGCGGCTCTCCGTCATACTCGTACCATTCCTCGATGTACCCGGTTTCAAATATGGTTTCAATAATCCGGTTGACCGCCGCCGGCGTCCCCATTTGCGTGTAGAACAGGAGGGACCCCTGGATCAGCGCCCGTTTTGTTTTCAGGGAATAGTTTTCGTCGTAGGACGGGGTGCGAAGTTCCACGGCCATGTAGTCCAGCAGCCACTCCGGCATGGTCGCTATGGCCGCGTAGGTCCTGGCCGCGTCAGAGTAGGCGCACAGTTTTTCAATCTGCCGCCCCACCGCGTAGGCAAACGCCTGGGTTTCTGCCTGGCTGGCCAGGTTGTCCGGCATAATATCCGTGAACCGGCTCCCGGAAAGTTTAATCATCTTCCAGCCCCCCGTAACTGATCACGGCCTCCCCCTGGAGGGCGGACACCTTGGTGGCGTCCACGGTGGTGTATGTGGGGGCCGTCACGGTCACGCGCTTGGCGCCCGCGTCCATGACCATGCGGACCAGTTGGGAGGGGTTTATATCCCGTCCTATGGCCCGCTGCCAGGTCTTGTACTGCTCCACCGCCGCCGCCACTTCCTGCTGGATCGTCACGGCCTGGGCGCTGTCGCTCCGGTTGATGTAATAGGTCAGGTTGATGGTGTACTGGACTTCCTGCGGCGCCGCGACGCGCACCAGGTCCGTCATGGGGCGGATCGTCTTTCCCTGCAGGTATCCCTCCAGGCCCTCGATCATTTCCTCCCCCGGGGTGCTGCCGTCGGCCATGATGAAAACAATGTCCACGGTGCCCGCCGCCTGGTTGCTGGTGGCCACCACGTCGCCTATGGCGGCGTTGTACGCCTTGGCGTGGTACAGGTATCCGTCCTCCGGCCCGGCCGTAGAATAGGCCCCAGGGGCCAGGAAAACCCGTTCCGCCAGGTCGTCGTCGCTCTCGATCTCTGCGCCGCCCTCGGTGGCCGTGGTATTGCTCACGCTGGCCACGTAGGGGATCGGGTCCACGATGGTGGACAGTTCCCCGACGGCGAACCCGTTTCCGTCGGTGCCCGCCACCGTACAGGTGGCCGGCACGTCCACGGTGGTGGATCCCGCCGGGATCTCCGCGTACACGTCCGTGGCGAAGTAGATGGACCCCGCCGTGGAAACGCGGGTCCCCTGGGGGATCCCGGTGGCCGTGTCCCGCTCCGCCGAAAGGGTAAAGCGCAGGGTCGTGGTGGCCGCCGTGGCCGGGTTCCGGGTCACGCCCTTAAAAATGGCCAGGTTGTCCAGAAAGTCCGAATAGGAGTATTTCAGAATATTTTGCTTTCCCTGCCGGTCAATGTACTGCATGGCCTGGTAGATCTGCGCCGCCGCCGCGTATAGTTCCATGCGGTGGACGCTGGACCGCTCCAGGGTCACAGTCTGGCCGGTGGCCTCGGAAATAAAACTTTCATAGTCCGCCACCATTTCCTGTCGCACCTGGTCAATGGTCTTGTTGTCGATGAAAGAAATGTCCGGCAGGTTCTTGATCGCGTTCATTTCGTCAGGCACTTGTGATCACCACCTTTGCAATTAAATTTCCTTGCCCGCCGGTGTCCCAGGTGATTTCCCGCACCTTCACCGTCGGTATGAACTTGGCCACCTTCTCCGTGACCTCCGCCGTGTATAGGCTCTTGGCCACCTCTGGCGGCATATCCACAAAGTCCATATTCAGGCCGAACTCCCGATCCAGGGGCATGGTGCCCTCCCGTGTGGACAGGAGAAGGGCCAGTTGCCGGTCCAGTTCCGCCAGGGCGTTTCCGGCAAAGGTGTATTCCAGTTTGAAGTCGTAAACGCCGGTTTCGTTCATGTGTACTCCTCCAGGCTTATGGTCAGGGTGGCCCGGGCCAGTTCGCCCCGGTTGTAGACGGTGTTCCACGCCTCACTCGAACCCGTCAGCCGGAAGGGGTTACTGCCCACCGGCCTGTTTCCGATCACCAGGGTTTCCGCCGTCCCGTTCTCCACCATATTCTCGATGGCCTCCAGCACGTCCCGGGGGCGTACCCCCAGGGTGGCGGAAAGGGTGATCGTCAGGCTGGCCGTCTGCAGGCCCGCCCCCAAGAATTCCGGCTTTGGCTTGACCCCCTGGGGTTCGTGATTGGTCCACCGGCTTGTGACCTCCCGGGTCAGTTCCGAAAAAGTAAAAACCCGGTCGTCGCTCACCTCAAAGACGACATTCCTTCCCAGTGTTCCGATGGCCATGGTTTACCCTCCGATCCGCACGGTGGCGCTGCCCCCGGCGATGTTCCCGGTCCCGCTATGGGGCGCCAGGGCGTCGCCGGTTCTGGCCGCCGCTTTCCCGTTGATCCGTACGGTCCCGCTCCCGGCTCCCACGGTGCCC
>ERZ779840.2204-NODE-2204-length-17131-cov-7.895467_pt1 | contig 17131 bp, 8 predicted proteins | sample MGYA00511561_ERZ779840 | MGnify/ENA primary metagenome ERZ779840 (study PRJEB29588, sample SAMEA2162036) | human gut metagenome | biome: human gut; feature: human-associated habitat; material: faeces | place: Denmark | collected 2008/2010 ...
CCCGCCGTGTTTCGGCGTGTGAGCCGCTGTGTGCGCGGTTCGGGGCTGGGGTGGTGGTGTACACGCCGAGAGCTGTTTACCGCACACGGCGCGGGACGAAGGATTCGTCGTCCGCTCGGACGACAGCCAGCATCGCATTTGTCTGGTCTGCGGCGAAGCCGCTGCCCTGCCAAATGCACTGGGCGGGGCATGGCCCCACACCCCCAAGCTGCGGGCAGAAGCCCACACCCACTTAAAGACCCCCCAGCTCTCCGAGGGGACGAGAGAAATCATTTCAGAAAGGTCATTGATTATGAAAAAAGATATCAAATTCAGCACGCGCATGGCGTTCGCTGACCGCGAGAAGATCAGGGCGCTGGCGGCGAAGGCCCACATGTCCATGAGCGACTACGTCACCGCCTGCTGTCTCGGCAAGCGGATCGTGGTCATCGACGAGCAGAAGGAACTGCTCCGCCAGCTCAAGGGCATCGGCGGCAACATCAACCGACTCACCGTCCTCGCCAACATGGGCAAGGTGCAGGTCATCGGTCTGGAAAAAGCTGCCGGTGAGCTGTCCGAGGTCAGCGCCGCGCTGCGGGCAGTCATGGAAGGGCGGTGAGCCGTATGGCCATCGTACATTTTGTGAACTACAAACGGGGCACACAGTCCCGCGCCGCCATGCGCGGCGTGATGCTCTACGTCATGCAGGAAAAGAAAACCGCATGGGAGGACGGGCCGCTCGTCAGCGGCATCAACTGTCAGCCGCAGAGCGTCTATGACGATTTCCTGAACACGAAACTGCTTTACCACAAGGACAGCGGCGTGATGTTCTACCACATGGTACAAAGCTTTCCGAAGGGTGCGGCGGTCGATCCACAGCAGGCCCACGAAGCCGCGCGACGGCTGGCGGAATACTTCGACGGCTGCGAGGTGCTGGTCTGCACCCACGTTGACCGGGAGCACATCCACTCCCACTGCGTCATCAACTCCGTCAACTTTGAGACCGGCAAAAAGCTGCACATAGCGAAGGAACAACTGCAAGAGTTGATGCGGCGCAATGACATGATCTGTCAGGAGATGGGCCTGCCGGTCTTTGAAGCGGCACAGCAGCAGTCCCGTGGCATGAGCGGTGCGGAATACCACACGGCTCTGAAGGGCCAAAGCTGGAAGCTGCGGCTCATGAACGCCATCGACGAGTGCATGAAGTATGCTGCCGACCGGGACTCATTCGTTTCCCTGATGGAGTCCGAGGGCTACGCCGTCCGCTGGGAAAGTGGCCGCAAGTACATCACCTATACCACCCCGGACGGCATGAAATGCCGCGATAACAAACTGCACGAAGAAAAGTATTGCAAGGAGGCCATGGAACATGAATTCAGAATACGGGCAGAGCTCGTCCAGAGAAAATTCCATCGAGCAGCGGAAACCGATGGAGGAATTGAAACGGCTGAATCAGCCGAACAGCGCGCCGGCAAATACACCGCCGCAGCCGATTCAGCCCATTGTGATCCAGTGCGATCTGCCGCAGGCGATGAACAAGCTGACAAAGCAGGCGGACGGGATGAACTGGGAACTGGAGGAGATTCGGAAAACGCTGCCAGAACTGAAACCATACATCGACCTGACACCGGTGCAGAAGTCTCTGGCGGAGATTCAGAAATCGCTGACGGAGATGAACAAACTGCTGGAACGGGTTGGGAACCTGAGCGAGAGGTATTCCTCCAAATGGATCGACTGGCTTCCGGATTTCAGCCTGCTGGTGGTCACCAAGTGGATCATGCTGGTGCTGATCCTTGGCACGGCGGCACTGGCGGGTTGGTATGGCGCGGCGGCGATCCGCGGCCTGTTCCTCTGATGTCTGCCGTGGCCGGGCTGACCGCTGCGGGAGCGCTATTGGATGAGGATGAGGACACCGAGGAAAAGCGGCGGCGCATGGAGGCGAAAATCGCCGCCGAAAACTTCGGTGCAGCGATTGGCTTCGCCGCAGGCGCGGCTCTGGCGGTGAAAGAAAAATTGGATGAGCAGGCTGTGCAAGAAAAACAGCAGCAAACCATGGGAGGGTTCTAAAAATGGCAAGCATCAAGCAACTGGACGAGCGACGATATAAGATCACCGTCAGCAACGGCTACCGGCCCAACGGTAAAAAAATCAGCAAGGCAAAGACCATCCAAGTCCCGCCCGGTGTCCCCAAGCGCGGCATCGGGCAGTATGTCGCCCACGCCGCCGAGGAGCTGGAGCGCAGCTTCAAGACTGGCTACGCCGAGGATGGCGAAATGGCCTTTGAGGAATTCGCGTCCCGCTGGCTGAAGCGACAGACCAAATACGCCCCCAGCACCATCGCTGCATACCGGCGGATGTTGGAGGTGGTGTATCCCTTGATCGGCGGCATTCGTCTCAACAAGCTCCGACCGATGGCGCTGGAAAATATGCTCTCTGTGCTGCGCAAGCGCAAGCACCACGGAAAGCTCATCAACGAATCTACCGCGCAGCGGTATCTCTCCGTGGTCTCCGCCGTACTCAGCGACGCCAAGCGCAACGAGATCATTGAGAAGAATCCCGCGCGGATGTTAGACCTCCCCACACCGCGGCGCACGGCACAGCGCATCCCCACACAGTGGGAAATCCAAAAGCTGCTGGACGCGCTGGCAAAAGAGCCGCGGCACTACCGCCTGTTCTATCTGCTCTCCATGTACACTGGCTGCCGCCGGGGCGAGCTGTGCGCTCTGCAGTGGTCTGATTTCACCGTCACGCAAAACGGTCTGCTGCTCACCGTCAACCGCTCCCGTAGCAGCGTCCCCGGCAAGGGCATCGTGGAAGGCAGCACCAAAAACGGCAAGAGCCGTGAAGTCTACCTCTCCTCTGACCTGCGGGGCATCCTCCTCGCCTACAAGCGCCGCAAGCAGATGGAGGCGGACAAGCAGCGCCGCAGGCTCAGTCCCTATCTCTTCACCGACGAACACGGTCAGCTCATCCATCCGGACACCTTCACCAAGCGGCTGCGGAAAATCTATGCCGCCATCGGCTTTCCGCGGGAGTACCATCTTCACACCCTGCGGCACTACTTCGTGACCTCGCTTCTGCACTGCGGCGTGGACAAGCAGACGGTGGCAGACCTCGTGGGTCATGCGGACACCGGCTTTCTGGAGCGTACCTACTGCCACCCCCAGCAGGCGCAGAAGGAGCAGGCGGCTGACTCCATGCTCACCATGCTCCGCCCGGACGGCGAACAGATCTTCAATCTCGCCGCCGCCTGTTCACCGAAGCAGCACAGCGCATGATTGTTGCTTTCGTAGAAATTCATTTTTCCAAGAAAATTGTGATAGCTTTACCGCTGCGCTTGCGGTATGTTGTGCTTGCCAAGCAAATCTCAACTGTACTAAGATCAAATGAAAGAGAGGTCATTTTTATGGCAAGCATCCGCAAGCGCGGCAGCAGCTATCTCATCGTGGTGTCCATGGGCTATGACTACAACGGCAAGCGCATCAAGTCCCAGCAGAAAACCGTCCACCCGCCGGAGGGACTGACGCCCAGGCAGGTCGAAAAGTGGCTCAACGAGCAGACCGTCCTCTTTGAGCGTGACTGCCATCACACGCCGCAGCCCGTCCAGCAGCTCACGCTGGCAAAATACATCGACCTGTGGCTGACGGACATCGCTCCCGGCAAGCTGGCGAAGTCCACCATTCGCCGTGACCGGCAGGACATCGAACGCATCCTCCCAGCATTGGGTCACTACAAGCTCACCGAGCTGCGGCCGGAGCACTTCCGGAATTTCTACGCAGAGCTGCGAAAAGTCATCAGTCCCGACACAAAAAAGCCACTCTCCGAGTACACCATTGAGGGCGTGCACGCTACGCTGTGCAGCATCCTCTCTGATGCCGTGGAGGGTGGCTTTCTTTCGCATAATCCGGCTTGGCGCACCTACCGCTACGCCGGGCGCAAGTGTGAAAAGAAGATCGCGGACGAGGAAACGGCGCAGAAAATCATCGCCGCGCTGGAGGGTGAGAGCATTAAGTACGAGACCTACTTCAAGCTCATCATCGCCACGGGGATGCGGCGGGGCGAGTGCTGCGGATTGAAATGGTGCGACATTGATTGGGAGCAGCGATCCATCCACATCTGCCGCAACGCGGTCAAGGTGACGGACGAGGAAATCTTCGTTAAGGAACCCAAGACCCGCGCAGGTGATCGCTATGTGTACTTCTCAGCCGAGATGGAAAGTCTCCTGCGGGAGTACCGGCAGGAATGTGCATACATCACCGAAACCTATGACCAGCGGCAGCTGACCGCTGATGACTTCCTGTTCCGCCGTCAAGGGGCGCAGCTTCCCATGACGCCCACCACCTTCACCTACCGCTTCAAGCTGATCCTCAAGAAGAACGGCCTGCCGCAGGAGCTGAACGTCCATTCCCTCCGGCACACCGCCGCCAGCCTGATGATCGCAGGCGGCACGGATGTGGCAACAGTGGCGGGCATCCTCGGCCACAGTCAGCCCTCCACCACGCTGGATATTTATACCCACGCTTTCGACAAGAACAAAAAGGCCGCCAGCGCGGGACTGCAAGGGATGCTGGAGATTTGAATCACACTTCCGCACACATATATCGAAGCTCACAAAACTGCATGGTTGAGATTGTTACATCTTTATGCTATAATTGACAAAATACCACATATTACAGCTCCCATTCGTGCTTTGATTAATGTGTAAGGTGGGTGGATATTATGCGCATGAGCGAAGCAGAGTTTCTGAACCGATTGAACAAGGCATTCCCGGAGAAGGTGATATTTGCTGAACAATCTCGCCTTAGCGTATATTTGTCGTTGTTTGTGGAAATCCGCAGATACGCAAGAGGTGCTGGTGTATCATCTGTTCAATGGCTTACCGGCAGAGGCTTTATTTGGAAAGAAACAGGGTATATCGAACCCGATATGCACAGTGGAGATAAATGCGGACTCTCTCCCGATCCTACCGCCTTTGAACTGGCCGACTATGTGTTTCGAACCTATCCATTAGCCGGAGAGTACCAGTTAACCAACAAGGAAGACGCGCTCCTCTATCAGTGCGCAAGTGAAACCATCAAAAAAGTGCTAAAGAAAAGCGGACACACTTCCGCAAGAGAGGACACGGTACTCGTACTTGAAACAATTAACCTATTGAAGATTTGGTCGTCAGGATTAGCAGATGAAGATATTTCTGGTTCTTTTTGGAACTATATCTTCCTTCAATATGGTTTCAAGTCAGAAAATTCCGAGGCTGCAGCCAATAGATTGTACAATTATTTCAGAGGTGCAATCAAAGGTACATTGGCACACTACAAACGTTTTTTTGCGCCTGAAGGGACTCAGCAATATTACACCTCTCTGCTGCTCCACGCTCTGGCACCAAAGCAAAGCATAGAATCTCTCTACTCCATTCTATTTGATTTTTATGTGAAAAACTTAGATTTCCAATATGTAACGGAGGATATCAGCTACAAAGTATTTACGAAAGGCATACGTGCGCGTTGGGATTCCCGCGTTGCCAAGAATGATGAACTGCAATTAAGGGCAGATGCCATATTTTCCGGTTTGCAGACATTGTTTAAGGAACGTCCCGGATATATGGCAGTTCTCTGTGACTCCATCGTAAAAAAGATGGATGCAATTCTCCGGAATGAAAACACCGACCTAATTGATCCCGACCGAAATTATTGGGACACTATCCTCGTCGAATGGTATCAAAGGAAAAGCAGTACCGAACGGGTACAGGCACAGGGGGAACAACGGCAGCGGAAAACAGAATATGTTGCAACGACGACAGACCGCATCTATGCTCAATATACGATGGAGCATTCCTCCGTTGGCATAGCAATACCTAAAATCCGCTTGTCTAAGATAGCGCAGCAACGTCCTGTAATTAAAATCTACCAAAGTGAAATTTGTATCTATAACGCTGAACTTTCGGTCACTGGGGATGAATTGTGCTTAACAACAAGAAGTCGCTTCATTCCGTTTGAAGAAATGTCGTATGATTTTTCAAACACACCGGCTATACGGGTAGAGATCCACTATGACGGAGAGCTTCTCTATAATTCGGCTGAAAAGCTATATCGCCAATATATCTTGTTGGATGCATCGGGGGCAGAAAGAACTCCCCACTGTGGAACAATTTACTTGTTTGCCAGCAACTTGCAGGAAGTAACCTTTCCCGATGATACAGACGGAATATATAGCTACCCATATCCGGGGCAACTGTACCGCATAAATTTGGACGAGGTGTCATCAGCTGCCATTGATGGCCGAGAGGTCTTCGTATGCGCATCGACTGCGGCACAGTTCCGCCATCATACCTCCCTGCGTAAAGCGGTCTCTGCCCAAGTAATCCATCAGGGTGTATCCTTCGATATTTTTCCTGCCCCCTTCCAGCTTTTTATCGTTCTCCCCGAGGGAGAAAAAAGCATACGATACCAATTCTCCATCGACGGAGTGCGTCACAATGCAGATGCTTTCTGTGATGGCGGAAATGAATTGGAAATTCCATCAGAAAATGATGGCCTTTGCCACTGTGTCCGTATAATCGACCTTGCTACTGACTTGGTAAAATATGAATTCAATTACATAGTTCTTGCAGATTTCAATGTTACTTTAAACGCACCCATCTACTATGCAGACGGATCACAAGCAACTGCCAATATTTCCTTTGCCGCCAAGCAGTTCCATTATTCCCTGGTCTTAGAAGATACCTCTGACAGTATAATCGTCCCCGTTTCCGGAATGGCTTGGCAGCTTGAACTGTACATTCCTTTGGTTCACTGCACGTTGATGGGGCATAATGCATTCAAGATTCCGGGTATGATTTGGCACAAATCCATTCTGCACGACGAATTCGTAAAGCTGGAGTTGCCAGAGGGATGGAGTGGACAGCTCATGCTTGGTATAAGCCCTGTTCCAGAGGTGAGTCCTTCCTATTTCGAACTTGGCAATACGCTCCGTGCGATAACGGCGCCGCAGGCAGAGTATGATCTGTGGATTTCTCTGGAGAATATAGCAGGAAATCATATAAACCGAAAAATTACCACCATCGCCTGTAAGCCCACCTTTGCTGCTCCGCCAATCGAAGTAATTGACAGCACCCTGCACTGGCAACCGGAGGGCAACTATGTTGGCGATCCCGAAAGCACCTTTCAAGTCGAAGTCCAACGCCCCGGCGGAAGTATCGACACTTATGCGACATCAACAGAAAGCACCGCCCTTGCCAACACCAGTTCCTACGCCTTGGGAAACTATTCTTATCAAGTTTTCCTAAAAAAGAAAAGCCTGTTTTCCGGCGGAATGAATGAACTTATTTTCAAGGGTTCATATTGCGTTGGAAATCCACTCGAATGGCTTTATGACGGGAAAGAGCTTATTATAGGAGATGCGCTCTACTGGGATTTTGAGACAGAGACCCTGAAAGCGTTGCTTATGAAGTACGGATGCGGAATCCTGACAAATTTGGACTACCAAGAGGCCACTATCGCATCTGGTGAAACAATGCCCGCACCGTGCTATTCGGCAACACTATCCTTTATTAGTAGTACAGGGCGACGCATCCCGTTTAACTCCAAGCCGTCAAATGACTTTGAATTGGTCAACCCTGTTAAGGTTTGGATTGTCAACGAACACTTGCTGATCCTACGGTGCATAACGGAGGATGCAGTATATGTTGACAAGGATTTTTCCACAATAGTCAATCGTAATCCTGACACTTATATGAGCAAAGCTGAACAGCATCATCGATTAAAGACACCCGACTATTTCAAGTACAGCATTAGAGAGGGCTACCAATATGTTTGATCCCATCAAGGCTTCTAAGGAAATCAAAGATAGCTATATCGATTATATCACGACCACATTTGATATGGCTGACACCGACTATGAGCGAGAATTTCGGAAAGAGTTGCAAACGGACGGTATGGTAGCCAGCGGACCTTTTCTTGATATTGGCGGCTCCTATGAAACAGGGCATACATTGCGAGAATTGATCCAAGCACAAAAAGCAAGTATCTTGTTTGAAAACCTGGAGCCTGTTGCAGAAAAAGAGCGTGAGCTAAAGCTGGACAGGCCTCTTTATCAGCATCAGGAAACAGCCATGCTGAAAGCGGGCAAAGGGGAAAATCTGGTCGTTACGACAGGAACAGGTTCTGGTAAAACGGAGAGTTTTTTGCTGCCCATTATCAATCATCTATTGCGAGAGCAGGAAGCCGGAACTCTATACGCCGGTGTCCGTGCGATCATTATCTATCCGATGAACGCGCTGGCCAATGACCAGATGAAACGTATGCGCGCTCTTTTCAAGAATTACCCTCAAATATGCTACGGTGTTTACAATGGCAATACCGAGCATACACAGTCCAAGGCGCTGGCGGAGTACCACCGCACCTACCACGATGAAGCCGGGGAACCGATAGACCCTGCTCCCAATGAAATCATCTCCCGTGAGGTCATGCAGGAACGGCCTCCCCATATTCTTATAACCAACTATTCCATGCTGGAATACATGATGCTGCGGCCAAAGGATGACGCGGTATTTTCCGGTGCCAAGTTAAAATTTATTGTTTTAGACGAAGCACACATCTACAAAGGTGCAACAGGCATGGAGACCTCCCTGCTGATGCGCCGACTCCGGGCGAGGATCAGCGAACCCGATAGTGTTCAATACATTCTGACAAGTGCAACGCTTGGAGGGCCTGATGCAGATGGTGATATTCTGAGCTTTGCTGAAAAGCTATGTGGTGTTGCATTCCAACGCTCTGGAATTATTCGTTCCACAGAAAAGCGACCTGCCATGGAAGATTTTTCGGACTTTGCACCAGCACTTTTTGAGGAACTGCAAAGAAGTCCTGATATTTCCTCCGTGTTAACCCGCTATCACGCTGACTTCGCTCCGGGAGGGAGCGAGGGCGAAAAGCTCTATGCGCTTTTCTTGCATTCCCGGCTGTTTGCTTTGCTTCGGAAGGTCGCACACCAGCCAATTACGGTCGCACAGCTACGTCAGGCCCTGTCCGAAATATGTCCTATGACAAATGAACAGGTCATATCCTTCATTGCAGTCTGTGCTCGCGCCGAAAAAGATGGCGCAAATCTGATCAAACCCCGCTATCACTTTTTTGTGCGAGCCTTAGAGGGGGCATATATCACACTCGCTTCTCCGAAGCACCTGTTTTTACATCGGAAGCACTCGTTTACAAGCGAAAACAACAAAACCGATGCCGCGGTATTCGAGGCCGCTGTCTGCACAGATTGTGGAAGAATGGCTATTGTCGGCAGAGAAGAAGGCGGAGCTTTACACCCATCAGCGCGGAAGGGGCTGGACGACCCTTCCGACTTCTACTACCTTAAGGACAGCGCAGAAGATGTACTGATTGACGAGGAAGATTGTGCAGATGACGCCACAAACGATTTTGTCATTTGCTCGGTTTGCGGGGCTATCTCTACGGAAGCAGACACAAAATTTAAGCCACTATGTGAACACAGCGAATCCAACTATCGCAAGCTTCGCAAAATAGAACAACACAAAAACCATGTTGCCAGATGCCCTGCCTGCGGCTTTGGTTCGTTCCGCCGCTTCTATTTGGGAAGCGAAGCAGCCACCGCTGTATTGGGAACCGAGCTTTTTGAGCAGCTTCCCAACGAGGAAGTCACCATAACATCAGCACTAAAGGAAAATCAAAATTCTGGTCGGCGCAGCATCTTCGCTGGCACAGCGCAACCACAGCAAATACGTAAAAAGCTGATGCGGCAGTTTCTTTGCTTCTCTGACAGCCGAAGTGAAGCGGCGTTTTTCGCCTCCTACATGGAGCGTTCCTATGATGAATTTTTGCGTAGACGAGGTATTTGGCACATTGCGGAGAAATATCGCAATAGCGGCATAGAAAAAGTAAGCGTATTTCAATTCGTCGATGAACTCAGCCGCTATTTTGAAAACAACAGATCTTTTGCCGAGTGGGATGCTGGCGAAAATCAAGATGTGGGTAAGTTATCTGCTGCGAGCCGCAGTAATGCGTGGGTGGCGATTCTGAATGAAATGTTCAATGCCCGCCGCGGCACCAGCCTTGTGTCAATGGGTGTACTTTCTTTTGCATACAGGCGAAACGCTCAGGTAGCTACGGCGTTTCAGGGCGACCCGTATAACCTCTCATCACAGGACGCCATTGCCCTGCTCGAACTTCTGACACAGGACGCAGTATTCTCCGGTGCCATCGATGCAGGAAAGGAGTATACGCTGACAGCCGCTGAACGCGAGTATATTTTCTTTACGCCCTCGGCAAAGAAGTTGGTATTGCTGCGTACAGGAGACTCCGCAAAGCAAAGCTGGATCTCCGGGTGGCGTGGTCGAAAGCGTCCCAACGGGAATTATTATCCCAACAGTCGACTCGTGCGGCTGACGCGGGCATTGGGTATTTCCGATGATGAAGCGGACGCCATTTTGGAAGATTATTGGACTAATGTGTTCAAAGCGGAAACGGAGGAATTTGTACTCGATGCGAACGATTTTGATATTTGCATCGGCGGAACGGAGGGCGCGAAATTTTACCGTTGCAAGAAATGTGGTCGGGTCACACCGTATAACGTAAAAAAACATTGTGCTTCCGTAAAATGCGCAGGAATGTTGGAACCCTGTGATCCTCTAAAGGATTCTGCCATGAACCACTACGCCCGTCTTTATAGCAGCAGTCACTCTGAACCGTTATATATCAAGGAGCATACGGCGCAACTTGCAAAGGATCAGCAAACACGGTATCAAGAAGCCTTCGTACAAAAGAAGATCAATGCGCTCAGCTGCTCTACGACTTTCGAAATGGGTGTTGATGTGGGCAGTCTGGAAACCGTGTATATGCGTGATGTCCCGCCCAGCCCATCCAATTATGTGCAGAGGGCAGGCCGTGCCGGTCGAGCAAAGCATTCTGCGGCATTTGTTATGACCTATGCGAAATTATCCTCTCACGACTTTACATATTATGACGACCCGACGGCCATGATCAGCGGAAAGATCAAAGCCCCAATTTTCGAAATTGAGAACGAAAAGATACTAAATCGCCATATTTTTGCTGTAGCTCTGAGTTCCTTCTTCGCACAGCATAAGGAAGTCTATGCGGGTGATAACCAAACTGTCTTGTTGAATGAAGGCGGCTATGAGCTGCTGAAGGAGTACTTGAATACACAGCCGGAAAATCTCCGACAACTCTTACTGCGCTCGATTCCAACAAAAATGCATCAGCGACTTGGGATTGCTGATTTCGGTTGGATAAATCGACTTTGCGGAGAGAATGGTGTTCTTGAAATCGCCGTACAGGATTTCCGCGGAACAGTAGCGGAAATGGAAAAGGAACTGTTGGCTTGCCGCCGCAGGCACGACGATGAAGCTGCCGGTGTCTGGAGCCGCACCCTTAGAAATTTCAGGTGCAGCAAGGATGACAACGCTGGGAAAAAGAGTCTTATCGGTTTTTTGGTTCGCAATAATGTACTTCCCAAGTACGGTTTCCCCGTGGATACTGTTGAGTTGATTCCGGATATCAACGCTGTGGGGCGAGGAAAGGCTTTGCAATTAGCCAGAGATCTACAAATGGCCATCGCAGAGTACGCTCCCGGTGCAGAGGTCGTCGCAGATGGCAAAATGTATGTCAGCCGCTATATTCGCAAAATGCCGGGCAAAAATGCAGACGCCGCATGGGAGAAAGGCTTCTACTGCCCCAAGTGTCCTACTTGCGGCCAGCCAAACTTCACTAAAGATCCTGTTGCTGGCAGCGGTCGCGAATGCGTTTCCTGCCATACTCCCATCAAACGCCTGTCTTGGAGAAAAACGTTGGAACCGCGCATGGGGTTCTGTGCAGAAAAAGAAGCCCGGCCTGTTCCTATGCACCGCCCCGAACACGATTTTAAGACAGACGATTACTACATCGGAGACCCGCATCGTAATCTAATCGCCAAGCAAATATTTGAAGTAAACGGTCAAGCTTTGCAAATTGAATCTACTTCAAATGACTCTCTCGTAGTCATTGGCCAGACTGATTATAAAGTTTGTCCTGCTTGCGGATATGCAAGCGAAACCGGAATCCCCCTTGAGCACAAGAACTCCAGAGGATACCGTTGTGTTAATAAAGAGGGCAACTCGGCAGAATACCGTTTGTCGCATGATTTCAAGACAGATGTGGCAAAAATTACCTTTGTGACACAAGAGGCGGCAGATATAAATGTGATGCTGTCAGTGCTCTATGCCCTGTTAGAGGGATTGTCCCGCGAGATGGGGATAGAGCGCACCGACATCAAAGGATGTTTGTTCTACACATCTGTGGATGGGTGTATGATCTTTTCTGTTGTTCTATATGATGCAGTTGCTGGTGGCGCAGGCCATGTTCGCAGAATTGTGACAGCGGACGGGCAAGCATTCCAACGAGTTCTCGCAAAAGCAATTTCCGTTGTAGACAACTGCGATTGCGACTCGTCTTGCTACAGATGCCTAAGAAATTACTATAACCAAAAAATCCACGACAATCTGAATCGAAACCAAGCTTCCGCGTTTTTACACCAGTGGGTGGGAAACATGAACCCATTACCGATGGAAACAATTGAATAAAAGATTTTCCCTCTGCCATATAGCAGAGGGAAAATCTTTTTGTAATAGCGAAACACTATAGATATCACACCATTACATCCGCATATTCTTCATATAGGCATATAAAACGCTTATATTTTCCAAATTTCATTGCCGCTAAGCAGAAAACCGTATAGGATTCTTTTTTCGGTCTCACTTGCCTCTTCCGATTTAATTCGGTTTTGAATTATCGGTATGATAGCATCTTTGTGGGCAATAAAACAACTCATGTACTTTTCATGACGAGCAAAGTTTTCCCACATATAATTGGAAAAGTCTACTTGAGAGTAGTCAAAACTCTCCGAATCTAATAGGAACTGCAAATGCGGTCTTCCCTCAGACAGTTCTTTTAAAGCACTTATATCAGATATCATATCGTTTATATAGAGAAGATAGACGCATTCCAATCTACTCTCAACCGGATCGGGGTATGAGTGCACACCTGTGACTTCTTTTCTGCTAAGCTCTATTACTCCATTTAGAAATTCCTTGATTGAATTCTGATCTGGGGTCAACCATCCAGAGAATATAAAGTCGTAGATTGCCTCTATTGGCAGTTGTGCAAAGTTATCGGATAAAATGTATTTATACTTCTGTTGAACCGTATCACCGGTAATCTGCTGATAAAACAACCTCAATAATATGACTTTCTTATGGAAATCCTCTGTAGTATCAATGATAGCCTGAATCTTATCTGTAGTTGCCTCATCCTTTGATATGAATTGCTCAATGAGATGACGAAGACTGTTGAAATGCACATTCACCGCATACTCAAAGAATTTTTCTCCGCCCACTATTTGATGAACAAACTCAAAATTATGGGGAAATGCTAATAAGCTGCAAAGCTTTGAAAGCTCTCTCAAGCTTTGCCTAAAGTCCGGCCAACCTATAGAAAAGAAGATTGGAGCAATAATCTTATCACTGAGTAACGCTTCTACCGATGCTGCAATTATCTCTTTGCTATTCTCATCTAAGACAACCAAGTTCAGTAATAGTACTATATTGGAAAGCGCAGAAAACGACGATTGCAATAATCCATAAGTCTTTGCAGTCACAATAGAATGACAAAGATTCTTAAAGCACTCTGCAAGGAATGTAACTTCCTGTACGCCCGTATTCAATTGTTTTACATTATATGACCTTACAAGCGCACTCAAATCTTTTGTCGAAATAAACTTTGCCATAATATCCAGATCAATGTATTCTACGGCATACTTTTCGTTTGCAAATTCCATATCTCCAAAAAGAGTAGTTTTTTGGGCCGCATCACTATTTGCGCATATTATGGCTTCGATATATGGTTTGAAAAAATCTTTTAAATCTCTAAAGCCTTGATACAGAATGTGGTTGTTATAGTAAAAAAAGTATTGTGTTATAGCAAGCCGTTTTATTTCATAAAGCCTTGCACACGATGTTCCACCAAAATGAATGGTATTTCTGTCCCCAACATCTTTCTTTAGCTTTTCTAAGGCTTCGTACATCGAAAGTCTCTTTTTAGTATTACCACTATAAATGTCAAGATATCCAGAGAACACCTCTCTTTCCTTGCTTGCAGCGATATTTTGAACAAATTGTTTGACTTTGGCAGAATCAAAGCCCCCAAAGTATGTCTGGATTGCCTCAAGTACAGCGGAATTATGCAGATAAGCAACTTTCTGGTCTATAGGGAACCCAGAGCAATCTATTTCTTCGTGGAATTTTAATATTTCACTAAAACCATCCACAATGCTTTTGTAAAAAAGCATTTCATTTGCTTCTAAATCTATATGCTCGCTGTTGAGCAATGCTTTGATCTCATCATATTTATTCAGAATATAGAGATTAAAAATTTCACTTTTCAGCAAAGCGTTATCAGACAGCTCTCCTATACGAAAGCGCATGACTTTATGCTCGTGAATGCACTGTATGGATACGATTCCAGCATTTAGAAAAAGTTGTCTTAAATCAGTTGCACCTTCGTCCCCAGACTCCATAAATGCTATTAATCTTGCATAATCGTTTTCAGAAAAAAGACGTAATTCCCGGTCCGTAACCTCATATCTTTTCACATAAAGCAGCTTTAGAATTTGCTCATAGCTGACAAAGCTGAAACGAGACATAAATTTTACGGCATTTTCTATTGTAGATAAATTCTCCTCTAATGCAGGATTGGCAATCACACGCAGAAAACTATATAGACGCTTTCCAATTTCATTGGATAGATCCGCTGGGATCTCCTGAATCAGCGGCATGGAGTTAATATTGATTACTTCGATATTATTGCTACTAAAATAAGAAAGCTGAGTATCATCAACAATCTCCTGATCCAGAATCAGGTAGCCAACTCTTCTGTCCACATCAAATGCTCCGTTTTGTGAACGCATATAGTTTAGCCAACTGAGAATAAGCTTGATGTTATAATCATTTAACGAATATCCCAAAAACAACACAATATGGTCCGTCAGCAACGATTTGATGAAGAGTTCAATTAATATGTGTTTTTGCGAATAGTCTAAGTAGTCTTGCTCTTTTAGAACAATACTGGAAGCATCGGAAAGATCCCCGTGCATTTTAATGATGTACTTTCCTTTGTCCGCATTCAGCAAATCCTTATCGTAAACAATCACCTGATATTGCTCACAAAATATATTTTTCGAGGATTCAAGCAACTGGTCATAATTCGTGGTGATAATATGTGCCGGATTGATATCAAAAATCGCTGACGACAAAGGTGCATCTGCCGTCACAGCGGGAATGCTTTCGTTTAATATACGATAGTATAATTCTTGATCCTTGTTAAACACATGCTGCGGTACCTTTAGAAGTTCATCTGTCGAAAAATCATCTTTCAATAAGCAGGTGTTTTCACAGCTTTCTAATCTATGTCTGCAAGTATCACACCTCGAATAATCAATCGCCTTTGCCATATTTTGAATCAAGGCATTCCAACTGGGCATTCCGTCTACATTGCAAGACACTCCCGCACCTACAAAAATAACCAGTTTTCCTTGCTCGGCTTTTTCTCTGAACATGCTGATATAGTTGAGCAGTTCATCGTTGCCCATAAACACATTCACCTTCTTTATCTATGTGGTGTAGTAAGAAAAATGTTTGATATGTTTTATTATACTGCAAGCTATTGCTCTTGGCAACGCTTTGCTACAATAGCCTCAACACCGACAAAGGAGCTGAGGCTATGCCAATCACCTATTCAACTGAACTCAAAGTCAAAACCATCCGCCGTTATGAAAAGGGCGAGTCAATCAAAGCGCTAAGTCAAGAGTTGCACATCTCGCAAAGCACCCTGTACCAATGGCGCAAAGAATACTGCTCGATCAAAACGCCCAACCATACCTACACGCCTGCTGAATTCGATGCCATCTCCCGCCGCCTGCAAAAGCTGGAGCATCATATGGAGATCATTCGCCAGACCGAGTATCTGTCGAATATACCCTTGCAGAAAAAGCTTGCCACTCTTGAGAAACTCTATCATCGACCGGGCAATCCTTTCAGTGTCCATGAGCTGTGTGACGCTCTTGATGTGGCAAGGGGGACCTTCTACAACCACATCTTCCGTAAGGCGGACAGAAGCCAATACCAAGAGGAACAAACTCAGCTCATGCTGAAGGTCAAGCAGGTATTTGATGACAGTGAGCAGCGCTTTGGCGCGGAAAAGATACGCATCGTTTTAGCTGAGAGCGGCATTCGTGTTGGTAAAAAGCGCATTTCCGCCATTATGCAGGAGTTAGGCCTATGCAGTGTCCGGACAGATGCAAAAAAGCAGTTCAAGCGCAAGCAACAATATGCAAAACAAAATCTGCTGAAACGGGAGTTTTCGGCAGAGCATCCAAATCAGATATGGGTCAGCGATATTACATACTTCAAGGTCAAAAGCTACTGGGTCTGTCTCTGTATCATTCTGGATCTATACTCCCGCAAGGTTATCGGCTGGCGGGTATCAAAGCATATGAGTACACATCTGGTCACCGCAACCTTCAAAACCACTTATCAGGAGCGAGGGAGACCGCAGAACCTGACCTTTCACAGTGACAGGGGTAGCCAGTATGTTTCAAAAACGCTGACCGGTCTGTTTCAACAGTACGGTGTAAAGCAATCTTTCTCTGCAACGGCCAGGCCACTGGATAACGCCGTGGCTGAGACGTTCTTTTCCTCCTTCAAACGGGAGGAGGCTTACCGAAAAGACTACACCTCCGAACAACATTTTCGTAGGAGTGTGGAGGAGTATATTTGGTTCTACAATGAGGTGCGCCCCCACCAGACTCTGAACTACAAGACGCCGCAGGCTTTTGAGGACGCATACAAGCCTGCTTTATCGGAAAGTAGTGTTTAAATAGCCGCCATGCATAAAAATATTAGTTTTGCGTTTGGAGCGTTTTGGAGAATCGGTGCCTTGACATGAAAAAGCGGAAAGCCCCATATTGCAAGGCTTCTCGGATATGACAAGTCCCACTTTTCGATAAAATAGTTCGAAAAGCGGGACTCATTCAATACCGCCGCTCATTGTGCTGGTTGGAGGCCGAATGGACGCCCAGAGCGCAGTCC
>ERZ779840.2216-NODE-2216-length-17085-cov-6.254551_pt1 | contig 17085 bp, 14 predicted proteins | sample MGYA00511561_ERZ779840 | MGnify/ENA primary metagenome ERZ779840 (study PRJEB29588, sample SAMEA2162036) | human gut metagenome | biome: human gut; feature: human-associated habitat; material: faeces | place: Denmark | collected 2008/2010 ...
GCCACACCCACGATGTTGCCGGTGCCGATGGTGGCGGCCAGTGTGGTCATCAGGGCGGAGAAGGGGGAGACGTCCCCGGTTCCCCGGGCGGAGCGGGCCTCCCGGCTGAACACCATACTCAGGGCGTGGGGCAGGTTCCGCCAGGGGAGAAAGCGGGTGCGGATGAGCAGAAAGAGACCCGTGCCGGTGAGGAGGACCAGGGTGCCCGGCCCCCACAGCAGGCGGCTGGCCGCCTGAATCCATTGGAGTAACGACATCGTACCGCTCCTTATCCATCAGCTTTAGGAAAAGCGTATGCGCCATCTCCGGTAAAACATGCGCCGAAGGCGGCTGGCCTTCGGCGCGATAAATGGAGGGCGGATCAGCTCTCCATATGGCGGCCCAGAAATGCGGCGATGGTCTGGGCCAGCTTGTATTCGGTGTCCCCGGTAGCGTCCTTGGGGTCTGCGGAGATGAAGAGTACCAGCCCCAGCAGATCGCCCTCCGCCAGAATGGGGGCTGCCACGCAGCAGCGGAGCTTATCATTGCCCTCCGTCACCGGCACGGCGTCGCTGCCGCTGTGCTGGTAGATCCGGCGGCTGTCCATGATCTGCTCCAGCTCCTGGGAGATGCGCTTGCCCAGCAGCTCCCGCTTGGCGCCGCCGGCCACGGCAATGACGCTGTCCCGGTCTGTCACGGCACAGATGGCCCCGGTGGAGCGGCTCATAGTCTCGCAAAGCTGGGCCGCAAAATCATCCAACCCGCCCATGAGGGAATACTTTTTGAAGATGACCTCGCCATCCCGGTTGGTATAGATCTCCAACGGATCGCCCTCGCGGATACGCATAGTGCGGCGGATCTCCTTGGGAATGACCACCCGGCCCAGGTCGTCGATTCGCCGCACGATTCCTGTTGCTTTCATATTTCAAATCTCCTTATCCTCGTGAAACTACGCTTAGTCTTTGGACTTTCTGGTAATTTATCCAAGAGGCACACTGGAAGATTTTTGATAAACTGTTTGTGGTATTCCTTCTTGTGTGGTCTCCCTTCGTTTTACACCTTGCAGTTGCCAGACCGCATTCCTACTATAACAGCGGGCGTTTTATTTTCCCTCATCGGCAGAAGGCCATCCCCAAAACGCGCCGTTGGCAAGACTCCACAGTTCACAAGCCGGATGCATACAGCAAGAAAACAAACCGCAGACCTGGTAAATACTGCCGGGTCTGCGGTTTGTCAGTGTTCAGATTTGCCGGTCTTGCTTTTCTCAAAACCGTTTTCAGCGCAGGACTTCCACCTGCTCCACGCCATACCGCCGGAACAGCTCCAGCGCTTCCGGGCCAATTTGCTCACCGGACACCGCAATGGGGATCGCAGGCGGACACCCCACGGTAGGGGCGCCGCAGACCTGGCCCAGCGACCGTGCCGCCGGTACAGTCTCCCGTGGAGCAAACAGCGCCTCCCGCACGGAACATACCCGTTCTCCACGGGCCAGCGGCAGCGTCGGCTGCGGCGCATAAACGGCATCATTTGTTCCGAAAGCATGCAGAAGCCGTTCGATGTCCGCCGCACGATTCTCCGGTGTCAGCATCAGCACCAGAAAGTCCAGATCGGCGTATTCACATTCCACACCGCTCTCACGCAGACAGTTCGCCAACTGCCCGCCGGTCATCCCGGCTGGGGCCTTGACGGTCAGCCGCAGCGGGTCCGACGGTTCCACCTGCCAACCGGCAGCCGTCAGCGCCTTTCGCGCTTCCTCCAGACGCCCACACATCTCCCGCAGGCGATCCCGGTACCCATCCGCCAGATAGCGGTTGCACAGATCCAGCGACGCCAGCGTCAGGTAGGACGGACTGGTGGAGCCAAACATGGCCATCGCCGTTTTTGCACTCTCCCGGAGAGATGCCGGAGCCGCACGGCTGATGTGCAGGTACGCGCCGCCGGTCAGCACCGGCAGCGTCTTGTGTGCCGAATCGCAGCACAGGTCTGCGCCCAAATCCAGCGGGTGACAGGATGGTTCCAGAAACCGCAGATAGGCGCCGTGGGCGTTGTCCACCGCCAGCAGCGTACCATGTTTCCGGCACACCTCTGCCAGAGCGGAAATGTCCGCCATGCCGCCCAGATAGTCCGGGCTGGTGAGATAGACCGCCGCTGGCGGTGCAGGCATCTCCGCCAGTGTCCGCTCCAATGTGTCCGGCGATACCGGGCAGCCGCAGAGAGATGCGCTCCGCTCCGGCCACAGCCAGACGATCTCAAAATCCAACAGTGCCGCCGCGTATACAAACGCCCGGTGTACGTTTCGGGCCGCCACCACCGTCCGGGACCCATTTCCGCAGGTCAGCGCCAGATACAGCATTGCCCGGATGCACTGGCTGGACCCCTCCGTGGAGTACACTGTCCGGCCAGAGCCGAACAGTTCCCCGGCATAGGACTCACTGCGCCGGATGATGCCCTCCGCTTCGTACAGGCTGTCCGCGCCTTGGATCTCGGTGATGTCCAGTGTCTCACAGCCCAGAAAGGACTTTCCCTTGTGGCCGGGCATGTGCGCCCGGATCATCCCGGAATCCGCGTACCGCCGGACAAAATCAGCAATGGGCGTTTCCATCAGCCGTTGGCCTTGGCAGAATCTTCCGCCACCTTCATCATGATGGCACATTCAATACGCTTGCGGAACAATTCGCAGCCTGCCTCGTAAACGCCGCGGATAGAACCCGTGGCGTGGAAGGCGTTGGCCGCGCAGCCGCCGGAGCAGTAGAATCTCGCCCAGCAGTCATTGCACTCAGGCCGGGCGTAGGCGTTGCAGGAACGGAATTCCTCCCGCAGGGCCGTATTGGTCACGCCGTTCCAGATGTCGCCAAGCTTGTAGGCTTCCTCACCCACGAACTGATGGCAGGGATACAGGTCTCCCCAAGGGGTCACAGCCATATACTCCGTGCCGGAGCCGCAGCCGGAGATCCGCTTGTAAATGCAGGGGCCGCCCGTTAGATCCAGCATGTAGTGATAGAAGGTGATGGGCTTGCCTTCCTTTTCCCGACGCAGCATATCCTTGGCCAGCAGCTCGTACTGGTCCTTCACGATCTCCAGATCCTCCGCTGTCAGTGCGGCGGGGTCCTCCGGTGCGCACACCACCGGCTCCATGCTCAACTCCGTGAAGCCCAGATCCGCCATGTGGAACAGGTCCTTCGTAAAGTCCGGATTGGCATGGGTAAAGGTGCCGCGCATATAATAGTTCTTGTTGCCTCTGGCCTCTACCAGCTTCTGGAACTTAGGCACGATGCGCTCGTAGCTGCCGTTGCCCGCATAATCCACCCGCAGCCGGTCATGGATCTCCTTGCGGCCATCCAGCGACAGCACCACATTGCTCATTTCCCGGTTGGCGAAGTCGATCACGTCATCATCGATGAGCATACCGTTGGTGGTCAGCGTAAAGCGGAAATTTTTGCCCCGCTCCTTTTCCACACTGCGGGCATACTCCACCAACTGCTTCACCACGTCCCAGTTCATCAGCGGCTCACCGCCGAAGAAGTCCACCTCCAGATTGGTGCGGCTGCCGGAGTGATCCATCAGGAAGTCCAGCGCCTGCTTACCCACCTCGAAGCTCATCAGCGCGCGGTCGCCGTGATACTTGCCCTGACTGGCGAAGCAGTAGGAACAGTTCAGGTTGCAGGTGTGCGCCACATGCAGGCACAGCGCCTTCACCACATCGCCGGAACGCTCCTTGAACGTACCGGCCATGTCTGCGAAGGTGTCGGGGGTATAGAGCTTCCCGGCCTGCTTCAGCGCCTCCACGTCATCAATGCAGTCCCGCAGATCCTTCTCCGTCACATCCTCGCGTGCGCCGTATTTTTCCATCATTGCCGTTACGATCTCATCCGCCGTGTGATCCGGGTAAAGCGCAATGATGTCATAGGCTACCTCATCCACTACATGAATGGCACCGGAGCAGGTGTCCAGCACGATGTTGTAGCCGTTCAGTTGATACTGATGTACCATTCTTCCGTTCTCCTCGTACAGAAAAAGTGCCGCCTGAACAGGCGGCAGCTTTTTGAAAATTGCAATTGATTACTTGTTGGTGTTCTCGCACTTCTGATTTGCCACGCCGCAGCTGGTCTTGCAGGCAGACTGGCAGGAAGTCTGGCACTCACCGCAGCCGCCGTTCTTGGCGCTGTCGCACAGGCTACGAGTCTCGATAGTCTTGATTCTTTCCATAATATGTATCTCCGATCTGTTAAATTCTAATGGATTTCCCGGCGGACCACCCGCAGACAGTCACCTAAAAACCGGAAAAATTTTAGCATATCATCCGCATAAAGTCAAGATATTCCAGCAATTTGCCACGAATTTGCCACGATTTCAGCTGGGTCGAAGGTGCACACCTGCATTTTCAAGCTGCAAAAAGAGATACCCAATCCCTACGGATAGCCATCCGTTTCCTACCCACGCCCTTATATAAACTCTGGCAGACGGAGAATCTACACGCTGCGCTCCACCTAATAAACACAAGTTCAAACACAAATGAACGGACCTGGCTTGCATAACAAGCCAGGTCCGTTTGCATTTAAGGAACTTTTAGAGGCAAACTTACAGTTCCGTCAAGCCATCTTTGTCAGGCTGGGCAGCCAAGTGACGATCTGGGGGAAGAGCACCAGCAGAATTGCGGTCACAATCAGACCGCCCACATAGGGAAGAACTTCGCGGCTGATCTTCTCAATGGAGACCTTGCCGATATCGCAGGCAACGAACAGGCACAGGCCCACGGGAGGCGTAACCTGACCGATAGCCAGCACGAACACCAGGAACACGCCGAAGTAGCAGATGTCGATGTTCATGGCCTGAACCACGTTGACGAAGATGGGGGTCAGCAGGATAACGGCCACGGCGTTATCGAGGAAGCAGCCGGCGATCAGCAGCACGATCATAATCAGGAACATGATCATGGTGGGGTTGGTGGTCAGGCTGGTCATCAGGATAGCGAGCTTCTGCGGAATCTGCTCACTGGAGAGCAGGTAGCTGAAGATGTGGGCGTTTGCCACAAGGAACAGAATGGAAGCGGTAGAGGAAGCGGAAGCGGACAGCACATGGATGAAGTCCTTCCAGCCCATGTTGCGATACACGAAGGCGCTGACGATGATGCCGTAGAACACAGCGATGGCAGCAGCCTCGGTGGGGGTGAACAGACCGGAATAGATACCGCCCAGAATGATGACGGGCATCAGCAGAGCCCAGATACCGTTCTTGAAAGCGGTGGCGACCTCCTTGGCAGTGACACGCTCGGTACCGATATAGCCGCGCTTCTTGGAAATGACATAGTTGATGATGATAATAACTACGGTCATCAGCAGGCCGGGGCCGACGCCGCCGATGAACATTTTACCGACGGAAGCGTTTGCCAGCGTGCCGTACATGACCATGGTGTTGCTGGGAGGGATGATCAGACCGATGGTACCGGAGGCGGCGACCACAGCGGCGGTAAAGGCCTTGTCATAGTTGCGCTTCTCCATCTCGGGCACCATAACGGCGCCGATAGCGGAGGTGGTAGCGGGGGCGGAACCGGAGATAGCACCGAAGAAGGTGGAGGACAGCGTTGCCACGTGAGCAAGGCCGCCGGGCATCCGGCCCACCAGCGTTGCGGCCATATCGGTCAGACGCTTGGAAACACCGCCGCGAGCCATCACGTTACCGGCAAACACAAAGAAGGGGATTGCCAACAGCGTAAAGGAGTCGATCGCACGGAAGGTCTTCTGGACCAGGTTGATCACAGGAATTGCACCGGTGGTCATAACCGCTGTAAAAGAGGAGATAGAAAGAGCGAAGGAGATAGGTACGCCGATAAACAGCAGCAGGAAGAAACTGATCAGCAGAACAATTACCAGCATATTACTTTGCCTCCTTCTTTCCGGTGGCTACGCCCCAGATTTTTTCGATTTCAAAGAGAATATAAACAACGTAGTTCAGGGGGATCTGGAAGAAAATCCAACTCATCTTGATCCAACGAACGTTGGTAGTGGTAGAGCCGGTATTGTTGTACTTGATCACCATCATGGTGGAATAGTAGCAGACGATGCAGCAGAAAGCCATGACAATGATGTAAGTAATGATAGCCAAAACCTTGCGGGCCTTGGGATTTTTCTTTTCAATAATGCCGGTGATGGCGGTAACACTCAGGTGGCCGTCATTACGCAGCACGTTCGCGGCGCCAAAATAGGTCAGCCAGCTGAACGCATAGATGGTAAATTCCTCGAGCCAGGGAACACTAACGCCAGCCTCCCGGAAGATGACCTCAAAGAGCGTCCAAATGCTCATCAGGCCCAGGAGGATCATCATGATGACGTTGTATACCTTGGTGATTCCGGTATTCAGTTTGACCAAGCCGTTATACATACGATACCCACTTTCCTTTTGGATTCGAAGGGAAGCGTACAGGCAGTCGCCTGTACGCTTCCCGCAAAGACGATATCTCTATTTCTTATACGCGTTCAATACTTGCACGAGGGATAAAATCAAACCAGGGAACTTGAACGAATGCAGCGTCAAAAATTACTTCTTCAGAGCAGCAGCTTCCGTATAGTTAGCCTCATAAGAAGCATTGGTCTGAGCGGCGAAGTCTTTCCAGAGCTCACGATCGGGTTCGATGACAGTCATCTGGCCTTCCAGATACTCGCGGTTCTCTGCATCAACTTCCTTGGCGTGCTGATAGGCCCACTTGGAAGCCTCGAGACCGGCCTCCTGGAACATAGCCTGATCCTCAGCGGACAGACCATCGAACAATTCCTTGGACATCACCAGAGGCTCAGCGGTGTGGGAGTGCATGGTCACGCACATATAGCTCTGAACCTCATAGAACTTCTTATCACGGATGTTGGCGAAGGGGTTTTCCTCAGCCTCGCAGGTACCCAGCTGCAGAGCCTGATACAGTTCGGAGAAGGACACGTTGGTGACCACAGCGCCGGCATTGGTAAACATAGCACGCAGAGGCTCGTTGGTCATAACACGGATCTTCAGGCCAGCCAGATCCTGAGGAGTCTTGATTTCCTTGTTGGCGGTAACATTGCGGAAGCCGTTCTCAAAGAAGGAGATAACGAACATACCCTTGTCTTCCAACTTGCTGGACAGATAAGCGCCCAGTTCGCCGTTCAGGTTCTCATCCACGTCGTCCACGTCATCGAACAGGAAGGGCAGGCCGATATAGCCCCACTCAGGCGCGTACTTGGCCAGAATGTCATCGGAAGTAACCGCCATATCCAAAGTGCCCAAAGAAACAGCGTCCAGAACCTCTTCCTGAGAACCCAGGGCGTTGGCTGCGAAAATGTCGATGACATACTTGCCGCCGGATTTTTCTTCAACCAGTTCCTTGAATTTCTTGCTCATCAGGTCATAGGGGCCGCCCTCGGCAGAGGGATGGCTCAGTTTGAGATGAATCGCTTCACCGGAAGCAGCTGCGTCACCGGAATTGCTGGAGTCGCTAGAACTGCCTGAGCCACCACACGCGGCCAAGGATGCGATCATTGCGACAGACAGAAGCAAAGACCAAAACTTTTTCATAACTTTCCTCCTAAAAAATGATTTACAAGAGACGATGGTGGAGTTCACAGCCGGTAGACAGTTGCTCGCCCCGCCGGGAACCACTGTCAAAACTATAATCCAAATTTTGTACTTTCGTCAATTCAGTAAAAAGCACAAGAAAATTTCCCTGTGATTTGTTTCGAATAAAAGCCTAATTTTGTGGCTGAAACATTTTCGTGCTTTTGTGACCGTTTCACACTTTTTTAGGCTAAATACAGATTTGTCAAAGATGTGCAAAATGCCGATACAATATAGGAAATCAGATGGTATTTGTGCATCTTTTTGACTTTCTGTGACTATATATTAGTTTTTTTGATAAAAAATTCTCAAATATATTCCCTTTAGGCATGTAAAAGCACATTTGACAAAGCGATCCTCCTCAATATAATCTTGAACCATAACTTGAACCATAAAATGAGACAGGGAGGTTTTACCTTATGGAAGCCGTATTGAAAATCGGGACCCGCAGTGAGCGGGTACAAGTGCCGGATGACCGGCTTCAGGGCATTCTGATGCCCAACGAGGTGGTGGTGACGCTGACCGGCGAGGCCGAAGTCCGGCGGGCGCTGCAAGAGCCGATTGGCGCTCCCCAGCTGCGTGAGCTCGTACATCCCAACGAGAAAATTGTCATCATTACCAGCGATATCACTCGCCCCATGCCCACATGGAAAGTGATGCCCGCCCTGTTGGACGAGCTGTATGCCGCCGGTGTAAAAAAAGAGAATATCACTCTGGTGTTCGCCCTGGGCAGCCACCGTCGCCACACAGAAGAAGAGCAACGTCATCTGGCCGGAGATCGTGCTTGGAATGAGATTACCTGCGTGGATGGTGATACAGCAGACTGTGTACATATCGGTATAACTTCTCGGGGTACACCGGTGGATATCGTCCGCATCGTGGCCGAGGCAGACCGCCGCATCTGCCTCGGCAATATTGAATACCACTACTTCGCCGGCTATTCCGGCGGTGCCAAGGCCATCATGCCCGGCGTTTCCACTCGGGCCGCGATCCAGGCCAACCACAGCCGCATGGTTGAAGAAGACGCTCATGCCGGGAAGCTGGAAGGCAATCCTGTCCGGGAGGATATTGAAGAGGCCGCCGCCATGGTAGGAGTGGATTTCATCGTAAATGTGGTGCTGGACGCGCAAAAAGAGATCATTCGGGCAGTGGCCGGGGATGTGACCGCCGCCCACCGGGCTGGCTGTGCCTTTTTAGACACCCTGTACCGTAAGGAGATCCCTCATCGGGCCGATATTGTTCTGGTATCGCAGGGCGGTGCGCCTAAGGACCTGAATCTCTACCAGACCCAGAAGGCGCTGGACAACGCCAAGCATGCGGTTAAGCCTGGTGGTGTAGTGGTCCTCATCGGCTCCTGCAAGGAAGGACTGGGTGAAAAGACCTTCGAGGAGTGGCTTACCACCGCCCCCACGCCCCATTCACTTGTTGAGCGGATTCGAAAAGAGTTTCGTCTGGGCGGTCACAAGGCCGCGGCAATTGCCATGGTACTGGAGAAAGCGGATATCTACCTTGTCAGCGACATGGAGGATGCTCTGGTGGAGCAGCTTTTCATGAAACCGTTTCACAGTGTGCAGGCAGCTTATGACGCCGCTGTGGAAAAATGCGGTGCTGATGCCACAGTGCTGGTGATGCCCTATGGCGGCTCCCCCCTGCCACAGGTTGCGGAATGAATTCATTTTCAGCATTTTTGCTGGAGTAATTATGATGAACGGAGGAGAGATTATGGATTACGCAAAGGAATCCCTGAGACTGCACTACGAATGGAAAGGCAAGCTGGAGGTCACGCCACGGGCGGCGGTGGACAGCAAGGACGCTCTTTCTCTGGCATATACCCCCGGTGTAGCCCAGCCCTGTCTGGAAATCCAAAAGGATGTAAACAAGAGCTATGAACTGACCCGCCGCTGGAATACCGTGGCTGTGGTAACGGACGGTACTGCCGTTCTGGGCTTGGGCGATATCGGCCCTGAGGCCGGCATGCCCGTCATGGAAGGCAAATGTGTTCTATTCAAAGCCTTCGGCGATGTGGATGCCATTCCCCTGTGCATTCGCAGCAAAGATGTGGATGAGATTGTCAACACCGTGGCCTTGCTGGCAGGCTCCTTCGGCGGTGTAAATCTGGAGGACATTGCCGCTCCCCGCTGCTTTGAGATTGAGAAGAAGCTGAAGGAACGCTGTGACATCCCCATTTTCCATGATGACCAGCATGGCACCGCCGTGATCACGCTGGCAGGCCTGACCAACGCGTTGAAGGTCGTAGGCAAAAAGATGGACGAGATCAAGGTGGTCATCAACGGCGCCGGCGCTGCGGCTATCGCCATCGGCAAGCTGCTGCTTTCCGCCGGCGTGAAGGACCTGACCCTCTGTGACCGCAGCGGCGCTGTGTATGAAGGACGTCCCAAGGGCATGAACCCCATCAAGGACGAGATAGCCAAGGTCACCAACCTCTCCAAGAAGGCGGGAAGCCTGGCTGATATGCTGGTAGGGGCTGATGTGTTCATCGGCGTGTCCGCTCCCGGCGCTGTAACCACCGAGATGGTAAAGACCATGAACCGCGATGCCATCATTTTTGCCTGCGCCAATCCCACACCGGAGATTTTCCCCGATGACGCTAAGGCTGGCGGTGCCAGAGTCATCTCCACCGGCCGCAGTGACTTTCCTAACCAGATCAACAATGTGCTGGCGTTCCCTGGTATCTTCCGCGGTGCACTGGATGCCCGGGCCAGCGATATCAATGATGCCATGAAGATTGCCGCCGCCAAGGCATTGGCGGGCCTGATCTCCGATGAGGAACTGAACGCTGATTACATCATCCCTGCAGCCTTTGACCCTCGGGTGAAGGATGCTGTGGCCAGCGCTGTCAAGCAGGCCGCTTATGATTCCGGCGTGGCCCGGCTCTAAAAAAGCGAGAAGAGAGACACGCCTGACGGCGTGTCTCTCTTCTCGCTTATGGGGTCTTTTCTCCGGACGTTTCACTGATGCCGGCGTTTTTCTGCATGCGCCACAATGTTGTGCGTCCAAGTCCCAACTTGTCCGCTACGGTACTGTTGTTATACTTCAGGATTCGTTTCATGACCGCCACTCCTTGGAGCACATCTTCCGGTGGACTGTTAGTCGCATCCTTCAGAGCGGGGTACCGCTGATAAATATCTTGGAGCAGGGCATCCTCGCCAATCGCGTGAATCAAAATCTGCTGTCTGGCGCTGGGGGACGGATTCATTGCCTGCTGATAATAGTACATATATCGTTTGCAGACCGTAGCAAGTGAAACGAGATTTGCCGGCCAGGAGTAAAAGCGTAAAATTTCCTCCAAATCCCTTTGATTTTGGGGGGATGTCAGGGATGTCTCCCTCAACAGGAAAAAGCGGAACAAGGACATTATATCTTCCTGCCGCTCCCGCAGGGACGGAATGTTCAAAGAAAACACAGATAATCTCTCCCACAATGCTCGAGGAATCTTAGTAGTTTCCTCCGGTGTGACCAAGGTCAGAAGCCGAGCGTTAAATGGAATTGCAGTCACTCCACCCACATTAAAAAATGAATGGTGCATCATTACCTGCTGTAGGCAGGAAAGAAAAGCCTCTGATGCCTCGCCAAGGCCTCGTAGTACCACTGTTCCGCTGCCTGCAAGTTCCAGAAGACCCATATGAGGTTTTCCATCATTGTCACTGCCAAAAAGGACTCGTGCGGCATCCTGGGCGGCAATGGTAGCTGCATTGATCGTGATATATGGTTCGCCAGCGCGCGGGGAACTGTTATGAATGCACTGCGCAAAAAAGCCCTTGCCGGTACCACTCTCTCCGATCAAGGCTATCGGATCCTCCAGTTCGGCCAAATTTTTTCCCTCAGCCTGAATTCGCTTAACAGCACCGGAGGTACCAATGATGTCCTTCCAGTGATGCTTGGCAGAAAATTCCCGTGTATTGTCCGTTCTTTTTCGGCGGCTATTATCTGCCTGGAGCGTCGTCAGCATACCAATCTGCTGGTCACCCTGTAAAAGCCGGGTCTGTATGCAGCGGACCATGGCGCCATCAAACAGATGCTTATGGTCTAACTGACTCTGCCCTTTTTTATAGAATGCCGCATAGGAGAGTGCCGGGATCACATCGGACAAGAACTGCCCCCGGAGCTTTTGATCCTGAAGCCCGGTCAATTTTTTAGCTTGGTTGTTGAAAATGGTAATTCAGCCATTTTCATCGGTAACGATGATGCCAGCCGGCGTATTTCGGATAATGGCGCTGGTAACAGCTTCTTTCCGGGAAGCTGACTGCAATTCAGCCGCCAGGTTTCTGGCCCGGTCAATACTGGACCGGATGGTATATTCACCTTCATAGATCAGAATACTCTTGATGCCGAGACGGCCAGCGACCTCGTCTGTCAAAGAGGCGCCGATTACACAGTCGCAATCCGCATGGGACAAGTTGTATTCCAACTCGGTCTCGCTTTCATAGTAGATAGGCTGAATAGGGATACCGGTGAGTTGTTGAAGTACGTCAAAATCCACCCGTCGACTTTTGCGGTGCACGGTAATAGCAATCCGCTCTGCGCCTTGATCTTTCGCGTGCTGCAAGCTGAACAGATAGTCGGACATATCCACATGCAATTCGATCAGATGCTCATAAAACCGCCGTTTAAATTCCTCTGCATTGGCGGAACCTGCCACAAACACTTGGCAGCCCTCGCTGAGTCCTTCATTAACCGCCTGCGCCAGAGTATCAATTGCGCATTCTTTCAGAATAATCGTTGTATCAGAATAGTTAAGGTGCTCAATGACCTGCTGAGCCATTTCTCCCAGCTTTTTATAGCCAAGAAAGCAAATTTTGTAACTGTTTCCCAAATCCCATTCCTCCATACCGCGAAAAAATAGATCTGATAAAGGGGCAATATGTTTCACCGCCGTTAATATATCATAAAGCGAAACAAAAGTGAACAACATTTTCCACTTTCACCAAACAATTGACCGATCCAAGCCAGAAATATAAAATGATTCCACAAACAGCAAATAGATTTGGAAACCATTTTTGATATTTTCTACAGGAGGTCGTGTTTTAATGGCAGGCTTATTGGATGGCGTTGTGGTACTGGACCTTGGACGGGTGCTGGCGTGCCCGTATGCTGCAGCAATGCTGGGCGACTTGGGCGCTACGGTCATTAAGATTGAGAATCCAAAAGGGGGAGACGATACCCGTAAGATGGGTCCCTTTATTAACGGCAACAGCGTCTACTACGCCAACTTCAACCGCAGCAAGATTGGTGTGACCCTGAATCTGAAAGAGCCAGAAGGCAAAGAGATATTTAAAGAACTGGTGAAGAAAGCAGACGTGGTGTTGGAGAACTACCGCCCTGGCACTATGGAAAAGTTGGGGTTGGGATATGACGTACTAAAAGAAGTTAACCCTGGCATTATCTACGGTGCTGTATCTGGATTTGGCCACACAGGTCCGTTGAGCAAGCGAGCAGGTTATGATATTGTCGGTCAGGCCATGGGCGGCCTGATGAGTACCAGCGGCTGGCCGAACAGCCCTGCTACCCGTTCCGGCACCCCTTTGGGTGATGTGCTGGGCGCTCTGAATATGACGGTTGGTGTGCTGGCAGCTCTGGTAAATAAGCAACGCACCGGCTTGGGCGAAAAGGTGGATGTGGCTCTGGTGGACTCTGTGGCGGCTGCCATGGAGAACATTACCATGATCTATCAGTCCACCGGCCGAATCCCCCAGCGGATTGGCAACCGGTACGAATCCACTTATCCGTATGATACCTTCCCTGCTAAAGATGGCGATGTGGTCATCGCCGCAGGAAACAACAAGCTCTACGGCATCCTGTGCGACGTGATGGGCCGTCCCGAACTGAAGACGGATCCCCGCTTCTTGGAGGTCAAGGATCGTGTAGCCAACCACGATGCCATGCGGGAGGAAATTGCCGTCTGGACGCAGCAGCACACCATCGACGAAGTGGATAAACTACTCAATGACGCCGGCTGCCCCGCCTGCCCGGTGAATACCATTGACCGTCTGGTGGTGGATCCTCAAATCGCCGGAGCCCGCGCTATGTTCCCGGAGATCGATCAGCCGGGTATCGGTAAGCTGAAAATCACCGCAATCCCGCAACACTTGACCCGGACGGATGACCAGCCCCGGAAACCCGCACCTCTACTGGGCGAGGACAATGTCAAGGTTTACAGCGGTCTGCTGGGTCTGGATGAGAGCAAGCTGGCAGAACTGAAAGAAAAGGGCGTCATTTAAGGAATTTTGGAGGATATGATCATGGAGAAGAAGCAAATCAATATCATTGAAGTTGGTCCTCGGGACGGTTTCCAGAGCGTCAAGGGCGATTTTATCCCCACAGAACTGAAAAAAGAGATGATCGACCTGCTGGTAGATGCCGGTGTCAAGCATATCGAGTATACCTCTTTTGTCAGCCCTAAGGCCATTCCCCAACTGGCTGACGCCGCTGAAGTCTCTGAGTATGTCCTCAGCAAGTATCCTGATCTGGACCTGATGGTGCTGGTTCCCAACATGCGCGGCGCTACCAACGCCCATAATCTTGGCGTGAAAAAAGTCTGCAATGTAGTCTCCTACAGTGCCAGCCATAACAAAGCCAACATCAACCGCACCCACGAAGAATCCCTAAATGCGTACCGCGAGATGGTGGAGGCCTATCCCGACATGGAGTGTGTACTGGATCTTGCCACAACCTTTGGTTGCCCCTTTGAGGGCAAAGGCGGCAAGTATCAGGATCCTGATGCCATCATGGAGTTCCTGCGGCCGTATAAGGAGGCTGGTATGAAAACAGTCAATTACTGCGATACCATCGGTGTTGCCGATCCTGAGCAGGTGAAGAAAGTAATTCGGGCCAGTCAGGAAGCATATCCGGATGTGCATATTCAGGTTCATCTGCATGATACTCGCGGCTTGGGCATGGTCAATGCCATGGCGGCCATTGAGTGCGGTGTGACTGACGTTCAGACTGCTCTGGCGGGTTTGGGAGGCTGTCCCTTCGCCCCCGGTGCTTCCGGTAACCTTTCCACCGAAGATACCGTCTGGATGCTGAATGAGTCCGGATACGAAACCGGCATCAATTTCTCCAAAGTTCTGGCTGCTGCCAAGTATCAGGTTAGCAAGATTCCCGGCAACTACAGCGGACACCACATTACCATCGACAAGGAAACACCTTGCTGCTTCTGATATAACGTCGCTTTTCGGTTATCATGTAAACCTCGCCAATATCCGACAGATAGGTAAAGAGTCGCGCACAATCTGTAAGCTGAGATATACAGTGTGAACTGACTGACAATTAGGACAGCGCAGCCCAGCGGGGCCGCGACGCCGGAGAAAGCGGACACACGCCATTGGTGTGCATCCGTTTTCTCCGGCTTTCCTTTTGGTGGCGATTTCGCTGGCGGCGCAAAGCCGCGCTGTGTTCGCAGAAGGGAAGGCCCCTGTTTCGGCGTGTAAGCCGCTGTGTGCAATTTTTTGAGCGAAGGCGAGTGTGTGTACCTATTTTTACCCGCGAAGGTGAACGTGGGCCATTTGTGCGAGAAGTTGAAAATCGGGATGAGAAGTGGTTGGGGACAGCGTTGTGACGGTAACTTTTTGACGATATATGCGGGAACGATTTTGGGCGAAAAGCTGAACTTTACAGGAGGGTTTTTCGAGTGGCAAAGGCCGTTCGATTTTAGTACAAGATAAAGAGAGGTGCCCCTAATTGGGGCCCTCTCAGCCACAAAGCCCCGCGGTGCGGGGCTTTCCGAGGTTTTGAAACCGCAGTCTAAGGTGCACCTTGAGAGGTGTTTTCGCAGTCTTGGGTGAACGTGAGGGGCGTCAGACCCCCGTGACGGCGGACTTTTCAAGATGGCCCTTCCGCAGGCGGTTGAGAAATTTTCCGTTTTCAACCACTCAAAAAAGTGCTTTCAGCGCAGCGGCGATTTTCAGTGCAGATCGTACATATTTTGCGCCGCTGTAGTCAATGGAAAGGGCTTCTTGACCGTCCAAAAATCGCACCGCTGTAACTAAAGAGAACGTCTCCGGCAGCGCAAGATTTGCGCCGCAATAGGCAAAGATAAGGCGGCACAGCCCCGGGGTGGCAAATGATAACTTTTTGATAACAGTCCGGTTTTCCGATAGCTTTGCCCTCTTGGTTACGGTATTGTTCGTTGCGAAAGGGGCTGATACCATGCCAAAAAGACGAGCAAACGGGGAAGGGAACATCCGAAAGCGAAAGGACGGACGCTGGGAGGGCCGGTACACGGCGGGCTATGACCCGGAGAGCGGAAAACGGATCATCAAGAACGTATTGGGTAAAACGCAGGCCGAAGTGAAGGAGAAACTCAAAGCCGCGATCAGCGAAAGCCAGCGGCTGGACGTATCCAAAGCCGGGACTTACACGGTCAGTTCGTGGATGAAAATGTGGTATGAGGTCTATGCCGAACCTCGCATCCGGCCCAACACAAAGGCGTACTACACCAACTACATCGAGAACCACATCATACCGGGAATCGGCAGCATCCCGCTGGACAAGCTGACCACCATTCAGATCCAGCGGTTTTACAACAATCTCCAGAAAGCCGGACGAGTTCAGCGCAAAAACTTCCCGCCACTGAAAGATGTCAGCCTCAGTCCCAGAGTGGTGCGGGGTGTTCACACGCTGCTGCACAACTGCTTGGAACAGGCGGTGGCAGAGCGGCTGATCCTCGCCAATCCCGCCCAAGGCTGCAAGCTTCCGCAGTTGGAAAAGAAAGAAATGAAAATTCTGCCGCAGGAGAAAATCGGGATGTACCTTGCGGAAGCGGAGCGCCGGGGCCTCCTCGCGGCCTTCTATCTGGAGCTGACCACCGGCCTGCGGAGAGGGGAACTGCTGGCCCTCCAATGGACGGACTTGGACATCGAAAACCGGACACTCGCCGTCACAAAGCAGGTAAATCGAATCAGCGGTGAATTGGTGGTCAGTCCGCCGAAAACGAGAAATTCTATTCGCACTTTGGCCCTCCCACAGCAGGCAGTCAACCTGCTGATCGCCGAACATCAGAAACATCCTCGCAATCCATATCTGTTCCCATCGCCCAAGACCGGAACCATGTATGACCCGGACGCTTTCCGCCGAACCCATGACAAAATTTTGAAGGCCATCGGCGCGGAGCACATCCGTTTTCACGATCTGCGCCACACCTTCGCAACGCTGTCGCTGAAAAGCGGGGTAGACGTGAAAACGCTGTCCGGCACGTTGGGCCACTATTCGGCAGGGTTTACCCTGAACACCTACACCCATGCCACGGCGCAGATGAGACAGGACGCTGCCGATACCATCGGTGGGGTCATCAGCCAGCAGATGCGGTAAATATGGCAAAAAATACAGGGCCAGACAGAAAAATTCCTGTCTGGCCCTGTCCGGTACTTTCCGCACCTTTCCCCGTGTGGGTCAGCGTGTGAGTCGTGAAGAAACGCCAAAAATTAAGTATCTTAAAAAGTTGCGGATTACGAAAGAAAATCACCGGAATCAAGTGATTCCGGTGATTTTTGGTGGAGACTACTGGAC
>ERZ779840.2234-NODE-2234-length-17008-cov-6.781809_pt1 | contig 17008 bp, 16 predicted proteins | sample MGYA00511561_ERZ779840 | MGnify/ENA primary metagenome ERZ779840 (study PRJEB29588, sample SAMEA2162036) | human gut metagenome | biome: human gut; feature: human-associated habitat; material: faeces | place: Denmark | collected 2008/2010 ...
CGGCTTTCTCTGACGGCCGCGTCCTCTGCGGTTCCCGCCGCCGCGGCGCTCCTCGCGCGCTTCAGCAGTCTCCTCGCGCCCCGTCTCCTCGGAAACGAGCAGCACAGGCATCGCCCAGGGATCCTCTTCCTCGGTCTCTTCCTCCGGTTCGGGAACATAGTTGAGCACCGACACCGGCTTCTCCCCTTCCTTCGGGCGGCCGCCGGGCACGGCACACAGCTCGTTCGGCTTATAGAGACGCAGGGAATCATCCCCATCGTCATCGAGCTTGACCTTGACCGTCTGGCGCAGGAGATTTACCTGCACGGCAGTGCCGTAGCCGTCCTTCGTCTCGACAAACGCGCCCTGCTTCGGCACTTTCTTTATAAGATCCTCATACGCCTCCTGCTCATAGCGCAGGCAGCACATGAGCCTGCCGCAGCTGCCGGATATCTTGGTTGGGTTGAGAGAGAGCGACTGTACCTTTGCCATCTTCGTTGACACGGGCTGGAAGTCGTCAAGGAACTGGCTGCAGCAGTAGGGGCGGCCGCACATACCTATGCCGCCTATCATCTTCGCTTCATCCCTGACGCCTATCTGGCGCAGCTCGATGCGGTTGCGGAAGACACTCGCGAGATCCTTTACGAGCTCGCGGAAGTCAACGCGCCCGTCGGAGGTGAAGAAGAACATGGTCTTCGTGCCCTCGAAGTTGCACTCGACGTCGACGAGCTTCATATCGAGCCCGTGCTCGGCGATCTTCTTCTGGCATATCTCAAAGGCTTCCTTTTCGCGCTGCTCATTGAGCTTGGCAACGCGCAGATCGTCCGCCGTGGCGACGCGCACCACCGGGCGCAGCGGCTGCACGACGGAGTTGTCCGGCACGGCGTGTACTCCGCGGCAGCAGTCGGCAAGCTCAAGCCCCTTTGAGGTCTCGACGACGACCTTATCCCCGCTGTTCACCGTGTGTCCGTTCGGGGAAAAGAAATAGCACTTGCCCCGGTTTTTAAATTTTACGCTTACGACATCTATCAATTGTTTTTCCTCTGTTTCCGTCCTGCCGGGATCGAATCTACAGCCAGCAGGCCAAATATATGCTTAACACCGGCGTTGACCTTAAGTCTCGCGGCGCATTCATCCAATAATTCGTGAAGCTCCATCAGCTCCGCGCGCTCCATGCCGCGCGCCTTCTGCCGGGAGCAGAGCATATCCGCAACGAGAGAGCGCACGCAGTCGATAAAATCTACAGCGGCGCGGCCGTCCATACCCTCGTTTGCAGCGCACCAGCGCAGCAGCTTTGCGCGGTTTCCCTCGGCGACAGCCTTGAGATAATCCGCCGCGAGCGAACGCAGCTCGCTGTCCGTCTCCTGCTCCTGCCCTTGGCAGATGACCTCCGCGCAGCGGGAGCGCACAGTCGGCAGAAGCTGCATGGCGTTCGTCGTGCACAGCAGGAACACCGCCCCCGCGGGCGGCTCCTCCAAGAGTTTCAGTGCGGCGTTCTGCGCGGCGGCGTTCATCGTCTCCGCACGGTCGATGATATACACCTTGCGCGCAGCCTCGTTCGGCAGCACCTGCGCATCGGCTATCACATCGCGTATCTGGTCGACGCCGATCTCGCGCTTCGGGCGTCCCTTGTCGTCAAGGAGGCGGCTGACCGTGATGATGTCCGGGTGGACATGCTCGGCAGCCTTGCGGCAGTCCCTGCATTTGCCGCAGGGGCGCGCCCCAGCACCGCTGCACACAGCCGCGGCGGCAAGCTTCTCCGCCTCGCTGAGCGCGCGCTCAGGCGTCGGCGCGCATATCACGCAGGCGTGGGGAACGCTCTGCCCCGATGAATTTATCTGAGCCACAGCGCTCCCCTCCCGCATCGTTTCACTTTAACAGGCTTAATAAGCCTATCAATATATATTACTATTTTTTCGCTTTCCCGTCAACTTTTATTCGACGGTGACAAGCTCATATTCGCGGCTGCCGATGCCCAGCTCCGCCGCGGCTTCGATGGTGTGTACGCCGTTTCTGGATTCCACGCGCTCTACGAAGTGCGCCTTGCCGGGGTCGTCGGAAGCATAGACGAGGTCAAGGCAGGCCTGATCAATCGCGACGGGGTCGGTCGAGACGAGCACGCCCATGTCCTTTATGCAGGGATCCTCAGCCACAGCGCAGCAGTCGCAGTCGACGGACATGTTCTTCATGACGTTCACATACAGGGCGTTGCCGCCGAAGTGCTTCACGACGGAGGACGCGGCGTCCGCCATCGACTCAAGGAAAGAGTCAGGGTCGGCATGCCTGAAGTTTTCAGTATCGCCCACGCCGTGGATGTACTTCTTGCCGTAGGAGGAGGCGACGCCTATCGACAGCTGCTTGAGCGCCCCGCCGTAGCCGCCCATGGGATGACCCTTGAAGTGGGAGAGGACAAGCATTGAATCATACTTGTCGATGTTCTTGCCGACATAGTTTTTCTTGATCTTCCTGCCGTCGGGGATATCGAGCACCTTGTCGGGGCCTTCCGCATCCATTATATCAACGTCGAAATAATGGCTCCAGCCGTGCAGCTCCATGGTCTTCCAGTGGTGCTCGGTGGTGTCGCGGCCGCCCTCGTAGGCGGTGTTGCACTCTACGATCGTGCCGCCGACATGGTCAACAACAGGTTTCCAGAATTCGGGACGGAGGAAGTTCTGGTTGCCGACCTCGCCGGAGTGTACCTTGACGGCGATGCTGCCGGGGAGCTTCTTTCCGGACAACTCGATGAGTTCTATTATCTTTTCGGGACTGATAGTCTTGGAAAAATAAACCTTTGATTTCATGTTCTTTTCTCCTTTCGGTGGATATAGGCTTTATAGTTACTTTATAGTTATATAATAATGCTCTGACTGTCGTGCTGTCAAGTAAACGCTTTTTTAACACTTAGGAACAAATGATTAAATTTCTTGCCATATTCGCCATATATGGGTATAATAAAGCAGACTCCCAAAGAAAGAAGGATCACGCGCATGGCAATGACTTCTGCCGCTCTGTGGCTGAATGAATTTTTTTCCGGCTATGATAACGCCATTCTCTCCCTTATGCATTCTCTGGCGACCGCCCTCGGCGCCGTACTCACCCCGCTTATGAAGGTCATCACCTTCCTTGGCGAAAAGGGTATAATCTTCTTCCTGCTGGCGCTGATATTCATGTGCTTTTCAAGCGAGCGTGACACCGGCGTGTGCGTGTTCGGCGCGGTATGCTGCGGCGCACTCATCACGAACATAATCCTCAAGGACAGCATCGCCCGCCCGCGGCCGTTTGAGACAGTCGAGCAGTTCCGCGAGTGGTGGGTGTATGTCGGCTCCCCGTTTGAGGATGGGTACTCTTTCCCCTCGGGGCATGTCACAGCCTGCGCCGCGGGCATGACGGCGCTGAGCCTGATGAAGGGCAAAAAGCTCGTCGTCCCCTCGGTGGTCATCGTGCTGCTCATGGCCATATCCAGGAACTATCTCATGGCGCACTACCCGTCCGACGTTCTCGTCGCGGCAATAATCGGCGTGGCCTCGGGCTTCATCGCGTGGGTCATCACCCGCTTCATTTTCCGCTTCCTTGAGGACAGGCGCGATTCTATGCCCATTGCGGAGCTGGTGCTGGATTTTGATATCCGCGAGGTCCTGCCTTTCGATATTCCTTTCATCGGCGCCGCTCCTGAGAAAGAGCCTGCCCCTGTGAAGAAAGCCCCGCTCACGGTGGAGACGATACGCAACCGCCGCGGGCCGGCGTTTGAAAACAGAGACGCCGACGTTGACGACTACGCCGAACCCGAGAGCACACCGCGCCGCGGTGCCGCACCCAGAGGCGGGAGCCACGCAAAGGCGGAAAGTGCGTCGCCCCAGCGCTTCAAGCTCAATCTGCCCTCAATGCCGGGCGCTTACAAGGGCAAGCACGAAAAGAAATAAGCCTTAATGTTCGGACGGGGCGCAGCCGCTGCCCCGTCCAAATTTTATATAAGTGTAAATTACGCGCTTACCCCGTCCCAAAATATTGAAATTCCTGACTTTTGTGCTATACTATATATTTACTGAAATAATTACTTCATAACTTTGGAGGCATAGACATATGAGTAAGAAACAATTCAAGGCGGAATCCAAGCGTCTGCTCGATCTGATGATCAATTCCATATACACCAACCGCGAGATCTTCCTGCGTGAGATCATCTCCAATGCGTCCGACGCGATAGACAAGCTGTGCTATCTGTCCCTGACGGACACGAACGTCGGCATGAGCCGCGCGGATTATAAGATCGACATCATCCCCGATAAGGAAGCGCGCACCCTGACCGTACGCGACAACGGCATCGGCATGACGATGGAGGAGTGCGAAAACAACCTCGGCGTCATCGCGAAGAGCGGCTCGCTCAAGTTCAAGGGCGAGATGGACAAGGATCAGGCCGAGGGTGAGGATCTGTCCATTATCGGTCAGTTCGGCGTCGGCTTCTATTCGGCCTTTATGGTCGCGGACGAGGTCACCGTCATCACCCGCAAGTACGGCGAGGATATGGGCGTCAAGTGGGAGAGCCGCGGCGCTGACGGCTACACCGTCACCCCCTGCGAGAAGGAGAGCGTCGGCACCGACGTTATCATGCACATAAAGCCCGATACCGAGGAGGAGATATACGGCACCTTCCTCGAGGTCTGGAAGCTCAAGGCGCTTATAAAGAAGTATTCCGACTATGTCCGCTGGCCTATCAAGATGGACGTTGAGCACCGCGAGAGCTTCGAGACCGGCGAAAAAGACGACAACGGCAATCCCAAGTACGATTACCGCATGGTCACCGAGAACGAGACCGTCAACAGCATGATTCCTATATGGCAGCGCAGCAAGAGCGAGGTCACGGATGATGACTGCATCGCATGGTACAAGGAGAAAAACCGCGACCGCAAGGATCCCTGCGCGCTCGTGCGCATCAACGCCGAGGGGGCGGTGAGCTACAAGGCGATGCTGTTTGTCCCCGGTGAAGAGAATGAAAACGCGTTTACCGGCGACAATAAGGGTGGGATAACGCTCTACTCCAACGGCGTTATGATAATGGAGAAGTGCGACAAGCTCGTCCATGATTACTTTGAGTTCGTCAAGGGCGTTGTCGACTCTCCCGATCTCTCGCTGAACATCTCCCGTGAGCTGCTCCAGCACGACAGGCAGCTGCGCGTTATCGGCCAGAACCTTGAAAAGCGTATCAAGGGCGAGCTTGAAAAGCTCATGCGCGACGACCGGCCCAAGTACGAGGAGTTCTTCCGCAACTTCGGCGTGCACCTCAAGTGCGGCGTGTGCGATGAGTACGGCCGCTATAAGGATCTGCTGCGCGACCTGCTGATATTCTACACCTCCGAGGAGCATCAGGTGACGCTCAAGGAGTATGTCGAGAAAATGCCCGAGAGCCAGAAGGCTATATACTACGCAAGCTCCGACTCTCTCAAGCACGCCATGAGCCTGCCCCAGTGCGAGGAGGTCAAGGCGCGCGGCTATGAGCTTATCTATCTCACGAGCCCGCTCGATGAAATGGTGCTCGAGTGCCTGCACGATCAGGACGGCAAGCTCTTCTGCAACGTCGTGACCGACGACCTCGGTTTTGAGACCGAGGACGAGAAGAACGCCGCCGAGGAGCGCGATGTTGAAAACAAGGAGCTGCTCGACTTTGTCAAGGAGTCCGTCGGCGACGCTGTCGCAAGCGTTAAGCTCTCGAGAAAGCTCACCAATCAGCCCTGCTGCCTGACCACTGAGGGCGGCGTCACGCTGGAGATGGAGAAGTACTTCCGCCATGGCCCCAGTGAGGAGATGCGTAAGGTGCGCGCAACGCGCGTGCTCGAGCTCAACGGCGAGCACCACGCTTTCCAGGCGCTCAAGGCCGCGTGGGAGGCGGGCGACAAGGAGAAGGCCAAAACCATGTCCCTCATCCTCGCGCGCCTTGCCGAAATGGTCTCCGGCGCGGAGATCGAGGACCCCGCGACTTTTGCCGCACAGGTAAGTGAGCTGTTCTAAACTTTATTCGGAGAAATATCTTCTATGAAAAAACGGCTGGGAATATACATCCATATACCGTTCTGCGCCAGCAAGTGCAGCTACTGTGACTTCTATTCGCTTCAGGGCTGCGACTATATCATGCCGGACTATCAGGAGGCGCTGCTCGACCATATTGATGAGTCCTCGCATTCGATAAAGAACTATGAGGTCGACTCGATATACTTCGGCGGCGGTACTCCCAGCTACTACGGGGCGGACAGGATCGTCGAGATATTCGACACGCTCAAGCTCAACGGCAATGTCCGTCTCGATTCCGAGGTCACTGTCGAGTGCAATCCTGACAGCATCAGCCTCACCGCGCTCAAGCTCCTGCGTGCCGAAGGCGTGAACCGCCTGTCCATAGGCATTCAGGCTTCGGACAATAATCTGCTCAAGCTCATAGGCCGCCGGCACAACTTCCTGCAGGCACAGAAAGCCTTTGCTGACGCACGCAAGGCGGGGTTTGACAACATAAGCGTCGACCTTATGTACGGTCTGCCGAGCCAGACAAAGAGCGACTGGGCAGAGACGCTTTCAAAGATCGTCGAGATGCACCCGGAGCATATATCCTGCTACGGGCTGAAGCTCGAGCCGGGCACGCGGATGTACAAGGAGTATTACGGCTCCTCCATCCTCCCGGACGACGACGCTCAGGCGGACATGTATTCCTACGCCGCCGAAATGCTTGAGCGTTACGGCTATAAGCAATATGAAATATCCAACTTTGCCGCTCCCGGCTATGAGTCCAAGCACAATCTGAAGTATTGGAACATGGACGATTATATGAGCTTCGGCCCCGGTGCGCACAGCTGCATCGGCAATGTACGCTACAGCTTCGTCAAGGATCTCAAGCAGTATATCTACGGCGTGCATAAGAAGATCAGCATAGTCGACGAGTATGAGCAGATAGACCCGCTCGAGCGTGCGGTCGAATATGTCATGCTCGGCATGCGCACCTCTCGCGGGATATCCGAACATGATTACCGCCTGCGCTGCCAGTGCGACTGGAAGCCGATCCTCAAGGTGCTTCAAGCCTTCAAGGAAAAGGGCTGGGTCGAGCTGACGGAGGATCGCTGGCACTTCACCGTGCCGGGCTTCCTCATTTCAAACACGCTTATCGGCATCATGCTTGAGACGCAGGCCAGCGGCCGCATAGACAATACCCCGTGGATACAGGACGCGGACCGCGCGGCATACAAGATCAGTCTGCCCAAGGGCGAGGAGGAGCTTTTCGCCGAGCTTTACGAGCAGAAGATGAACCAGTGAGGTCAACGATTTGACAGACAGGAACAACAATTTCACGCCTGACGGCTCCGAAAAGGCTCCCGGCACCGAGACGCGCGCACAGCGGCGCGAACGGCTCGAAGCCGAGGAAAAAGCCGAGAAGCTCCGCGCCGCCGAGGAGAAGAAGCAGGCGCGCATCGAGGAAAAGAAGCAGGCTGACGAAGAGAAAAAGCAGGCTGCTGAGGCGCGGCGCAAGGCAAAGGAAAAGCCGCCCCTCACCGCCGAGGAGAAAGCGCAGAAAGCCGCGCGCGCAAAGCACATAAAGATCGCGGCGATAGTGTTCGCCTCGGTCTTCGTGCTCCTCATATCCGCCGCGGCCATCGGCGGCTACATCGTGACCGGCAGCGACACGAACTACCCGAACGTTCGCATAAACGGCATCGATGTCGGCGGGCTGACAAAGGAGCAGACCCTCGCCGCGCTCGACGAGCAGGGCTGGGACGATATCGTTGACAAGACCCTCGTCGTGACGCTGCCGGCAAAGGTCAGCTTCAAGGTCGACTACGTCACGGCAGGCATGAAGCTCAGCCGCGAGCAGGCTGCCGACGCCGCTTATAGCTACGGCCGCACTCAGGGGCTCTTCGGAAATCTTTTCAGGTACTTTCTCTGCTGCGCGCTGCCCGTGGATGTCGACGCGCTTGAAAAAACCGTAAACGCCGATTATCTCAATAACCGCATTGACGGCGCTCTCGAGCAGCTTAAGCTCCTCACCGCTGACAAGGGCTATAAGCTTGATAAGGAAAAGAAAACGCTGACGCTCGTGAAGGGCGCAGGCGAGATAGAGCTTGACCGCGAGGGGCTTTATAACGCCATCTCGGCAGCGCTGCTCACGGGGCAGGAGGAGCTGAGCTTTTCAACGCTCAAGACTCCGCTCAAGGAACCGGACTTTCAGGCGATGTATAAGGAGCTTGCCGTCGAGCCGGTGAACGCGTATTATACCGACACCTTCGACGTGGTCGACGAGGTCGTCGGGTGCAGCTTCAATACCGACACTGCGCGCAAGCTCTGGGAGAATGCCGGGCTTGCCGAAGAGGTAAAGATCCCGCTCGAAATAAGCTACCCCGAATATACCGCCGAGGAGCTGCGCGCGGCGCTCTTCCGTGACAGGCTCGGTTCGCAGACGACGCTCTATACATGGAGCACGTCAAACCGCATCAACAACATCAACCTTGCCGCCGAAACGCTCAACGGCATGGTGCTCATGCCGGGCGAGGTCTTCTCGTATAACGACGCCCTCGGCGAGCGCACCGAAGAGGCCGGCTACAAGAGCGCCGGCGCATATAACGACGGGCAGGTCGTCGAGGCCATCGGCGGCGGTATCTGCCAGGTCTCCTCAACGCTCTACTGCGCCGTGATGTTTGCAAACCTCAAGACCGTCTCGCGCACGAACCACTATTTCAAGGTGGACTACCTCGACTACGGCCTTGACGCGACCGTCAGCTGGGGCAAGCCCGATTATAAATTCTCCAACAACCGGGACTACCCGGTGAAAATAGTCGCGTACTGCGACAATGACGCAAAGTCCCTGACCATCGAGATATGGGGCACCGACGTTGACGGCACTCAGGTCACTCTCCGGCACACCTCGACCCCCGTCTATGACGAGCCCTATACCGACCCCCTCATCGGCTACCCCGTCTACGGCTACCGCACCGTGAGTGACGCGGACGGCAACTTCCTCTATGAGACGGCAGAGCCCGGCGGCGTGTACTATCTGCACACCGAGGACATCGCATGGCCGGCGGAAAAGCTCAATGAAGACGATTACATCGACGCGCTTGAACAGTTATACCGTGCAGGCTGACCGGCCGCACATACAATACAGGAGAAGAGAGCATGGAAAAGAAAAAATTCTATATCACCACACCCATATACTACCCGTCCGATAAGCTGCACATAGGCCATGCCTACTGCACCGTCGCGACCGACGCCATCGCCCGCTACAAAAGGCTCGTGGGCTTTGATGTGATGTTCCTCACCGGCACCGACGAGCACGGCCAGAAGATCGAAGAAAAGGCCAAGGCCGCGGGCGTTACCCCTCAGCAGTTCGTTGACAACATCGTCGACGGCAAGGGCGGCATCAAGGATCTGTGGAAGCTGATGAACATTTCAAACGACCGCTTCATCCGCACCACCGATGATTATCACGTAAAGTCCATACAGCGCATCTTCAAGAAGATGTATGACAAGGGCGATATATACAAGGGCGCATACAAGGGCAAGTACTGCACTCCCTGCGAAAGCTTCTGGACTGAGAGCCAGCTCAAAGACGGCAGATGCCCCGACTGCGGCCGCGAGGTCCACGACGCCGAGGAGGAAGCCTACTTCTTCCGTCTCTCCAAGTACGCAAAGCCCGTGCAGGAGCTGCTTGAGAGCGGCACTTTCCTCACTCCCCCGTCCCGCGTCAATGAGATGATAAATAACTTCATCAAGCCCGGCCTTGAAGACCTCTGCGTCTCCCGCACGAGCTTCAACTGGGGCGTGCCTGTGGACTTTGATCCGGGTCACGTCGTATACGTCTGGGTCGACGCGCTCTTCAACTACTGCACCGCGCTCGGACTGCTCAATGATAAGTATGACGATTTCGACAAGTACTGGCCGGCAGACGTACACATCGTCGGCAAGGAGATCGTCCGCTTCCATTCCATCATCTGGCCGGCAATGCTCATGAGCATGGAGCTGCCCCTGCCCAAGCGCGTATACGGCCACGGCTGGCTCGTCATTGACGGCGGCAAGATGTCCAAGTCCAAGGGCAACGTCGTCGACCCCTATGTGCTGGCGGATATGTTCGGCGTCGATGCGCTGCGCTTCTTCTTGCTGCGCACCTTCCCCTTCGGCTCCGACGGCAACTTCTCCAATGAGCTGCTCATCAGCACCATCAATACCGACCTCGCAAACGACCTCGGCAACCTCGTCAGCCGCACCACGGCCATGGTCGAGAAGTACTTCGGCGGCAGCGTCCCCGCGGAGCGCGAAGCCGACGCGATGGATGACGAGCTTGTCGGTATGATAAAGTCCGTGCGCGATAAGTACGCCGCGCAGATGGACGAGTTCCAGCTCCACCTCGCGCTTGAGGAGGTCTTCAAGCTCATCCAGCGCGCGAACAAGTACATCGATGAGACCGCCCCCTGGGTGCTCGCAAAGGACGAGAGCAAGAAAGCCCGCCTTGCCGCGGTCATGTATAACCTGCTTGAGGCGCTGCGCGTCGCGCTGATCCTTCTCAGCCCCTTCATGCCCGAGAGCTGCGATAAGGCTTTTGCGCAGATCGGCGCGGACGAGGCCAGCCGCAGCTGGGACAGCGCCGCAGTTTACGGCGCGCTCCCCGCAGGCACGAAGGTCTGCAAGGGCGAGACGCTCTTCCCGCGTATAGACATGGCCAAGGCTCTCGAAGAGCTCGAGAAGGCCGAGGGCAAGAAGGATGAGCCGAAGGCTCCCCCCGTGCTGCCCGATGTGACGATCGACGACTTTGCCAAGTGCGACATGCGCGTGTGCAAGGTCCTCTCCTGCGAGACCGTCAAGAAGTCCGATAAGCTTCTTAAGTTCTCCCTCGATGACGGCAGCGGCACTCCCCGCCAGATCCTCTCCGGTATCCGCAAGTTCTATGAACCGGAGCAGCTCGTCGGCAAGACCGTCGTCGCCATCCTGAACCTGCCGCCGCGCAAGATGATGGGTCTTGAGTCCAACGGCATGCTGCTCTCCGCCGTACGCGAGATAGACGGCAAGGAGGAGCTGCACCTTATGATCCTTGACGACTCCGTCCCCGCCGGCTCCCAGCTCTGCTGACGCGGGCAAAGGTTCTGAACAGAATAGAATTTACTGAACAACAAGGCGTGAGCGGCATACCGTTCACGCCTTGTTGTTCAGCTTGAAAGAGTTTCGGAAATATACTATAATGGATATAGATGGTTCGATATGATACTTGCTCCATGGATAGAGAACATGACGTTCACGGAGAAGAGGATCAACCGATGAAGCTGCCATCAGTCAGCAGGGACACACGGGGTTGGGAGGTCAGTCGGCAATGAATATAAGAGGAGTATCATTCAGAGTCCCGCAGGGGAGAAACGATATCTTGCAGGAGATCCTTGATGGGATCAATGTCCAAACGCTTTTCTTGTATAACGTGGAAAGCCAGAATGAGGTCTGGTCGGTTCCGCATTACAAAGATTTTTTTAAGGAAGAGTATTACTCTGGGCAGGATTTCTATGAGCAGATCAAACTGCCGCATCTTGTGATTTTTCTGAAGCTTCAGGCGTACTCCGAAGAAGAGCCGTATGCGGATATTCATACATATGATGAATTTATCAAAAGCAGCTGCCTGCTGCTGGTGCTGATATATGACTGTGAATCCGTAGAAATTTTCTCTAAAGACGAGCGCATCACCAGAAGCCTGTTCGATAACGCGCGCAGGAAAGGTTTTTCAGAAACTACGCTGATCACAGACGAAAACGACGGAAGAACCAAAATGGACATTCTATAACGTCTTTCTCTATTGGAGGGAATAAACATGGCCAAAGCAATACATAAATCGTGCTGTCTGCAAGCCGGTGCTTCGGAAGCCGTGGCGCTTATTGAAAAGGTCATAAGTGAAGAGCAGACGTGGGGCACTTACAAAATCGATAAAACCGAAACCGACGGGGCATATGCAGCTTTTGTGTGCACCCCTGTATGGACATTCTCGCTTTATCACAATTCGTTTGTGCCTGACACTCACATCACTGTCCGTGAGGACAACGGAAAATCGCAGATCGGCTTTGACTTTACCCAATGCAGATCGGCTAAACTTGCAGGCATACTGATCAATTCTTTTCTGCTGCTCTTTGCTGTTGCTGTTTCTGCCCTCGCCGCCGCGGGAAAATGTGCTCCGATCTATGCGCTTGCCGTAATTCTTGTTTGTCTTTTTGCAAATCTGGTCTCGTATCTGATGTTCCGTTTTACAGTTTCAGCATTCTATAATTCGATCATATCCAAGCTGGGACTGGCAGCGTCTGCGTCAGCGGAGCACGTGCAGCATTAGTTCGCCGCGCTTGAAAGAGTTTCGGGAATATACTATAATGACAGCAGCAAGGGGTGATATGCCGTGGAGGATAATATTATATTCCGCAAAGTATGGGAGGACGACTGCCTGACAGAGCTGCGGGTCACTTGCACTTCTTCTGCTGCGTCCGTTATTTCGAACATATATGTCTCAGATGATTCGATCAATGAATTGATCTGCAAAATCAGGCAGTTCCTTTACAGCAAAGATAACGATGAAACGAGTTCATGGACAAGCATCGGCTCCGAGGACGGCTCGGTCGCCTGCGTATCTCTGCGGTTTTTAAAGAAAGATACGCTCGGGCATATCGCCGTAGAAGTGTTTGCGGAAATAGACGACGGCGGGAGCCATGCGGAACATCACAGCTGCTTTTTCGTCAATACAGAGTACGGTTTGTTAATGAACTTCTGCAACCGTTTGGTGCAGCTGAAAGAAAATCCGGCCGGATATGAGATTCAATTAAATTGAGCAGGTGATAAAATGAAAGGCAAAACTTGCTGCGACGCAATGAGATATCATTCAAGCAACCACTGTCCGGTTCACAGCAGTCCTTTTGAGTGCCCGGACTGGTTGATATTACATGATGAAACAACGGGAAACTATGGCATTATCATCCATGATGGCGGTCAATCGTATATAAAAATAGATTACTGTCCTTGGTGCGGGCATAAATTGGGCTCTGAAAAGAGGCTGTTCAGAAAATGAATAAATTCAGGCTTATGAGAAAAATGATTTATCCTCCCGCAATAATTTGGCTGGTTTCGAGCTGTGCGTCTTTGGTTTTTTGTGCTTACTGGTTGTACAAGGTTTGTACGGAGTTCATTCCGCTGCCTCCTTCGCCTCAATTATTCAATTGGATTGAATCTATATTTTCAGTTTTTATTTTCCTGCTTACTACAATATGGGCTATCTGCGCAATAATGGTATTTGATTTTTGGTGCAGGCCAGTTTTCTTAACCGAAAATGAGCTCGCGCGCGGTTTTATTTTCAGAAAAAGGATCAAGAAAGAAGATATAACAGGTATAGGTATTGCCCTGGTTTACGGCGCAGAGGCGGCGGAGACGATATATAATAACCACAAATGTGGAGTGTATATTTGTACCGGCCAATGTGATGAAGCCCTAATTAAGAGAATCGGCATTTGGGATACACTGCTCCACAGTGAGCTGATTAAGGTACTGAGTAAATGCCGTTCATTACTGAAAAAGAACGGTACCGGCATCGCAAGTCTTGATGAGAAAGCATACCCGGACACCATATTTTATCTGGGCGCGGATTTAGACTTGTATACGGTTATAGAAGCATGGAAGTCCGAGGCATAAAGTATGCCCAAAAGTGATTGCAGCAATGATCAGTTCACGCAATAACACATATGCACCCACATGGAAACCTTGGTAAGGATGTGAGAATTAATGGCGGATTTTGAATTGATCTTCTTTTACTTAGGAGCTACAGTTTTATCTTGTGTGAGTTGCAGAAATTCGACGGTCGGAATGATAAAGGAAATCGGAATAAATCCTCGGTCTCGGTATTATCCAAAGCATTACATCACTCCAAAAAGGTGGATGAGGAACATTTTTCACATAAAGCAGCGCGTTATTCCACGATACCTTTTCTTTGAACTGCTGGTTTCTCTTTTCTTTTTAATTCTTGGGCTGCTTAATACAGTGCTCTTTATTGCTGTTGGCTGTGATAAGTCCATTACTGGTATTTTGATCATTTCCCATATCTGCCTGATAACAATTAACATGATATTCTTCTCAATTATGTCATGGGTTTTTAAAAGGGAATAGTATATGCTTCCAGCTCGGCAGGGACAGCCAATTTTGAGGACAGATAAAATACCCTAATTGTCTCGCTCCGCAGATCATTTTATGCCTGATGCGCAAGAAAGTACGCAAGATAATAAGCAAGATGCTGCTATTTCACATAGCTTGGGGTATAACAAAATAGGTATTTTTAATTAGGAAATTTGCCATGAAAATATATTCTTCGCCGTTTTCTCTAACAAATGAAATGGTTTCTCTGTACTGCAATTTTGCGCAAGTATCCGGTGAAAATCAAGCGAATCTTGCGGCGGCTCATGTGGCGCTGGTATATATGGAGGGTTGAAATGAGAAAACCTAAAGTTGTCTGTTTTCGTTATAAAAGGCATAATGATATTTATGTTAGCAACGTGTCTTTTTCAACCAATACAGTTCTATCGATGTTAGATGCTTTTCCGGACCAGAAGATAATTGTTTTGATAGAATCAGATGAAAATAATATCCAAACATTATCGTCGATAGGCAAAAGCATAGGAATAGCAGAGGTAGTGTCCCATTTTCCCGTACCAAGATTTTCGGCGGCTTGCAACAAAATAGAATTGCATCGTTTGTTCAGCCAAGTTAATGTGAATAGTTTTGAGGGGGCATTTATAGCCAGTGTAAATAGCAGCGTTATACCGAACGAGCTGATCCGCTCTATAGCCGATGCGGCAAGCTCCATGGTAAAACGTGGAATGTCCGACATATCGCTCTCTATCAATTTCTCCGAAAATCAGATGGTAATATCTTTTGTTAGGGACTAATTGGTCATTTTTTGCTAAGGAGTTAAAATGAAAAAGCAAATATGTATTGTATATGAGCCATGTGATGAAATAAAACAGGGGAAATCAGTTATCACAGGTGATGGTTCAATGATTTACGTCCCGTCACCATCAATATGTCCTTTTTCGGTTTATCCGTACCATTGGTCGTTTGAAATTGCCACATCAGTTGTTGCAGAGAACAAGTATAAACTAGAACACTTCTTGGGAAATCAGGTTTTTTTGAGCTGTGAAACTGTAAAACTTAAAAAACCTACTGCTTCCGCTGGATGTATATATGTGGAGATTGATTTTCCGCATGCAGATGGCGTATACTATTCTGATTATGAGCAGTTCTGCAAAAAGAAGTATTATGATCCGGATAATAAAATACTTGCTATTGGGGACATTTATGGTGAGGGAAAGTGTATTGAGTTCGCAAAAGGACAATACGTAGTTATTGACGACTTTAACCGGCTTGTATCAGCATTTAGTTTAATTTCAGAGTGATTTAATACTGCAGGCATCGCTTTTCGGGGACAAGCAGAAAATTTGCTTCAATGAAAGTGAATAACTTTAGGAGACTTCAGGCGTATGAAAAAAATGGTTTATTCTCCCTCAATATTATGGCTGGTTGTGAGCTGTTCAGACTTGTCTTTTTCTATTTTCGTATTGTGCACTGTTTGTACTAAATTCACTCTAATACCTACTTCGTTTCAGTTTTTCGCGTTGATTGGCTCTGTGATTTCAGTTGTTATTATTTTAGCTCTAATAATAATGATTATTTGTTCAATAATAATATTTGATTTCTGGTGCAGACCTGTTTTCTTAACTGAAAATGAACTTGCGCGTGGTTTTATTTTCAGAAAAAGGATCAAGAAAGAAGATATAACAGGTATAGGCATTGCCCAGATATACGGCACAAAGACAGCTGAGTCAATCTATAATAATCACAAATATGGAGTGTACATTTGTACTGGCCAATGTGATGAAGCCTTAATTAAGAGAATCGGCATTTGGGAAACCTTGATGTGCAGCGAACTAATTAAAGGACTGCGTAAATGCCGTTCATTACTGAAAAGGAGCGGTACAGGCATCGCAAGCCTTGATAAGCAAACATACCCAGACACCATATTTTATCTGGGAGCGGATTTAGACTTGTATGCGGTCATAAAAGCATGGATGTCCGAAACATGAGGTACATATTATTTTGAACCATGAAATACAAACTTTCTAAAGAGGACTATGGCAGGGTCAGCAAGCTGGCAGCCGAGCATTTCGGCGGCGATCATGTACTACTGCGTGACGAACCTGCGAGGTGAGAACACTATGATAGTCAGACTCAGAAATTACTTGACGTGTGAGCTTCCGGACGGATGGACAGCAGAAGAAAACAATGGCGTCACGTCAATCTGTCACGCCGATGGCGATGGGGCGCTGACATTGTCGTACCATTCAATAGCCGGAATGCAGGAAACCTTGGATGAGCACATCAGCATAATGGCCAAAAGGTTTTTAGATGAAAATCAGGTCAAGCTGAAGCATGCGCTCATTTTGGACGGAACCCAAAAAGGGAAAACCGTTCTGTATGGCACCGGTACGCTGCCTGATAGTTGGTTTATAAAGCTATGGGTCATTGCAAAATATCCTGAAGTTGTGTTTGCAACATACCAGAGTGAAAAAGAAACAGCTGAATTGAAGAAAATTGATAAAGTTGTGTCCAGTCTCGTGTTCGTCGATGCCTGACTGTTCAGAAAGTGGAGTCGAATGAGCAACATAAAAGAAATCATAGATACTTGGGATCCAATATGTCTTTTCCCATTCTGCCCCGAAGACGAATACCATTCTGAAATTTCACAAATCGAGGCTTTTCTGAGTGAACCACGGGCAGAGAAAGACCTTGGGGAGTATATTTTCACACTGTTTACTGAATCATTCGGGGCAGATGCTTTTCAGCGTTCAATGGCCGAATGCTGTATTATAGCCCGTGAAATCTTAGAAAGAGGAAAGGGCATGTGAAGTTGTTGATTCCTAAGTGATGTGTTAGCCAAGAGCTGTATGAATTATGAAATACAAACTTTCTAAAGAGGAATCCCTCATATTAAGACTGTTTGTAGAGC
>ERZ779840.2241-NODE-2241-length-16957-cov-6.465507_pt1 | contig 16957 bp, 13 predicted proteins | sample MGYA00511561_ERZ779840 | MGnify/ENA primary metagenome ERZ779840 (study PRJEB29588, sample SAMEA2162036) | human gut metagenome | biome: human gut; feature: human-associated habitat; material: faeces | place: Denmark | collected 2008/2010 ...
GTGCGAGCCCTATCCAGTCGAACGCGCCCGGCGCGATCGCCGCGGCTCCGCTCGCGAGCGCCGCCTCGGACGGCTCGAACCAGCCGGTTATCACGCCGATCGGCCCGCATAAGCCGCAGGTGCCCATGCCGGAGTTTATCGGCGCGCCGTTCATCTGGAGCTTAAAGAGACAGGTCGCAAGCGGCCCCGTGACCGCTGAGGCCAGCGTCGGCGCGATCCATATCCGCGGGTTCTTCAGAATGTTGCTCATTTGCAGCATCGATGTTCCAAGCCCCTGTGACACGATGCCGCCCCAGCCGTTCTCTCTGAAGGAAATTACCGCGAAGCCAACCATCTGCGCGCAGCAGCCGGCCACGGCAGCGCCGCCGGCAAGTCCCGTCAGACCAAGCACCGAGCATATCGCCGCCGAGGAAATGGGCAGCGTGAGCGCGACGCCCACGATCACCGACACCAGAATGCCCATAAAGAACGGGCGCAGGTTCGTCGCCTCAATTATCAGCAGGCCGAGCGCGTTTGCCGCCGTCCCGATAGGCGGCGCGATGAGCTTTGCCAACGCGACGCCCACGAGTATCGTCACGCCCGGCGTGACCAGCAGATCGACCTTCGTCTCTTTGGAAACAGCCTTGCCGCACTCAGCCGCGGCGATGGCGATTATCAGCACCGCGAGCGGGCCGCCCGCGCCGCCCTCGGCGTTTGCCGCCCAGCCGACCGCCGCGAGCGAGAACAGCACCATCGGTGGCGACTTCAGCGCGTAGCCTATCGCGACTGCCATCGCAGGTCCGGAGACAGCCATTGCGTAGGTGCCGATGTCTGTGATGAACTGCACGCCGAGCTGCGTACCCAGTGTCTTTATTATCGTGCCTATGAGCAGCGAGCAGAAAAGCCCCTGCGCCATTGCGCCGAGTGCCTCAATGCCGTATCTCTGCCATGTCACTGTTATGTCCTTTTTCTTCAGAAAAGCTTTGAACTTGCTCATATCGTCACTCTCCGATGATCCGCGCGCTCGCGCGGTTCTTTTTCTCCAAGCACGATTATAATTCATCCGCCCGCTTTCTTCAAGGACTTAACAGCCAAATATCTTAACAAAGAATTCACAGGCTTGCCATTGTGCGCAGGGGGTAAAATTTAGTATAATGGTATCATAAAAGAAATCACTGCCGGGTCATGATATGGCCGCGGCGGCAGAAACGGAGGACTAATATTGCATCTGCCTGAACTTATTTCCGACCTTGCTGTCATACTTCTGACCGGCGGCATCGTCACCGTCATTTTCAAAAAACTGAATCAGCCGCTCGTCTTAGGCTACATACTCGCGGGCTTTCTGATCGGCCCGTACATGCCCTTCTTCTTTAACGTCACCGACAGCGCTTCTATAAGCACATGGAGCGAGATCGGCATAATAATCCTCATGTTCGGCCTCGGGCTGGAGTTCAATCTCCATAAGCTCGTGAGCGTCGGCGGCACGGCTATCATAACCGCCCTGACCGAGGTCGGCGGCATGCTGCTCTTCGGCTACCTTGTCGGTCAGGCGCTCGGCTGGGGCACGATGGACAGCGTCTTCCTCGGCGGAATGCTCTCCATGAGCTCCACCACTATCATCATCAAGGCCTTTGATGATCTCGGCGTCCAGAAGGAGCGCTTTGCCCAACTCGTGTTCGGCACACTGGTCATTGAGGACATCGCGGGAATATTCATGATGATAATCCTCTCGACCATCTCCGTCGGGCAGGGTATCTCCGGTATGGCGCTTGCGCTGAAGCTTGGCATGCTGGTGCTGTATCTCGCGCTCTGGCTCATCCTCGGCATCTACCTGCTGCCGACGCTGCTCAACAAGGCTTCGCCTCTTATGAGCGATGAGACTCTGCTGGTCGTCTCCCTCGGCCTGTGCTTCGGTATGGTGCTCCTGGCCGATGCCCTCGGCTTCTCCTCGGCTCTCGGCGCCTTCCTCGCAGGCTCGCTGCTTGCGGGCACGGTACATGCCGAGCGCGTGGAGCATCTGACGCAGGGGGTAAAGGATCTCTTCGGCGCAGTGTTCTTCATCTCGGTCGGCATGATGCTTGACCCCGCTATGGTCGTGAAGTATATCGTCCCGATCCTTGTTCTCACCCTTGTTACCATCGTCGGCAAGCTGTTCTTCTCCTCGATGGGGGTGCTGCTCTCCGGGCAGAGTCTGAAGAATGCTGTTCACTGCGGCTGCTCGCTTGCGCAGATCGGTGAATTTGCCTTTATCATAGCGAGCCTTGGCCTGTCCCTCGGCGTGATTGCGGACTACATCTATCCTATCATCATCGCCGTCTCCGTCATCACGACGCTGACAACGCCATTCTTCATCAAGCACAGCGATAATATCTATGCCTTTGTCGTAAAAATCCTGCCCGAGAAGCTGACCCAGAAGCTCGAGCGCTACACCGATGAGGAGCAGAGCGAGAAGGAGCAGGACAGCGACTGGTCCGCTTTCCTCAGCCGTTATATCCGCACTGTCGCGCTCTACGGCGTCATAATGGCGGGCATTGGCATCATCGGCCGGTACTGGCTGCTGCCGCTGCTCGAGACCGCGCTGCCATCTGCGTCTGCCTCGAAGGCCGTCACTCTTGCGGTCATCTATCTCGGCATGGCGCTGTTTATCCGCCCCATGCTCGATACGCGCTCCCCGCAGTATACGGTGCTGTGGATGAAGAAGCGCAGCTTCCGCCTGCCGCTCATGGCGTTGTCCGGGATAAGGATACTGCTCATCGCCCTCATCGCATTCATTCCGCTTCGGAACATCGCCGGTATCGGCAGCGCGTGGCTGCTGCCGGTCATAGTCGCGGCGCTGCTGCTCGCCTCGCGCATGGGCTGGCTTGCCTCGGCATACCTCAATGTTGAAGCGCGCTTCCTTACGAACCTCAATGAGCGCCAGCTCCAACATTTCTCCGACAGCGGCGAATATGAGCAGTGGCTCGATGAAAAGCTCTGCGTGGATTCCTTCTCTCTGCCTGCCGGCTTTACCGGACAGAGCCTCAAGGATCTCGGCTGGGGTCGTCGCTTCGGCGTCAATGTTATAAAGTTTGTCCACGGTAAGCGCAGAAAGAACATGCCCGCCGGGAACACGGCGCTTGCCGCCGGGGACACGATCTATGTCGTCGGCGAGCGCGAGAACCTGCGTACGCTGCGTCTCAGCCTCGGCCTTGAGGAGAGCGCCGATGCTCCGACGCTCAGGGAGTATATCGGCTCCGAGAGCAAGGCGGAGGGCAGCCTGTATTCCTACGCGCTGCACGTTGATAAGGGCGACTCCCTTGACGGGCGCAGCATAAAGGACAGCGGCATCCGCGAGAACTATGACTGCATGATCCTTGGCCTGCAGCGCGGCAACCTGCCCATTGTCCAGCCGGATGTCAACATGACCATTCAGGATAACGATATCGTCTGGCTGCTCGGCACGCGCGTGATGGCCGGTAAGGTCCTGCGCGACGCGGACGTGTAACGTCGAAGTAAAATGCTCATAACGCAATTGAAGCCCGGATCTCTCCGGGCTTCATGGCTGTGGTTGTATTCAGTTTTCAGAGTCACTGTCACTCGGCGGCGGTTCTATTTTGCCGTCGATATAAGCCGGGGACTTCGTCTCGGGCAGCGCGGTCATCCGCGCGCTTTCATTTATCAGCACCAGCATCCATATACCGGTGAGCATCAGTGAAACAGCTTGCTGCATTCATGTACCTCCGCATTCCGTTTTGGATCTGTCGATCGGGTATATAGACGCGCTTTTTGTAAAAAAGTTCCTTGTCAGTAAATGGTACACCCATGACTTGACTATCGGGCCAATGAGTGGTAAATTGTTATACGCACCTGCCGGTGTGGTGAAATGGTAGACACAAGGGACTTAAAATCCCTCGCTGGCAACAGTATACCGGTTCGAGTCCGGTCACCGGCACCATCATGGTCAGCCAATTTTGATGACACTGCTCCCAATGCAGTGCCATCAAGGCTTTCCGGGCTTTTTCAGCTCGGAAAGCTTTTTATTTTTCCATTGATGACAAACTCTGTTTTTGAGCGACTGACCGGACTCGAACCGCCGTTTAACGGGATTTCAGAGTTTATCTGTGAGTTGCCGGATGTTGTGAGCGAGAGATAAGCAGGTGAATTGAATAGACAACAGAATCGGCGTCACTGTTTACATAGACAACATCTGGACGCTGATGAAGTACGAGGTAACGGATATACAGGTTATTTCCCCGGACGATGTAGATGCGATAAAGATACAGGATGGGCGTGACCTTGTGACTCTTCTGACCTGCTATCCGCCGAATACCGGCGGGCGGCAAAGCCTTCTCGTCTTCTGCGAGAGGTCAGAAGAATAGAGAACCAGAGATTTTCCAATCAGCGGTTGGAAAATCTCTGGTTTAGTTTCCATTCGTAAACAGCACGCTTAAATAATCTGTATGGGCATCCAAGACCCGTATGATCTCTATCGTGTTTTCTGTAACCTCATAGAAGATTATCTGTTTGCTTACAATCAAGTATCTATATTGTACCGTTTCATTAAGGTCGAACTTTAAGCTCAGTAATGCTCCCATATACGGGTTTTCCCGCAAAAGAGAAATGCTGTTAAAAATTCTTGAGTTCAGCTCTCTGGTCGCTGACGGATTTTTCAGGCTTATTATCTTGCGTATTTTCTCGATACTTCAGCGATATACTCTCCTATTTCTACTCAAGATTGGCAGGTTCCAGGAGCAGTCGTCCAAAATGGACGGCTGCTCCTGATTTATTGTTCCACTAATACGCTTCTATTTCCTTGAGGGTCAGGTCGCGCCCGGTGAGCGGCGTGAGCTTCTCTCCACCGCAGTTCGGGCAGCGCAGCTGCTCAAGCTCGGCGGTGAACTCCGCGCCGCAGTCAAGGCAGCGCGCCGTGCCCGGCAGCGTTTCGACGACGAAGCGCGTATCCTGATACGCCGTCCCGTCCGTCACGGCTGTCCAGCAGTCGGCCAGATACGCCGGGATGACGCCCGAGAGCGTACCCACCTCAACGGTGACCTTTTTCACGCACTCGAGCTCCTCGTCCTTTGCGACGCTGTCGACCATTTTGAGCAGCGCGTCGCATATGCCCAGCTCGTGCATTACTTCGCGACCGCCTTTTTGACGATGCCGCCGGTGCGCTTGACGAGATTTTCCGCGACCTTGATGGGCATTGCCTCAAAGGGCTTGGCGTGCCAGTCGCGCACTTTCTTGAGATGGATCGCGTCGAACTTGCATTTTGTGGTGCACAGGCCGCAGCCGATGCAGAGATAGCTGTCGACCTTTGTCGCGCCGCAGCCGAGGCAGCGGGCGCACTCCTTGCGTACCTGCTCCTCCGTAAATGTCACGCGCGCATCCGCAAAGGTCTTGGCCTTTGCCGCGTTATAGCCCGGCCCTTGGCGGCGGTCATTGTCAAACGACGCCACATCGAGCATGACGTGCTCCTTGTCGAGCGCCCGGTACTCACGTCTGTCGCGCCCCGCGGTCAGCGTCTGGCCGGGGTGGACATAGCGGTGCAGCGATATCGCCGCTTCCTTGCCCGCGGCTATCGCGTTGATGGCAAAGCTCGGACCGGTGTAGCAGTCGCCGCCAACGAAGATGTCCGGCTGCGCGGTCTGATAGGTCAGGGCGTCAGCCTCGGCGGTGCCTTTCTTCGTCGTCACAAGCCTGCCCACATCGAGGCCGCCCCAGTCGACGGTCTGGCCGATCGCGCCGATCACGCTGTCAAGCTCTATCGTCTCAAACTTACCGGTGCCGATAGGTCTGCGGCGTCCCTTCTCGTCAGGCTCGCCAAGTTCCATTGCTTCGACCTTGAGCGCGCTGACCTTGCCGTCATGGCCGATGATCTCTATCGGAGCACTGAGGAAGCGGAACTTCACGCCCTCCTCCATCGCCTCCTTGACCTCTTCGGGGTCGGCAGGCATTTCGCCCTGAGAGCGGCGGTAGATGATATAGGTCTCCTCCGCGCCGAGACGCACCGCGCTGCGGCACACATCCATCGCGACATTGCCGCCGCCGATTACCGCACAGCGCTTGCCGATTGCGGGCTTATTGCCGAGGTTCACCTCGCGCAGGAACTCCACGCCGCCGAACACGCCCTCAAGCTCCTCGCCGGGGATATTGAGCTTTGCCGACTTCTGCGCGCCGATGGCGAGATAGAAGCCCTTGTAGCCCTCGTCCCGAAGCTGCTGGATCGTGACGTCCTTTCCGACCTCGAAGCCGCAGCGGAACTCAACGCCCATCTCGCGGAGGATATCTATCTCGGCATTGAGCACGTCTTTTTCAAGACGGAAGGCCGGTATGCCGAGCGTGAGCATGCCGCCGGGGACGGGGTTACGGTCAAACACCGTGACGGGGTAGCCCTTGTTTGCAAGGTAATATGCGCAGCTCATACCGGCAGGGCCCGCGCCGATTATAGCGATCTTCTCGGTATAGGGTCTGCCGATCTGGTTCACCATCTTGGGGATAAAGCGCGTCGCCTCGTTCATGTCATGGTCTGCGATAAATCGCTTGACCTCGTCTATCGCGACGGCTTCATCGACGCTGCCGCGGGTGCATTCGGCCTCGCAGCGCTTGTTGCATATGCGTCCGCAGACCGCCGGGAACGGGTTCTCTTTCTTTATAAGCTCCAGCGCGTCGGTGTATCTGCCCTGCGCGGCAAGCTTCAGATAGCCCTGCACGGGGACGTGCGCGGGGCAGGCGGCCTTGCAAGGGGCAGTGCCGGTGGGCATAACGTCCTCGCGGTTCTCGCGGTAATTTTCATTGACAGCCTTGGCGAAGTTGAAAGTCTCAGTGACCTTGGTATATTCAGGCTCGGGCAGCGCGCAGTCGGCGCAGAGCTTCTGACCGAGCTTCAGGGCGTTTCCGGGGCAGACCTCGACGCACTGCGCACAGGCGACGCACTTCGCCTCGTCCACTTCGGCGACGAAGTTTGAGCGGATCGCGTCGCGCGCGCCGAACATCAGCCCCGCGCGCAGACCGAAGCAGGCGCAGGCGCAGCAGTTGCAGATTGCGGCGCTCTCGCCCGCTCCCTCTATGTTCGGGATATCGTGCATGAGGCCGTTTTCCTCGGCGCGCTTGACTATTTCAAGCGCTTCCTCGCGCGTTATCTGCCTTGCACGGCCGGTGCGTATGTAGTGCTCCGCGCCCTTGCCCATCTGCACGCACATGTCCTCCGCGAGATGGCCGCAGCCGTCGCCGAGGCTCGTGCGCGAAGCGCGGCAGGAGCAGGGCGAAACGGAGAAAACATCGTATTTATCAAGATAGTGGCTCAGGCGCTCGTCATCGGTCACGCCGGGGATGCCCTCTATCGCACTCTCCACCGGGATAACACGCATGAGCCCGTAGCCGTCCGGCAGAATGGGTCCCATGCTCTGCATACGCAGGCGGGTATATTCCTCAAACGCACGGCCGACCTCCGGGTGCTCATGCAGAAGCTCCTGATTGTTGACCATCATTTCGAGTATGCCGGGGGCGAAGATCTGCATGAAATAGCTGTCCTCATCCGTGCCGTCGATCTTGCAGCGGCGGAAGACGCCGTAGTACACAAGCATGTCGAGCGAGGGCTGTATCTCATCCACCGTCCTGCCGACCTTATCCGCCAGCCACTGCGCCGTGCGCTCCTTGCGAAGCCCGGCGGCAATGGCAATATCGGCCTCTTCGTCGGTCACGATATCGGCCATGCAGTAGTATTCCGGGGCATTCTCATCTATCTTGACGAGCATACCGGAAGCGCCGCCTATGATCTTTGCGAGCTTGACTATTTTGGGTCTGAGCTGTGCCATAATTACCTCTCCTATCCATTTTTTGTTTCTATCCCTGAATATGATTATAACTGAATGTCATCATTTTGACAAGACTTTTTGATATAAAAGCACCCGCGCGTTAGAATCGCGTAGGTGCAGTGTTTTCAATGCTTTGCGAGCACAGTCAGTAGGTGCTCACGCAGCAGGGCGCAGCGCTCCGCCTTGTCCCCGCCTGAGAGGAGAGACGCCGGGTCGGCAGGCTCGGCAAGGGAGAAGTCAGGCAGGGCGTCCCTGCCGAACTGCTCGCTTGCCAGGTCGACGAACACGCCATTAATATAATTGAAGCTGTGCCGCCCGCCGCCGTCGAGCGGCAGGGAATATACCTCGCCGCCGAAGAACTCATGCACGAGCGCCGCGGTGATAGTACACTGGCCGACACTGGGGTTGGCCGCCGACCACTCGGGGCGGAAGCGTTCTGAGCAGGTCTCCACGCTCCACGCCTTGAGGCAGGCGAGATAAAACTCGCCTATCGTCTCAGCGCCGCAGGTCTTAACGGGGCGGATATCCTCCGCATGCTCCCAGCCGCAGAAGCGGTAAACGGGGTCATATTTATATCCGGTGTTCTCCATAAGCTTTATTGACATATCTTCAACTCCTTGATCATACAAGCATTATCGCGGTGAGCATATGATCCGCGCCGGGTTCGCCGTCATGCAGCTGACGCCGGTGTGAATAGAACCGGCCGTCATGGTAGGTGCACAGGCCGCAGTCATATATTCTGTCCGGGCGCACGCCGCAGCGCTCGAGCGAGAGGCGTATGGCTAAATTCACATCCAGTGTATACTTCCCGCCGGGCTTCGGCAGGAAGAGCCGGGTGATATCACTTTGACTATAATTGACCATGAACGGCTCCATCAGCTCCCCGCCGACCTCATAGCAGCGGCGGCATATACATGGGCCGAAAGCGGCCATGACATTTTCCGGATCCGTGCCGTACTCCTGGCGCATTTTCTCCACAGCCTTGACGGCGATGAGAGCAGCCGTCCCTTTCCAGCCGCTGTGAACCATGCCGACGGCTTTGTTCACAGGGTCGAGCAGATAGACAGGGGTGCAGTCCGACTCCATGGAGGTCAGCAGCAGGCCGCGCTCATTCGTGATAATTCCATCGGCGGGCTCAACGGGGTCGCTGCGCCAGAAGGTGTTCATCCCGGCATCGGCATGGGTGACGGCACGGACGATATCCGTATGCCGCTGGAAGGTGGAGACGATGTCCTTTTCCGTCAGGCCAAGGTGGCTGAGCACCTCGCGGTAGCCGCGATGTCCCTCCTCGGAGTTGCTGAGCCAGCAGCCGTGCCCCTTAGAGGTGAAGACGGTTTTCACAAGCCCCGTCGCGTCAAACGCTTCTATATTATAATAGTCCATTTTGTTTCTCTCCGTGTTGAGCTTTATGCCCATAATATAACACTAAACGGGCAAAAAATCTACATTTCGGGGCTTGAAATCGGGTTTCGGCAGTGCTATACTCTGCTCCTGCATCAAGGCTGAAACAGCCATAACATGATGTGCGAGGGAAATATGCAGCGTACGCACAGGGCTCATTACCATCACAGCCGGACAATAGAGATGACCTCAGGGTCGCTCTGGAAAAATATACTTCTCTTCAGCATACCGCTTGTGCTGACTCAGCTATTGGAGGTTCTGTTCAACCTCAGCGACGTTGCAGTGGCGGGGAAGTTCGCGGACTACCGGGCGCTCGGCGCGGTGGGTTCGACAACGCAGCTCGTCACGCTCTTCACGGGCTTTTTGATAGGACTTGGCAGCGGCGTAAACGTCGAGGTCGCGCGCTCGCTCGGCGCAGAGGACAGGGAAAGAACGGAGAAGAACATCCACACCTCCTTCATCATCTGCGCAGCGGCCGGTGTGCTGCTGTGCCTTATATGCTGCGTCTTTGCAAGGGACATATTAGTGCTGCTGCGCACAAAGGACGAGCTGCTTGAGGGCGCGGTGCTGTACTTCAGCATATATGCGCTGGGCATGCCGGCGATGGCGGTATATAACTTCGGCAACGGTGTGCTGAGCGCAGCCGGGGACACGAAAAGACCGCTGCTGTACCTGACGATATCAGGCATACTGAACGTGATACTGAACCTGTTCTTCGTCATAAAGTGCCACATGGCAGCCGACGGCGTTGCTATCGCGAGCGTCATAGCGCAGGTGCTGTCGGCGGTGATGATAACGGTGCACCTCTGCCGCCGGGACGACGACTGCCGCCTGTCCCTCTCAAAGCTCCGCTTCAACGTCCCGAGCGCAAAGCGTGTGCTGATGCTCGGAATCCCGACGGGGCTTCAGAACGCTATATTTGCGGTGGCAAACATGTTCGTGCAGACGGGCGTGAACACCTTCGACGCGGTCACGGTCTCCGGAAACTCCGCGGCGGTCAATGCGGACTCGCTGATATTCAACACGCAGTCCGCGTTCTACACGGCATGCTCGAGCTTCATAAGCCGCAACTGGGGCGCGGGGCGCAAGGAGCGCATACTCAAGAGCTACATTGCAAGCCTTACATACGCCTTCGCGGCGGGCGCGATATGCGGTGTGCTGCTGCTCTGCTTCGGAAGAGAGTTCCTGTCGATATTCGCAAACGAGCAGGCGGTCATAGACGCGGGGATGCAGCGCATAAAGATCATGGGCTTTTCCTACGGAATATGCGCGTTTATGGACTGCTCGATAGCTGCGGCGCGCGGACTCGGGAAGAGCATAGTGCCGATGATAATAGTCGTTCTCGGCTCCTGCGTCTTCCGCGTGGTGTGGATATACACGGTGTTTGCGTTCTATAAAACGATACCGTCACTCTATCTGCTGTACTTCTTCTCTTGGGCAATAACCGGCGCTGCCGAGACGCTCTACTTCCGCAAAGTATACAAGCAGTGCATGGCGGGGATGCTGGCGTAGGATTTCCTTTTATATTGAGTTTATATGCTTCCGGTTTCTTCCGGAAGCATATTTTTTACAAAAATCTTCTTTTCTCCGTTGACATTTTCCGGGTGCCGGTTTATAATTCTTTATGTCGCTACAGCGCTAATGTGGTAATCAGTTAAACGCAGTCAATGAAGAGATAAGGGGAAACAAGATGGCAGTTATTATAGTTATCCTGGTCATATACATGGCCGGTATGCTGGCAATAGGCTTTGCCGGGAAGAAAAAGAGCGCGACCATGACGGAGTTCCTCACAGCGGGCAAGTCCGGCGGTATGTTCGTAATGGTGTGCACATACATCGGCGCACACGTCGGCAACGGTATTGTCGTCGGCGGTGCGCAGTACGGCGCGGAATACGGCATAGGCGGTATGTGGTACGGCCTCGGCGCGTGCCTGTCCTATGTGCTCTTCGCGCTGGTAATGTCAAGGCTGCTGTATACCCGCGGATATATCACCATTCCCGATCTCATCCGCGACCGTTATAAGAGCAAATTTGCTTCCGTACTGATGGCGGTGCTCAATATCTGCGCAACGCTCGGCATCATGGCAGCCCAGATAATGGCAGGATGCGCACTGTTTGGAGCGCTCGGCCTTAACCCGACCCTCGGCGGGATCGTGATGGCGGTGGTCGTATTTATCTACTGCTCGATCTCAGGTATGTGGGGAGTTATGATAACGGACTCCGTGCAGACTCTCGTGATATTCTTCTCTACGGTTTTCTGCATCGTTATCGCTGCAATGCAAGGCGGGTTTGACGCCATATCGGCTGCACTGCCCGCAAGCGCTTTCGATCCTGTCCCGTTCAGCGGGGAGCGCCTTGTGATGATGCTCGTTCCCGGCGCGCTCAACGGGCTTATCTCCGGCGCGGCCTACCAGCGCACGGCCTCCTGCAAGGATGAAAAGGTCGCGTTTTGGTCGCCGATAATCGCGGCGGCAGTGCTGATCCCGTTTGTTATAATGCCGGTCGTTATAGGTATGTACGGAAAGGCGCTTTTCCCGGATGCGCCGACGGCTTCGATCCTCTTCACGGTCGTCCTGCAGGATATGCCCCCGATCGTCGCCGGGCTGATGATCGCAGCGGTTCTCTCGGCGGTCATGTCCACGATGGACATAGGCCTGCTCAATGTCACTGCGAACGCCGTCAACGACATTTACTTCAAGACGCTCAACCCCAAGGCAGATGAAAAGAAGCTCGGCCGTCTGTCCGCCATAGTCACACTCGTATCCGGTGTGATAGCGCTTATACTCGCTATCAGCTCTTCCAGCATACTTTCGCTGCTGTCCTCCACCTACTCGATAATGAACGCCGGTGCGCTCGTCATGGTCCTCGGCGGCATTTTCTGGAAGAAAGGCACCAAGGAGGGCGCAATCGCCAGCGCTCTATGCGGCATGGCCATGATCATTCTCAACAAGTGCGGCGTGCAGATCCCGTACATTGCCTTTACCTCTCTCATCCCGGCGCTGATAGCTTACATCGTCGTAAGCCTTGCGACGCAGCCTAAGAACGCCGAAGCGAAGTAAACGCATGGCAGGAGGAAAAGCACACATGGAATATAAATACCCGCATCTGTTCAGCCCTATCAAGGTAGGGCGGCTGACGCTCAAGAACCGCATTGAGGCCGCGCCCGTCAACATCTCGAACCTGCCGATAAGCGGGTATCCGACGGCGGAGAACATCGCGATCTTTGAGGGGAAAGCGAAAGGCGGAGCGGCGATAGTTCACATGGGTGAATGCCGCATCGACATGAAGACCGGCATTTCACACAAGCTCTGCATCGCGCTGGACGACCCGGAGGTGCTCCCCTATCTCCACGCGGCGACGGACGCGATAAAAAAGCACAACGCCTTTGCGGCGGTAGAGCTGATACATCCGGGCACGCGCGCAAACCCCGAATACTACGACGGGCCCATCTGGGGACCGAGCGCCGGGCCGGGGCATCTCGGCAAGGATTACAGCGAGCTTGACCAGGAGACCATAGACTATATCGTTGAGCGCTTCGGCGACGCCGCGGAGATGGCAAAGCTCGGAGGGGTGGATATCGTGATGATCCACGCCGGGCACGGATGGCTGCTGCACCAGTTCCTCTCACCGCTCAACAACCGCAGGACGGACAAATACGGCGGCTGCCTCGAAAACCGCGCCCGCATCACGATGGAAGTCATCGCAAACATCCGCAAAAAATGTGGGGACGATTTCCCCATTGAGGTGCGCATGAGCGGCACCGAGATCGTCGAGGGCGGGCTGACGCTTGAAGACCAGATAGAATTCGCAAAGCTTCTGGACGGCAAGGCAGACCTCATCCATGTGACCTCCGGAACATTCCACGTCCCCTCGACCAACCAGCACATGATACCCAATGGGTTTCTCCCGCAGGGCTGCAACGTCTATCTCGCCGAGGCGATCAAGAAAGAAATGAAGCACACCCCGGTGGTCACGGTCGGCGCGCTCGGCGACCCCGAGCTGATGGAGAGCATCATCGCCGAAGGTCGGGCGGATATCGTCGCGCTGGCGCGGCCGCTGCTTGCAGACCCGGAGCTGCCGAACAAGCTCAAGGCCGGGAGGGATGACCTGATATACCCATGCCTGCGCTGCATGGCCTGCATAAGCGAGTCCTTTGTGCCTTATGTGCGCCACTGCTCGCGCATACGCCGCTGCCCGGCAAACCCCACAGCATATAAAGAAATTCCGGCAAGTCAGGTCAAGAAGACTGACGAGCCGAAACGTGTTCTTGTGATAGGCGGCGGCCCCGCCGGTATGGAAGCAGCGGCGGAGCTTGCCGAGCGCGGGCACAGCGTAGTGCTGTGCGAAAGGGAGCAGGAGCTCGGCGGGGCGATGCGCTATGCAAAGTATGTGCCCTTCAAGCAGAAGGTAGACCAGCTGATGCAGGTGATGATCAGGCGGCTGGAGCGCAGCGGAGCGGAGCTTCGGCTCGGCACCGAGGCAACGCAGGAGCTTGCCGAGGAATTGCAGCCCGACGTGATAGTAGCCGCGCTCGGCGCAAAGGCAAAACGCCCCGACGTTCCGGGCGGAGAGAGGGCGATCATGGCGGCCGACGCGCTGCGGGATATTGATTCCATAGGGCAGACTGCCGCGGTCATAGGCGGCGGGCTCGTGGGCTGCGAGATCGCATTGCAGCTCGGGATGACGGGACGAAGCGTGCAGCTCATCAGCCGCAAAAAAGAAGTCTGCCGCGATGCGGCGTATCTCTACCGCGAGGGGCTTCTGATGGAGCTGGAAAAGGTTCCCGTGACGATCCTGAACGAAGCGGACTGCGTGGCCGTTACAGGAAACGGAGCCGTGATACGCACCCCGGACGGCAGCGAGCTGGAGCTGAAAGCGGATTCGGTCATCTGGGCAGGAGGCTATCTGCCGATGGACGACGAGGCGGAGCAGTTCCGCGCGCTCGCTTACGACTTCTGGAAGATCGGCGACTGCGCGCAGGTCAGGAAAATATTCAACGCAAGACGCGAGGGCTATAACGCAGGCTCAAATATTTAAACGCAAAAAAAGGGCTGTGAAGAAAAATCTTCACAGCCTTTTTTCTTATATGAACTTATCTATAGCGTCGTTGAGGTGCTGGAGACTGTCGCCGTCACCATGGTCAGCATCGCTGATGCAGTGCTCGATATGATCCTTCAGGATTATCTTTGCGGTATTATTGAGCGCCGAGCGCACCGCCGCAAGCTGGATGAGCACATCGGTGCAGTCCCGCCCATCCTCGACCATGCGCTTCACGGACTCAAGGTGCCCGATGGCGCGGGCAAGCCGGTTCACGACGGCCTTAGTCTGCGTGTGCGTATGCCCGTGACTGTGTCCATGTTCATGCTCATGGGTGTGAGCGTGGACGTGACCGTCGCCATGGTCGTGATAATACAGCTCCCCGGTATCATGCTCCTCGGGAAGCGCGTTTATGTTCTCGTCTGTCATAGTTTATCCTCTTTTATAAAGGACACGCCAAAGGCGTGTCCTTGGTTATTTTATGTATTCTACATGAAGCGGCGGCGCAAGTCAAGCCCCGGTGCGCGCACGGTCGGCGCAGTGCTTCACGGCAGTGTATATCTCCTCAAGGACGCCGTCATAATCCGTCTCCGTCTCGCCGTCTGCCGCCGGTGCGGGGTTCTGGGCGGGCGTCTCGATAGTCGCGGTGAAGTCGCTCAGCGCGGCATAGAAGCTCCTGCCGTCGAGAGACTTGTAAACATAGGCAAACCAGCCGTCGGCGTCGGGTCCGAAGAGGATAGTGTCGCCCGGGATGGTCTTGACCCTGCCGATATACGGGGCGCCGAGCGCGGTGCTCATGCCGCGGATGCCGCGGTAAAGCTCCTCAATGGTCATCTCCTTAGGGCAGGTGACCATCTTCATGCCGTCGGTAGTCTCATTGAAGCTCTTGGGCGAGGCCGCGATCCAGAGTGCGCCGCCGGCGATGAGGACGATGGTGCCGATAACAACGGCGTCCTTGATAATAAGCGCGATGCCGCCGACGACCAGCAGCACACCAAGGATGCGGAGGATGAAATACTTCGCACGGCCGTGGGAGTCAAGCTCATTGACAACGGCGGCTTCATCGCGCAGCTTACCGGCTGCCGTGGAAACCACCGAGGGCTTATCCTCGGGCAGTGCGCCGCCTTTACGTACATTGACGACATCGCGCACGGCGACGTAGACCGCCCACACGAAGGCGACAAAGGCCGCGGGCACAAAGATAAAGAACGCTATCGCGCCGAACGCGCCGCCGGATTCCCCGTTGCCAAGCGCGGCAGGCAGAGCGAACAGGACGGCGAGAATGAGGCAGTATATGAACCAGCGGAATCTTTTAAGGCATATTTTCCAGAGCATATTGCGTGTCCCCCCCTGTATTCTGATATTCCCACTTTACATCAACGACGCGGCGAGGTCAACCGTCTGCGCACAAAAATTAATAATTCCTGACTTGAAAAGCAGGTGCAGCAAGACCATAATATTATAATTGCTATTAAATCAAAGAACAGGGTGCGTCTCATGGATCAGGACAAAACATTTCTCGGAACGGAGCCTGTCGGCAAGCTGCTTCTGAAGTTAGCAGTGCCGACGGTCATCGCGCAGTTAGTGAACATGCTCTATAACATCGTCGACCGCATATACATAGGGCACATGCCCGGCGACGGCAGCCTTGCGCTGACGGGCGTCGGCGTGTGTATGCCGATCATCCTCGTCGTGTCGGCCTTTGCGTCCTTCTCCGCGACAGGCGGCGCGCCGCGTGCGTCGATATTCATGGGGCGCGGCGACCATGACAGCGCCGAGAAGACCCTCGGCGGCTGCTTTACGCTTCAGCTGGGCATTTCTGCTGTGCTGACGGCAGCGCTGCTGATATGGGGACGCGGCCTGCTGCTGGCCTTCGGCGCGAGCGAAAACACCATAGGCTACGCCGCGGACTACATGAACATATACGCGCTGGGCACGGTATTCGTGCAGCTGACGCTCGGCATGAACGCCTTCATCACGGCGCAGGGCTTTGCGAGCATCGGCATGTACACGGTGCTCATCGGCGCGGTGACGAACATCGTGCTCGACCCGGTGTTCATCTTCGCCCTCGGCATGGGGGTGCGCGGCGCGGCGCTGGCAACGGTGATATCACAGTGCCTGTCCTGCGTGTGGGTACTCATTTTCCTGCGCGGGAAAAAGACGACGCTCACGCTGCGCGCGGAGAACTTCTTCCCCGGCGCAAAGCTCGTGCTCCCCTGCATTGCGCTCGGCGCAGCAAGCTTTGTGATGATGGCGAGCGAAAGCGTCATTTCCGTGTGCTTCAACTCCTCCCTGCTCAAGTACGGCGGGGACATCGCGGTCGGCGCGATGACGATACTCACAAGCGTGATGCAGCTGGCGATGCTGCCGCTTCAGGGCATTGCCCAGGGCGCGCAGCCGATACTCAGCTACAACTACGGCGCGCGCTCCGCCGGGCGCGTCAGGGGCACGTTCCGGCTGCTGCTCCGGGTCAGCCTGTGCTTCTCGGTCACGCTGTGGGCGCTGGTGATGCTCTTCCCCGGGCTCTTTGCGGGGATGTTCTCATCGGATGCGGCGCTTATCCTGTTTACGGCAAAGGCGCTGCGCATATACTGTGCCGCCCTGTTCATGTTCGGGATACAGATAGCCTGCCAGATGACCTTCGTCTCCATCGGCTACGCCGTCTGCTCCATCATCGTGGCAGTGCTGCGGAAGTTCGTCCTGCTGATCCCCTGCATCTACCTCCTGCCCCCCCTCTTCGCCGAC
>ERZ779840.2263-NODE-2263-length-16877-cov-2.676317_pt1 | contig 16877 bp, 15 predicted proteins | sample MGYA00511561_ERZ779840 | MGnify/ENA primary metagenome ERZ779840 (study PRJEB29588, sample SAMEA2162036) | human gut metagenome | biome: human gut; feature: human-associated habitat; material: faeces | place: Denmark | collected 2008/2010 ...
GCTTCCATCTTCGGCAGCATGGAGTTTTCTCCGAACTGGCCTTCTGCGATGTATTTCTTCGCGTCAGCAACGGTGATGTGCTCCAGCGGTTTTTCGTCCGGGGTACCGTAGTTGATGGAAACGTTTTCCACGCTGGTCAGGATCATCAGCATGTCTGCGTTCAGCATTTCTGCCATCAGGCCGCTGGTGAGGTCTTTTTCGATGACTGCGGATGCACCCTTTAACTCTTCATTCTGCGGGAGAACCGGGATTCCGCCGCCGCCTGCTGCGATGACAACCTGTCCGGCATCGAGAAGAAGACGGATGGAGTCGATCTCTACGATATCCTGCGGCTTCGGAGCAGCAACGATTCGGCGGTAGCCGTCCTCGGTTTTCGTTACGTAGTTTCCTTTTTCTTCCTCTGAGTCAGCCTCCTCTTTGGTAAGCGTACGGCCGATCAGTTTGACCGGATTGTTGAAGGCATCGTCGTACGGATCTACTTCAACCTGTGTAAGAATCGTGGATGTGGTTTTGAAGATTCCCCTGCGGAGAAGCTCAGCACGGATGGCGTTCTGCAGGTCGTAGCCGATGTAGCCTTCGCTCATAGCGGAGCAGACAGACATCGGGGCTGCGCTGTAGTCGGTGTGCATTTTGCCGAATTCATTCATCGCCATGTGGATCATGCCGACCTGCGGCGCATTGCTGTGGGTGATGACAACATCAGCGCCGGCAGCAACGAGATCTGCGATTACTTTTGCGGAACGTTTTACGGCTGCTTTCTGTTCCGGCAGCGTCGTTCCAAGAGCTTTGTGTCCCAGTGCAACAACTATTTTTTTTCTTTTCATTGGAAGATACCTCTCTTTGCAGTTCATAGATTTTGATACGAAAAAACCAGGCATCAATATAGAACTATTATAAAGTTTATGGGGGCAAAAATCAAGAAGAAACCGACATTGCGCACATTGAAATGTTTTTCGGACTATGGTATTCTATAAAAGTATCTGAGTCGTAGGGATTTGAAACGTGAAAGGGAGGTCCCGGCATGAAAAACATGCGCACGTTACAAAAACGGATCGCATATCAGCTCCAGCAGGGCAGTCTGGATGCGGAAGTTACAGGAATCACATGCGACAGCAGAAAAGTACAGCCGCAGAACGTGTTTGTCTGCATCCGCGGAAACAGGATGGACGGGCACGTATATGCAGAAGAAGCAGTCGAGAGGGGCGCTGCTGTCCTGGTTGCGGAGCGGGAACTGGAAGGGATTCCGGAAAAGGTAACCGTACTCGTAGTAAAGGACAGCAGAGAAGCACTCGCACAGCTTTCCTGTGCCTGGGAGGACGATCCGGCGCAGCACCTTGTGACAATCGGAGTGACCGGCACGAAGGGAAAGACGACGACTGCATATATGATTTACGAAATCCTGCGAAAAGCAGGGATCCACGCAGGACTCATCGGAACGATCGAGACGAGGATCGGGGAAAAAAGCATTCCGTCAGAAAATACAACGCCGGAGCCGGTTGTGCTGCAGAAGCTGTTTTCTGAAATGATGCGGGAGGGCTGCACCCATGTTGTGATGGAGGTTTCCTCGCAGGCGGAAAAACAGCACCGGTGTGATGGAATTACGTTTGATTACGGTGTGTTCACCAACATTGGAAACGACCACATCGGCGCCGGGGAGCATGCATCGTTTGCAGAATATCTGTCCTGCAAAAAGAAGCTGCTTCGCACCTGCAGAACCGGAATTGTAAACCGGGATGACAAAAGGTTTCCGGAGATCATAAGGCAGAGCACCTGCCGTCTGGTGACATTCGGATGCAGGGAAAAAGCTGATTTTATGGCAGCAGATGCAGCACTCGATCAGGCGCCCGGCGTGCTCGGTGTCTCATACCGGGTGCAGGGCGCAGCGGATTTTCCGGTACGGGTAGATCTGCCGGGTCTGTTTTCCGTTTCCAACTCGCTTGCCGCCATTGCGGTCTGCGCGCAGATGGGAATCCCGGAAAAGGCGATGCAGGAGGCACTTTCCGCAGTCCGCGTCCGTGGGCGGTGTGAGGCAGTTCCGGTGTATCCGGAAATGACGCTTCTCATTGACTACGCACACAATGCGATGAGCCTCGAAAGCCTGTTAAAGACACTGCGGAAGTACCATCCGAAGCGCCTGATCTGTCTCTTCGGCTGCGGCGGAAACCGCGCGCGGGACCGGAGATTCCAGATGGGAGAGGTGTCGGGGCGTCTGGCGGATCTGACCGTCATCACCTCGGACAATCCGCGGGATGAGGAACCACAGGCGATTCTGGACGATATCCGGACGGGAATCGGGAAGACAGAAGGCGCTTTCGTTGAGATTGCAGACCGTAAGGAGGCGATCCGGTATGTGATCGAAAACCGGCAGCCGGGCGATCTCGTGGTGCTCGCGGGAAAAGGCCACGAAACGTATCAGATCCGGAAGGGGAAACGGTACGAGATGGATGAGCGCGTGCTGATCCGGGAAATACTGGAAGAAAGTAAGGGGAATGTATGAGCAGCGTTTACGCTGATGTAATCGTAGACATCACAAATGAAAAACTGGACCGGACCTTTCAGTACAAGGTTCCGCCGGAACTGACAGGGGAGATCGGTCCGGGAACGGCGGTACAGATTCCGTTTGGAAATGGAAACCGCACGATCACCGGCTATGTGCTTTCCGTCGGAAACGAGCCGAAATATCCGCAGGACCGGATGAAGGCCATCCTCGCGGTACAAAAGGATGCGGCGACTGTAGAGACGAAGCTCATCGCGCTCGCCGCGTGGATGCGTCATACGTACGGATCGACGATGATCCAGGCGTTAAAGACGGTGCTTCCGGTCAAAGTAAAGGCGCGCGGGAAAGAAACCCGCGAAATTGCGCTTCTTGCAGATCCTGCGAGATGTGAGGAGCTGCTGGAAAACTACAGAAAGAAAAATTATAAAGCGAGAATCCGTCTCTTAAACGCGCTGCTGGCCCAGCCGGTTCTTCCAGGGCCGGTTGTGAGCAAGGAACTGAAAATCACGGCAGATACGCTGCACGTGATGGAAGAGCAGGGCGTGTTGGAAATCCGCCGTACGAGCACCTGGAGAAATCCGGTATCTGATGCGGCAGGAAGAACAACTGCGGGAAAACCAAACGAACAGCAGCAGGCCGTGGTGGACGGCATTCGAAAGGAATGGGAAGGACAGAACCGCCCCTGCCTGATCCGCGGTGTGACGGGAAGCGGCAAAACGCTCGTCTATATGGAGCTGATGGAGCGAGTGCTGAAGGAAGGAAAACAGGTGATCGTGCTGATCCCGGAGATTGCGCTGACGTATCAGAACGTGGAGCGGTTCTGCGCACGGTTTGGAACAAGGGTCACGGTGGTCAACTCGCGGATGACACCGTCCGAGCGCGCCGACCAGATGGAGCGCGCGCGGCGCGGGGAGGTCAGTATTATGATCGGTCCGCGTTCCGCACTCTTTGCACCGTTTCCGGATCTGGGGCTGATCGTAATCGATGAGGAGCATGAAACCTCCTATAAAAGTGAAGTGACGCCGCGCTACCATGCAAGGGAGACCGCTGTGCGCCGTGCCGGGCTGGAGCATGCCCATGTGGTGATGGGTTCGGCAACGCCGTCGGTGGATGCTTCTTACGCCTGCGAGACGGGAGCGTACGCGCTGTTCCGGATGGATGCGCGGTACGGAAATGCAGCACTTCCGTCCGTATGGATCGCGGATATGCGGGAAGAATTACAGATGGGAAACCGTTCGATTCTGTCCGGAAAACTGCGGGAAGAGATCGAAAAACGGCTTGAAAAAAAGGAACAGGTTGTACTGTTTCTGAACCGCAGAGGCTATGCGGGCTTCGTCTCATGCCGTGCATGCGGCCATGTGATGAAATGCCCGCACTGCGATGTATCACTGACAGCACACAATAACGGAAAGCTCGTCTGCCATTACTGCGGTTATGAAACACCGCAGGTACATGCGTGCCCGTCGTGCGGTTCCCCGTACATCGGCGGCTTCCGTGCCGGCACACAGCAGATCGAGCAGAACGTGAAAAAGCTGTTTCCAAAGGCACGCGTTCTTAGGATGGATGGCGACACGACAAAAACGAAAAACAGTTATGAAGAAATCCTGTCCTCATTTGCGGCGGGGGAGGCCGATATCCTGATTGGAACCCAGATGATCGTAAAAGGCCACGATTTCCCGAATGTCACGCTGGTGGGAGCGCTGGCGGCGGATCTCTCCCTGAATGCAGTCGATTACCGTGCCGGGGAGCGTACGTTTCAGCTGCTGACGCAGGCAGTCGGCCGCGCCGGAAGAGGCGAAAAGCCGGGAATGGCAGTCATTCAGACGTACCATCCCGAACATTACAGCATTCAGACGGCGGCAGAGCAGGATTACGGGACATTTTACGAGAAAGAAATGGACTACCGCCGTCTGATGGGATATCCCCCGGCGGCGGAGCTTCTGGCGATCCACGGAGCCGGGGAGGATGAAGCGCATCTGGCGCAGGCGATGGAATACATTCGCAGATATCTCATCCGCATCCGGGGAAACTGCGAAGTCCAGATCATCGGCCCGGCAAGTGAGGCAGTGTCGAAAATCAATGACCTGTACCGCATGGCCGTGTATGTACGCGCGCCGCAGGAAGAGGTGCTGGCAGAGCTGCGGGAAAAACTGGAGCGGTATATCGAGATTAACAAAGGCTTCCGTACCGTTTATTTACAGTTTGACTTCAGCAGAAAGTATTAGTTTTTTCATACTATTTACACATAGATTATTTATAATAGAAGAGCAAAAGAAAGGAAAAGAATTATGGCAATCAGAGAAATCAGAGTCGTAGGCGACCGCGTATTAACGAAAAAATGCAGACCGGTGGAGAAGATGACACCAAGAATCAGCGAGCTGATCGACGACATGTTTGACACCATGTATGAGGCAAACGGTGTCGGCCTTGCCGCACCGCAGGTCGGCATCTTAAAGAGAATCGTAGTCATGGATGTGGATGGAACCCCACATCTTCTGATCAATCCGGAAATCCTGGAGACTTCCGGAAGCCAGACAGGAGCAGAAGGCTGCTTAAGCCTTCCGGGAAAATCCGGTACAGTAACCCGTCCGAATTACGTAAAGGTAAGAGCGCTGGACCGCGACATGCAGCCGTTTGAACTGGAGGGAACCGAACTTCTTGCCCGCTGCATCTGCCACGAGTGCGATCACCTTGATGGACATATGTATACAGAAAAAGTAGAAGGTGAACTCTGGGACAACACGTACGATGAGTATGAGGAGTACGAGGACGAAGAGTAAGTCTTAAAATAAAGGAGATGACTTCAGATGAAAGTGGTATTTATGGGAACCCCGGATTTCTCCGTGGGAACACTTGAGGCACTCGTGGAGGCCGGTTATGAGATCACAGGCGTTGTGACCCAGCCGGACAAACCGAAGGGCCGCGGAAAACAGATGATGCCGACACCGGTGAAAGAGGCAGCCGAAAAACACGGCCTTCCGGTCTATCAGCCGCGCCGCGTGCGGGATGCAGAGGCGATCGAGGAGATCCGGAAAATGGAGCCGGATGTGATCGTTGTCGTTGCATTCGGCCAGATTATTCCAAAAGAGATTTTGGACATGCCGAAATACGGATGCATCAACGTTCATGCATCCCTGCTTCCGGCTTACCGCGGAGCAGCGCCGATCCAGTGGGCTGTCATGAACGGCGATGAAGTGAGCGGCGTAACCATTATGAAGATGGATGAAGGCCTCGACACAGGCGATATGCTGACGAAAGTGGAAGTTCCGCTTGCAGCAGATGAGACCGGCGGCAGTCTCTTTGACAAGCTCGCCGCAGCCGGAGCAAAACTTCTGGTGGAGACACTTCCAAGACTTGAAAAAGGCGAAGTGACACCGGAAAAACAGCCGGAGATAAGCACTACAGAGTATGCGCGGATGATCAAAAAAGAAGACGGAAAGATCGACTGGACGAAGAGTGCCGTTGAGATCGAACGTCAGATCCGTGCGATGAGCCCGTGGCCGAGTGCTTTTACAAAAGTAAACGGAAAGAACCTGAAAATCTGGGATGCCAAAGTCATTGCCATGTTCGGCGGCGATCTGTTTTCGAAAATTCCGGGACAGAATCCGACGAAGAGTGCCGGAAAAGTCTGGGTGGCAGATGAGACAGGTCTCCATGTAAAGACGGGAGACGGCATTCTGGTGATCGAGGAGCTGCAGCTCGAAGGAAAGAAACGGATGAAGACCGCCGATTTCCTGCGCGGCTATGCGATCGAGCCGGGTACCAGACTTGGCGAATAAAAGAGAAAAAGCAACCTGAAGTTAAGGCGGGGAACGGCACAGCGGTGTGATGGCTGCTGTGCCTGAGAAAAAAGGAGAAAAACGATATGGGACTTTTTTATGACAGTACGTATCTGCTGGTGATTCTTGCCGCACTGATTTCCATGGCGGTATCCGCCCGCATGAACACGATTTTCAGCAAATATCAGACCGTCCGCTCGTACAGCGGCATGACGGGACGCGAGGCGGCGATGCGCATTCTGCATCAGGCCGGCATCTACGATGTGACCGTCCGCCACGTATCCGGTAAACTGACCGACCACTATGATCCGCGGACAAAAACCGTGAATTTATCGGATGCGGTTTACGATTCAACCTCGGTCGCAGCGATCGGCGTCGCAGCGCATGAGTGCGGCCATGCCGTACAGCACAATACGGATTACGTGCCGCTGAAAGTAAGAAGCGCCATTGTTCCGGCAGCGAACCTTGGATCCCAGCTTTTCTGGCCGCTGTTCCTGATCGGACTGATTTTCAGCCTTCCGATGCTGGTGAAAGCCGGGATCTGGCTGTTTGTGCTGGCACTGGCATTCCAGGTGGTAACACTTCCGGTCGAGTTCGATGCGTCGAGAAGAGCATTAAAAATGCTCAGTGAGGGCGGTATGGTGACAGAGACGGAACACGACGGAGTCAAGAAAGTACTCTGGGCTGCAGCCATGACATACGTGGCAGCGGTGATCGGTTCTCTGCTGCAGCTGCTCCGGCTGCTGATTTTATCCGGAGCATTTAGGAGAAATGATGACTGATACAATCAATACAAGAGAGCTGATTATGAACATTCTGCTTGAGATGGACAGGGAGAAAACGCCCTGCCATCTTGCTGTAAGGGACGCCCTCGATAAATACCAGTTCCTGCCGCGGCAGGACCGTGCGTTTATCAAGCGGGTCTGCGAGGGAACCGTGGAATACGGCATCCAGAATGACTACATCATCAATCAGTATTCCAAAATCAAGATCAACAAATGCAAGCCGGTGATTCGTGCGATCTTACGGATGTCGGTGTACCAGATCCGTTTTCTTGACGCAGTACCGGATTCGGCAGTCGTCAATGAGGCGGTGAAACTGGCGGAAAAGAAGCATTTTTACAACTTAAAGGGCTTTGTCAACGGCGTTCTGCGCACGATCGTGCGGGAGAAAGATCATCTGCCGATGCCGAAGGAGAACAATACTACGCAGTATCTTTCCGTGAAATACTCCATGCCGGAATTTCTGGTTGAGGAGTTCGTATCCCAGTACGGAAAAGAAACGGCAGAAACGATGATGGCGGATTTCCTGAAAGAAAAACAGGTGACGATCCGTATCAACCGCTGGAACAATACGATCGAGGAGACGAAGAAAAGCCTGGAAAGCCAGGGGGCAGAGCTGGAAAAAGCGCCGTATCTTGGCGAGGCGTTCTATTTGAAAAACTTTGAGACGATCGCATCACTGAATGCCTTCCAGGAAGGCCGGTTCCAGATTCAGGATGTGAGCTCCATGATGGCGGCGCATCTGGCGGATCCAAAGCCGGGTGACCAGGTGCTGGATCTCTGCGCGGCACCGGGCGGAAAGAGCCTCCATGCAGCAGATAAAATGAGAAATCAGGGATGCGTGGAAGCGCGTGATCTCACCGAATACAAGGTCGATCTGATCCGGGAAAATGTGCAGAGAGTAGGTGTTTCCTGCGTCGTGCCGAAGGTAAAAGATGCGGAACAGCTCGATGCGGAATGGATCGGAAAAGCGGACGTTGTGATTGCAGACCTGCCGTGCACCGGATACGGCGTCATCGGCAGAAAGCCGGATATCAAATATTACGCTTCAAAAGAAAAAGAAGAGGAGCTGGTACGGATTCAGCGGGCAATCCTTGCAAATGCCGCATCGTACGTAAAGCCGGGCGGCACACTGTTGTACAGCACATGTACCGTCAACAGAAAAGAAAACGGCGAGAATGCCGCATGGTTTCTGGAACAGTTCCCGTTTGAAGCAGTCAGTCTGGATGAACTGCTGCCGGATGAGCTGAAAAGCGGAGAAACGGCCGAAGGACAGCTGCAGCTGATCCCGGGGGTACACAAGACAGACGGATTTTTCCTTGCAAAATTCCGGAAAACAGAGGAAGGACGGGCGTAACAGATGGATATTAAATCAATGACCTTAGACGAATTAAAGGACGCCTGCCAGCAGATGGGAGAAAAGCCATTCCGTTCCAAACAGTTATACGACTGGATGCATCATCGTCTGGCGGGCAGCTACGATGAGATGACGAATCTCTCGCTTGCCTTCCGGGAAAAATTAAAGGAACAGTATCCGCTTACCTGTCTCGAAAAAGTGCAGGTGCAGGAGTCTAAAATCGACGGAACGAGAAAATACCTGTTCCGCCTTAGCGACGGCAACGTGATCGAGAGCGTCTGGATGAAGTACTACCACGGAAATTCCGTCTGCATCTCATCCCAGGTCGGCTGCCGGATGGGCTGCCGGTTCTGTGCATCCACGTTAGACGGACTGGTGCGGGGACTGACGCCGTCAGAGATGTTAGACCAGATATACCGGATCACAAGAGATACCGGGGAGAGGGTTGCAAATGTTGTTGTGATGGGAACCGGAGAACCGATGGATAATTTTGATAATCTGCTGAAGTTTATCGAACTTCTGACGGATGAAAATGGACTGAATATCAGCCAGCGGAATGTGACGGTATCGACATGCGGTATTGTTCCGAAAATGCGGGAACTGGCGGATAAAAAACTGCAGATCACGCTGGCACTTTCGCTGCATGCATCTTCGCAGGAAAAGAGACTTGAACTGATGCCGGTTGCCAATAAATATGAGATACATGAAGTAATTGAGGCATGTCGTTATTATTTTGAACAGACAGGAAGGCGTGTCACATTTGAATATAGTTTAGTCGGTGGTGTCAATGATACCGATGAGGATGTAAGAAGGCTTGCAGACCTGATTCATGGCATGAATTGTCATGTAAACCTGATCCCGGTCAATCCGATCAAAGAGCGTTCATATGTGCAGCCGGATCATGAAGCAATTCTTAATTTTAAAAATAGGCTTGAAAAAAATGCGATTAACGTTACAATTAGAAGGGAAATGGGCAGGGATATAGACGGTGCATGCGGACAGCTGCGCAAACGTTATATCAGCCATGCAGAAAGGTAGGAAGTAGAGAAGATGAAGACGTTTTCCATGACGCACATCGGGCAGCGACGGGAAATGAATCAGGATTATATGTTTACATCAGAGACCGCTGTGGGAAATCTGCCGAATCTTTTTTTAGTAGCGGATGGAATGGGTGGTCACGCTGCAGGTGATTATGCTTCCAGATTTACAGTTGAGAAACTTGTGGAACTGATTGGTAAATCGGGTGAAAAAGAACCGGTGGCGATTATGAAGAGTGCTGTTTCCATGACGAACAGTCTGCTTTTGACAGAGGCACAGGCAGATCCGGCCAAAAATGGAATGGGTACAACGATCGTTGCTGCAACGGTGATCGGGAATACACTCTATGCCGCAAATGTTGGAGACAGCAGGCTGTATGTGATCAATCAGGAAGATATTACACAGATTACAAGGGATCATTCTCTGGTTGAGGAAATGGTTCGTTTAGGTGAAGTGAGAAAAGAAGATGCGAAAGATCATCCGGATAAAAATATCATTACGCGGGCAGTCGGTGTATTGCCGGAGGTGACAGCTGATTTCTTTGAGATCAGTTTAAAACTTGGGGATGAGATTTTGATGTGTTCCGACGGACTGACAAATATGATTGAAGATGATGAGATCCGGCATATTGTGTTGGGACAGAGGGACATTGTTGAGAAAGCAGAGAAGCTGATTGAGACTGCTAATCGAAATGGTGGCAAGGATAATATTACGGTTGTATTGATAGAACCATTTTCTGATGAGGTGAAAGAATGTTGACAGAAGGTATGTACATAGCAGACCGCTATGAAATTTTAGGTAAAGTTGGCGCTGGCGGAATGTCAGATGTATATAAAGCAAAAGATCTTACACTGGGAAGATTTGTAGCAATCAAGGTATTAAAGGCAGAATTTTCCGAGGATATTAATTTCGTAACGAAATTCCGTTCCGAGGCACAGGCAGCTGCAGGGTTAGAGCACCCGAATATTGTAAATATTTATGATGTCGGCAGTGAGAATGGCCTGCATTATATCGTGATGGAATATGTGGAAGGAATCACATTAAAGACCTACATTGAGAAAAAAGGACAGCTTTCTTTTAAGGAGGCAGTCAGCATCGCAATTCAGGTGGGCAGAGGTATTGAAGCCGCCCATAATAAAAATATCGTGCATCGTGATATCAAACCGCAGAATATCATGATCTCCACAGAGGGAAAAGTAAAAGTAACAGATTTTGGTATTGCGCGGGCAGCAACATCAAATACGATCAGTTCGGATGTGATGGGATCCGTACATTATTCTTCTCCGGAACAGGCGAGAAACGGATTTGTGGATGGCAAGAGTGATATCTATTCACTGGGTATCGTGATGTATGAGATGGTAACAGGCCGTGTTCCGTTTGACGGGGATACGACGGTCGCAGTTGCAATCCAGCATCTGCAGGAAGAAATAGTACCGCCAAGTGTTTATGCACCAAATCTTCCAATCAGTATGGAAAAGATCATCTTAAAATGTACACAGAAAAACCCTGACAGAAGATATGCTTCCATGACAGCGCTTCTGGCCGATCTTAGAAAAGCACTGATCAGCCCGAACGAGGATTTTGTTGTGATGGTACCTCTTGCAAATCAGGATAAGACGAGGGTGATCGGAGCAGATGATTTAAATCAGATCAAGAAACAGACTGCAAACGTCTATATAGATCCGGCGTCGATCAAAATACAGGAGCCGGTGATCGATGATGATGACGAGGACGACGATGATGATATTGATGACGAGGATGGTGATATCAATCCGAAGATGGAAAAGGCAATCACGATCATGGGAATCGCAGCAGGTGTAGTGATCATTATCATCATTATTTACCTGTGCATCACGTTAGCCGGGGGTATGAAGTCTAACAAGAACAATTCTTCGAATACAGAAACAACAAAAACGGAAACACAGACGGGAGACAGTCAGAGTACCCAGATCAAGGACGGTGTAGTAGTACCTTCCCTGACAGGAAAAACCATGGATCAGGCAAAACAGGAGTTAAACGGAACCGGACTCGGCATCAGACAGGCTGGAACCGCATCCTCTGATACCGTAGAAAAGGGACAGATCATAAGCCAGGATCCGGCAGATGGTAAGACTGTTGAAAAGAATACAACGATCGAAGTTATCATCAGCAGCGGATCTGCCGCCGGAACCAGTGAGAATACGGTCGAAATACCAAACGTTGTGGGACAGAGTGAAACTGATGCCAGTGCGGCATTGACGGCAAAGGGATTTAATGTCACAAAGACAACTTCCTACAGTTCCTCCGTTGCGGAAGGATATGTAATTTCCCAGACACCAAATGGGGATACCCAGGGAAAAGAGGGCGATACGATCACACTTGAGATCAGCCTTGGCTCAGAGAAGATTACAGTACCTGATGTATCGACAAGCTATAAGTCAGAGGAACAGGCGAAAGAACTTTTATCACAGTTTAATGTTTCAACGGTCACAAAATACAGTGATACGGATGCCGGAATCGTAATCGGACAGTCACTTGCGGTGGGAACACAGGCAGATCCGGGAGCATCCATCACGATCACAGTCAGTCTTGGACCGGAACCGGCACAGCAGATCACCACAAAGACTTATAAGCTGAATGTCAGCCTGCAGCTTCCATCAGATACATCGAATATCTCCGGTGCAGACATTGTTTTATATGATGATCAGGGCAATGTTTTACAGACCTGGTACGGCAAAACGATTGCAGATTTTGGTACTGGCGGACTGATTCTGACAAAGACCGGTATTCTTTCGGACAGTGGTAAAATCGTAGTTACCTGGCTGGACTTAAATGGAAATGATTTAAAAGACCAGACGATTGATGTACAGTTCCAGGAAGAATAAAGACAATAGGAAGATTTATGCAGGGAAAAATTATCAAGGGAATTTCCGGATTCTACTACATTCATGCAGCGGGATCCGGAATTTATGAGTGCAAGGCAAAAGGCGTATTCCGAAACCAGAACATCAAGCCACTGGTGGGGGACAATGTCGAGATTGCTGTGTTAGATGAGGAACATAAAAAAGGAAATATTGAAAAGGTCCTGCCGAGGGAAAATGAGCTGATTCGTCCTGCGGTTGCAAATATCGATCTTGCGCTGATCATTTTTGCGGCGGCAAAACCACAGCCTAATTTTAATCTGTTAGACCGTTTCCTTGTTATGATGGAATATCAGAATGTACCGGTTGCAATCTGTTTTAACAAAACAGATCTGGTTACGGAGGAGGAACTGCATGCGTTTGCAGACATCTATGCGGCGTGCGGCTACCGGACACTCTATGCCAGTGCAAAAGAGGAAAAGGGTGTGGACGAGCTGTTAGAACTTTTGAAAGGAAAAACAGCGGCGGTGGCAGGACCATCGGGAGTTGGCAAATCTTCTCTTGTGAACCGCCTGCAGCCGAACATCACCATGCAGACAGGGGAAGTCAGCCGCAAGATCGAGCGCGGAAGACATACCACACGTCATTCTGAAATCATACCGATCGGCGGGGATACTTATATTATGGATACACCGGGATTCTCCACACTTTACATTCCGGGAATGGAAAAAGAAGACTTAAAAGGGTTTTATCCGGAATTCCGGAAATGGGAACCATATTGCAGATTTCAGGGATGTAATCATATCAGTGAGCCGGACTGCGGTGTAAGACAGGGGTTAGAAGAAGGAAGTATCAGTTTGCTGCGGTATGAAAACTATAAATTGCTGTATGAGGAATTAAAGGCTGTCCGAAAGTATTAAAATAAATGACTAAGATTACGGAGAAAAAAATGAACTGTTTATCGCCATCTATATTATCGGCTGATTTCAGCCGTCTTGGAGAACAGATAAAAGAGCTTGATGAAGCCGGGGCACAGTATGTCCATATTGATGTTATGGACGGAATGTTTGTTCCGAGTATTTCATTTGGAATGCCGGTCATCCGTGCTATAAGAGCATGTACAGACCGTATTTTTGATGTTCATCTGATGATTGAGGAACCGGGACGCTATATTGATGAGTTTGCCGAGGCTGGTGCAGATCTTATCACTGTTCATGCAGAGAGCTGCAGACATCTTGACCGTACTATTGAAAAAATCAAAGAAAAAGGACTTTTAGCAGGTGTTGCCATCAATCCTGCAACACCAGTTTCTGCAATATCCTGTGTCCTTGAAAAAGTGGATATGGTTCTTGTTATGACGGTAAATCCGGGATTCGGAGGACAGAAACTGATTCCCTATACGGTGGAGAAAGTCCGTGAATTAAGAAAAATCGTGGATGAGAAGGGATTAAAAACGGACATTGAAGTAGATGGCGGCGTAAATCTGTCAAACGTGGAAGAATTGATGGATGCAGGAGCAAATATTATTGTTGCTGGCAGTGCAATTTTTTCCGGGGATGTGACCGAGAATACGATTCGTTTCTTAAATATTATTAATGAATGATGGGAGCCGATGGATGAAACATTTTTTTATCATAGCGGGTGGAAAAATTGAAGATGCATTTGCGATAGAGGTTTTAAAAGGCTTTGCTGAAAAAACAGTGATCGCTGCAGATTCCGGTATGGAATTTTTGCGGAGAAATGAAATTGTTCCACAGGTCATTATCGGCGATTTTGATTCGGTAAGCAAAGAGACACTGGAATGGTTTCAGAAAAAAGAAGGGATCGTCTGGCACAGATTGAATCCTCAAAAGGATGACACAGATACAGAATTTGCGCTGCGTCTTGCAATTTCCATGGGAGCGGAGTGCATCACTGTGCTTGGTGGTACCGGTTCAAGGTTAGATCATGTGCTGGGGAATATTGAACTTCTGGGCATAGGGTTAGAGCTGGGAGTTGAAATTGAACTGCTGGATGCAAATAACCGTATCCGTATGACAGATCACGGCATGGTACTAAAAAAAGAGGAACAGTTTGGAAAATATGTTTCCCTGATTCCGTATACCGCGCAGGTAGAGCATCTGTATCTTGCGGGATTTAAATATCCGCTTGCCGATTATTGCTTAAAGGGTTTCTGTTCAATTGGTGTGAGTAATGAGATAACTGAAGAACAGGCAGAAATTACATTTGAAAATGGAATATTGATCGTCATTGAATCGCGGGATGATGCGGCAATGGCGGATGAATCATAGAAAAAGACGGAATCAGCCAATTTTTATGGCGGGTTCCGTCTTTTTGCAAAACAGTTATTGTTTTCGGCAGCCAGTGTGGTAGTCAGCGGAGGATTGGTTCTTCTGCTTTACAGGTATATCGGGCTTACAGGTGCAGCAAGGGAAAAACTCTGACGGAGAATGGAGTTCCAGTTGCTTTTCTGATATAGAAATCGTACAACAATTACCGTTTGCTTTTCTTTATCAATAGTGTAAAAGGCAAGGTAATTATTGATTATAATAAAACGAATTTCCCAATTCGCCAGAACGGGGTCATCTACAAGATAATATTTTTCGGGCATATCCGAGAGTGAGTTGATTTGTTTTGTAGCTGCATCAAGCAGATGCTCGGCTGCGGTGGGGTTCTTCAGTGTAAATTTGATGTAGTCAGCGGCACGCAGGATATCACGTTCTGCGGTAGCTGTGATGTGGATGCTATAACTCATCTGCGACGTTTGCTCCGAATATCAGCCATTGCTTCAGAGAATGGTCGTGTGTTGTCAGAGGCAATATCATTCATACCCTCTTTAATCTGGCTATATAATTCAAAGTGACTGGTTAATTCTTCGTAGGCTTCAATGCTCATAACGGCAAGGTCACCTTTTCCATAAATGATGACCAAGAAATATGCTTCTGGGTCATTTCATTTACCCTATGGCGGGGAGGATTTTTCTTGAATATTAGCACTAGCCATGTTAATATACTATTTGTCATATGGTGGCTTCCTTTATTTAATGAAGGGAGCAAATAAGAATATGGGAGTTGATTTAAAAGGAAAAGATTTAGGTCCAAATCTAAGCCAACGAAAAAAAGATGGTAAATATAGAGCACGTTTTATAACGGCTAGTGGAAAAAGAGTAGACAGGATATTTGATAATGTAAAAGAAGCCAAACAATGGAATGGATTTAAAGAAAACAACAAGAGACCTAATACGGTTAGAAATGGAAACTACCCAAAACTAAAAAAAGAAATAGAACCATTTGCAACACGATTTCTGGAAAGTGCATCAGGAGAGTATGCAAAAAGTTATAAAATGCTATCCCAAATGATGGAACATAGCTCAATAAAAATCACATTAGATTTATATAGTCACTTGACCGAAGAAACAGTGAAAACCGAGATAGATAAGTTTTCCAATTATATGGATAGAATGGTTTTTGCATAAGTTCATGAAAGGTCATAAATGAAATATATAAAATGGGGGACAAGATGGGGGACAACCACATGAAAAGTCCTTGAAACACTAGAAAAATAAGAAAGAAGGAAAATAAAATGAAACTTGGAATCGTCGGACTCCCAAATGTCGGAAAGTCTACATTATTTAATTCACTTACGAAGGCAGGCGCACTTTCGGCGAATTATCCATTCGCTACGATCGATCCGAATGTGGGAATTGTATCCGTGCCGGATGAGAGAATTGTAAAGCTTGGTGAACTCTACCACACGAAAAAAGTTACACCAGCAACGATTGAATTTGTTGATATTGCAGGACTTGTAAAGGGTGCAAGTAAGGGGGAAGGATTGGGAAACCAGTTCCTTGCAAACATTCGTGAAGTAGATGCAATCGTTCATGTCGTACGCTGCTTTGAGGATACAAATATCATCCATGTGGATGGATCCATTGACCCGGCAAGAGATATTGAAACAATCAATCTTGAACTTATTTTCTCAGATATTGAGATCCTTGACAGAAGAATCTCAAAAATTGCAAAGCAGGCAAGAATGGATAAGACGCTTGCGAAAGAGCTTGAACTTGTAGAGGCAGTAAAGAAGCATCTTGAAGATGGCAAGATGGCAAGAACGTTTGAAGTACCGGACGATGATGATGCACAGATCTGGTTTAAGGGATACAACCTTCTTACAGCAAAACCTACGATCTATGCGGCAAACGTGGCAGAGGATGATCTTGCAGATGACGGAGCATCGAATCCGCACGTTGCGAAAGTCAGAGAGATGGCGAAAGAAGAAGGCGCAGAAGTATTCGTAATCTGTGCGCAGATAGAGCAGGAACTTGCAGAGCTTGATGAGGATGAGAAAAAAGAATATCTTGAGGATCTCGGTGTTGAGTCAAGCGGACTTGACAAGCTTGTAGCTGCAAGCTATTCACTTCTTGGACTGATATCATTCCTCACTGCCGGGGAAGATGAGTGCCGTGCATGGACGATCAAAAAAGGCACAAAAGCTCCACAGGCAGCCGGAAAGATCCATACGGATTTTGAACGTGGATTTATCAAGGCTGAGGTTGTAAACTATCAGGATCTATTAGATAATGGA
>ERZ779840.2265-NODE-2265-length-16868-cov-4.031642_pt1 | contig 16868 bp, 13 predicted proteins | sample MGYA00511561_ERZ779840 | MGnify/ENA primary metagenome ERZ779840 (study PRJEB29588, sample SAMEA2162036) | human gut metagenome | biome: human gut; feature: human-associated habitat; material: faeces | place: Denmark | collected 2008/2010 ...
TACGGGCTTTTTCGCGTTTCGGTCAATCTAAGGGTTTCATTGTGGGGAACAGCAGCACGTCCCGGATGGACGCGCTGTCGGTCAGCAGCATCACCAGGCGATCGACGCCGATGCCCAGCCCGCCCACGATCCGGTAGACGACCAGCTGCGTGAAATCGACGCAAAGGGCACATCCCACGGCCGACACCGTGAACAGCACGGCCGAGACGAGCATCGTCCGCCGGCGTCCCAGCCGGTCGCTCAGCACGCCCGCACAGAGTACGCCGGCGATCGAGCCGGCCAGCGCACACCCCACATACCACCCCTGTTGCAGGCTGTCCAGCCCGAAGCGGGCCGTCACCAGCTCGACGGTGCCCGAAATCACGGCCGTGTCGTATCCGAACAGGAGTCCGCCCACGGCAGCCGTGACCGCAAGAAAGAGCATGTACGATATGTCAGCGCGCTGTTTCATGGAGCATTCACCGTTTCCGGTAAGGGTTGTCGATTTTAAAATAATCGCAGTAGCGATCGTAAAGATGTCCCGCCTGCGGATAGGCCGAATTGGGACTCATAAAGTGCGAGAATTCGAACGTGATGACATTCTGCATCCCGGCCCGCCGTGCGGCGTCCAGCTTCAGCAGCAGTTTCTCCCATTTGATCGGCAGGAAGCGGATCGGCATGTCGCGGTCGAACGACTCGATGTTGGTCCAGCACTCCATGCCGTATTTGTCGGCCAGCGCCTTGTTCACCACCAGATAATCGTACAACTCGCGGTAATCGACCTGCCCGTCCTGAAACGCGAGGATGTCCACCGCTCCGGCGACATTGCCCAGTATCTCGTTCCACTCGCGGCGGTGCTCTTCGACCGAAAGGGCCTTGTCGCCCGCCATCACCTGATCGGTCTTGATGCCGTGGATGTAGGGCGAAATCATCGTTTTCAGGCCGCCCGAAACCGCCTTGGCATGGCGGCCCACTTCCGCATAGATGCGCGACATGTTTTTGGTCCGGCGGCTGATCTCCTGCGACAGATACCACCCCTGAAACGACTTGTGATGTCCGTATCTGGCCCACACCTCGTCGATCAGTTTCAGGTTCAGGTCTATCTCGCGCCGGAAGAGGCCCTCCTGCCAGTATTTGCCCGAATCGTACATGCCGAAATAGAACGCCATGCCGTATTTGTCGGCCAGCGTGAGGAACATCTCCACCAGATCGACCGGTGGATAGTACACCTCCTCGCTTTCGAGCAGGCACTCGAACGGCGCGGCGATCCACCGTCCCAGCCCGGCGCGGATCAGCACCACAGTATTGATCCCCATGTTTTTCATCGCCCGGAAATCGGCGTCCCACTCCCTGACGCCCCAATTCTGGTGGGGAATGTCCCAGCTCACCTCGTCGAGAAACGTCGCGCGGACAGGAATCGCTTCGAGGATGCCTTCGGTCCTGAAATCCTCGTCCGACAGGCCGCAAGCCGCGTCGCCGCCCGCCGCACTCTTCGGGGAGCAGGACGCCAGCACGACTGCGATCAGCACGGCCAGCGCTGCCGCAAAACCGCCCGGTTTAAGGTTATGTCCGTTCATCGGGTCTCTATTCCAAGGTTTTCAGATACTCCATATAGCGGTCGTACAAGTGCCCCGCCTGCAGGTAGGCCGACTGCGGACTCATAAAGTGCGAGAACTCGAACGTAATGGCGTTCCGGTAACCGGCCTGAGCCGCCAGCCCCATCTTGAGCCGCAGCTTCTCCCATTTGATCGGCAGGAACTTGATCGGCATATCGCGGTCGAAGGTCTCGGAATTGGTCCAGCACTCCAGTCCGTAACGGTCGGCCAGTTTCTTGTTGACTTTCAGAAAATCGACCAGTTCGTCATACGCCACATGGCCGTCCTGAAAGGCGACGATATCCACGGCGCCTTGGATTCCAGCAAAGATGGCGTCCCATTCGCGCTCATGGCTTTCGAGCGTCACAACGTTCTCCTTCGAAGTCGACGCATTGTACTGGCTGACGTTCTTGCTGCCATCAATATAAGGGGAAATCATGGTCGGAAGACCGCCGGAAACCTCCTTGCAATAGCGTCCCAGACTCGCATACAGATCGACGATCTTGCCGGTATTGCGGCTGCACTCCTGCGAAATATACCATCCCGCAAAGGATTTGCAATGCCCGTAACGGCTCCACGCCTCGTCGATCACACGCTTGTTCAGCGCCACCTCCTGTTCGTATTCGCCGCGGTCCCAGTACTTGCCCGAATCGTAGAGTCCGAACCAGAAGTTCATCCCCCACTTGTCGCTCAGGCGCAGGAACATATCGACCAGATCGACGGGAGGTTCGTAACACCCCTCCTCGGCCGTGAGCACCCGCGAGGGAAAAGTCTGCCAGCGGCGGTAACCGCAGCGGATCAGGATCACGGTGTCAATGCCTGCTTCGCGCATGTAGCCGAAATCACGGTCCCATTCGGCTTCGCCCCAGTTCTGATGGGGAATATCATGGCTGATTTCGTCGAGAAAAGTTCCTTTTATTCGCATAACTCATTTATTTAAAGTTCAAATTCAGGTTCTCCAAAAAAGCCTGCGGTTCGTAAAAAAGACCGTAACGGCCATAACCACGGCCGTGACCAGCACGCCCCGCACCACGCCCATCCACGGGCATAGCTCGGCAAAGGCCTGCAAACAGGGCGACAGATGCAGCAGCGTCAGCAGGGGCATGATGAGGAATCCGGCCGCCGTGTAGGCCACCATCGGATTCTGCCCGCATTTGACCAGCGCCGAAAAACGCACATTCAGCCGCCTCATCGCGATTCCGGCGGCGATCAGGACAAACGAAGCCAGCCCGGAGGTGACGAAAAAATAGCTGAACGTCGCGTAATCCTTCTTGATGCCCCCCTCGAACGCCTCCAGCGCCAGTCCCAGCCCCAGCCAGAAAAAGCCCCAGCCGAAAAGCGAACGGTGCAGTCTTCCGGTCGCGGAACCGTCTCCACGCAGCAGACGCCAGAGCAGGAGACAGAGCAGGACGCCCGCCGCGAGATTCACGACCAGCTGCCGCGCGAAAAGCCCCCACATATTCAGACATATCAGCGTCACGAGCAGGACGAGGGTCCAGACCTCCCGCCGCCGGGACGCCCCCGGCGCATCTTCGCCGCCGTGCGTCATCCATTCATAGATACGGTCTCCCGCAATCGTGCCGGGAATGATGATACAAAGGTATTTCAGGTAGTCGAAGCGGAAAAGCCACGGCACAGGCGACCAGTTCCACAACGCTTCGTTCCACGAACCTTCGACGCCGCTGCCCAGACGCAGTGCCGTCCGCCAGCAGCGCCAGCACCCCCAGGCGCGCCAGCAGGTTGTTCCGCGTATAGAGCCACACCAGGCTGCCGAAGAGCGCCATATTTGCAAGGACCAGAATGATGACGTCGCTCCGCTCCGCCGAGACGGGCAGTCCCCAGATCCACCGGGCGGCCGCCAGCAGGGCTGCGATGCCGGCGACGCCGGACAGACAGACCATGCGGTTCTGCCGGTCCGAAAACCGGTCAATGCGCATGAAGAGCGCACAAAAACAACCCCAGCCCGCCAGTTGCAGCAGCGAGGAACCCCATCCCGGCAGCGTTCCCGTCACCCCGGAACGCAGGTTGGCGAGGGCAACGGCGAAAAGCGCCAGCAACGCCCACCTGCGCACCACGACCGTCAGGATCAACGCCACCGATTCACCCCGCTGCTCCAGCCGCTTACGCAGGGCCAGCGGGAAAGCGGCCCCCATCGAGAAGAGGAAAAACGGGAAGACCAGATCGACCCACGTAATTCCCGGCACCGACGGATCGAAACGGAACGACGGTGGCGGCACCTGCGCATGGAACAGCCATGCAGGAAGTTCGGCGTGCCATAGGATCTGTCCCGACAGCACCATTCCCACGATAGCCAACCCTCGCAGCAAATCGACCGCATAAGCTCGCTTTTCCATCTGCAAGACGTGTTATTTCAGGTATTTCTGTTTCTTGAGGTAATCGGTCCAGATCACATACCCCACGGGGTGGAGGTGGATTCCGTCCTTCGTCAGGTCGATGCGCAGTTCGCCGTCGGCATCGGAAAGCAGCGGCACCAGATCGACGAACGTACACCACGGCTTGGCGTCGCACAACTGCACCAACCGCGCATTGAGCGTCCGCACCTGCGGATTATGCCCCTTGAGTCCGGGATAGGCCAGCCGCCGGGTATTGACCGGCAGCACGCTCTGAATATAGAGCCGGCAGCCGGGAACGGCCTCGTGCACCATGTCCGCCATGCGGGTGATGTTCATCACGATCGTATCGACGGGCTGTCCGCCCGTCAGGTCGTTGATGCCCGCCATCAGGAAGATTTTGCGGGGCTTGCTTTTCAGGATGTCGGGCAGACGGTCGATCATGCCGAAGGTATTGTCGCCGCCGATGCCGCGGTTCTCGACGTCGCCGCGTTTGAGCAGCAGGCTCCACCACCCCTGCTCGGTAATGCTGTTGCCGAGAAAGACGATCGCCCCCTGTTGCAGCCCCTCTTCGTCGTGGGCCGCACGGCGGGTATCGTAGTAGGCGTTATGGAATTTCTGCGCCGAAGCGCCGGATGCCGCGAAAAGGGCGGCCAAAAACAATATTACGATGCGTTTCACAATCAGTCTTTTTTAATTACGCCGTCGATACCGGTCTTGACATAAGACCACTGATCGGCTTTTTTCAGGTGAATCATATCAAACAGGAAATAACCGTCGCAGGCATTGATGCAGGCGGCGACCGAGGCGGTGATGGCCCGGTTCTCCTCCTCCTGCGGCACCTTGTCGTCGGCATCCCAGTTTCCCACGTCGGGGCCGCCGGCCACCATCGGGCACGCTCCCATCGTACGCTCCTTCGCCAGCAGGCAGAATCCCTGCATGGTCCATTCGGTCGTGCCGTAAACACGCGCCGGAGAGGCATAGGCCCCGATCAGCATCTGGTCCATCAGGTCAGCATAGCCGTAATCCATATATTTTTTCGTAGCCCACGAAAATTTGGACGAAGTGTCGTAATCGGGGCTGGCCCAATTGACGCCCACATCATAGTAGCTGGCATACCAGCCCCCGACGTATACGCCGAACTTGACCGACGGATTGACCGACTTGACGGCGGCGCGCGCCTTCTCCATAAAGTCGTGGATCACCTTCGCCCGGAATTCGAGCCACTGCTTCATATGCACAGGCTCCGGCGAGGGTATGCCCGAAGTATGGCCCGCAGGCAGAATGTCGGCGGGGAAGCTGGCAACCGACCGGCCGATATACTTTTCGAACTCCTTGCGCGTATAATTCGAGAAATCGCTGGTAAATCCGTCGAAGCGCCCCCGGTCGAGGAAGATTCCCGCCAGTCCGTCATAGGCCGCGAGGTCCTTGAGCATCGAACAGAGATACTCCTGCACTTCGGGCAATACCGGATTGAAGAACTTGGCGGACTGCGAAGTGGACATGATGTTCGTAATGCCGCCCGCCAAATTCAGATCGGTCGTCCATGCCCGCCTGGCCTCATCCCGAAAAACGACTCCGGCGCCGCCCAGCGAAGTCTGGTTGCCCCCCGTAAAGGTATTGATCGCGGCGTGAATGCGCAGGTCGAGCGACTTTCCGGCGTCGATAAACGCCTGCAGGTAGTCCCACGTGGCCGTGCGTTCGACCTTGGAATATCCGCCCGGCAGCCATGCGCCGAGCCACTCCACCTGATCGACCACCGACGTACGGAAAAGCACGTCGCCGGTAGTAGGCCGCACATCGACTACAATATCGGTGAATCCGGCCTCCCGGGCCTTGGTCAGATCGCGCAGTATATTCTCCTTGCTGTTGGCGAAATCGGGAAAGTTGGCGGCGGCATCGACCCAGATGAACCGGGGTTTCTCCACCCCCGGCTCCGGATCGGGATCGGGGTCGGGATCGGGCCACTCCCATTCGGGTTCCTTCGAATCCGAACCGCACGAAACAGCCCCGTATCCCAGCGTCAACGCCGCCAGAACCGCCGCAAACCATTTGATATTCTTTTTCATCTTCAAAATTATGCTTGTTTTAGGACCTGCATCCCCGGTCAGAGGGATGCAGGCAAAAGGGATGTTACTTGTCGACACAATCCCACTGTTCGGCACGGATATAGTTGGTATTTCCGCCGATCCAGTAAAGATAGAGATAATAACCGTCAGACGACTGGCTCAGCAGGATATCGCAGCTCGCCGTTCCGGAAACAGCCAGATATTTAGGCGTCGACGCATAGATCTTGGCTTTCGTATTGTCGAACGTCCCGGTGAAGAGATTGCGGTCTCCGACATCGAGCAGGATGGCACGCGATGCACTGTAAGCGAAGTGCGAACCGCCGAACACGGCGACGAACGGACTCTTATTGAAGACGGCGCACGACACATTGGCAAAATTCGAATTGGCGTCGTTCGCGCCTTTGTCGATAAATGCCACACGCGAATTGGTCGCTCCGTCGATCCACTCCGCCCCATTGGTCGAATAGCTGGCTTTGAAATAAGGTCCGGTAATATCCGTCGACAGATATTCCACATCGACATTGCCGCCGTTCCAGAGTCCGCAACCCGCAATCGTAACCTTTTCGGGAGTACCCCAGACGCCATCGGTCACGATGATACGGACGAACGAACTCCAGTTTGCGGGACTTGCCCAAGCCCAACAGTTGATCGTGACGACGGCGTCTGCGTCTATATCGCCCTTGATCGAAATCTTGCTGCCGATCTTACCGCCCGTGGCATTCGACCAGGTCATGACCTCCTTCGGGGTATCGGTAACATGATCCAGACGATAAATGGTCTGCGACGCACCGTTGGCGGCAATCGAACACATCACGATATGGTTGGCTTCATCCGAAGTGATAGCGCCTCCACCGAGATTGATGCCGCCCATATTCACCGTTCCGGCCTTGACACCGGTAAGCTTGTTGACATAAACGATCTCGCTCTCGCCGGAGCAAATAAGCAAGTGATCGCCCAAAATGCCCAGCGTATAATTCGTCGTTCCGCTCATTCCGTAATCAGTCTTGAACGTTTCGGAAACGAACAGGTTCTTCTGACTGCCCGAACGAATACCGGTCGGAACCTTCGCCGGAACCTCTTTCTTAACGGTGTAAACCGTCTTGCTTACCCCGTCATACGCAGTGACGGTCAGCTTGGGCGACGCATTCCAGTCGATAACCGTCGTTGCCGGATCGGGTGAAATCGTAGCATGATACGAAAGCCGGTAGGTTCCCGTACAAGGTTCGATATTACCGGCTGCGATCAGCGACACCTCTTTGGTTTCCTGATCAATGATGGCGTTCAAACCCTGCGACGGAAGCGACAGCTCCTCCAGCAGACAGGCTTTGCTCTTCACGATCCGCCCCCTGACTTTATAAACCTTCTTTTGCTTGAGCTGATCGGTAACCGTAATATAGTTGTCCTCGTTCAAATTCATATAAAGGACCGCAGGGTCCACCGTAACATTGTCGTCGAGATTCAGGCTGATGCGCATTTTGTCGAGCATCTTACCGCTCACGACATCATCGCTGCTCTCCGGATAAAACCACGGAATCTCGACCGTGATCTCATCGCTGCCCTCCGCCGGATATCCTTTGAATTCGCCGTAAAATTCGGCTGCCCCCTCGCTATTGTTCTTTACGAATTGGGCGGTTACGCTGTTGATGCCGTTACGCGACACGGAAGGCAACAGCTCGTCGGGCTGGTGACAGCCCGCAAAGAGCAGACCGGCCGCCGTCAGGAAAGAAAATATGGTATTTTTCATAATTGTAATTCAAGATTTATTTCCACTCGTCATACTGTTCGATAGCCGAGTTGTTCGCCAACTCATCGTAAGGAATCGGGAATACGTAGGTCTTCGCCAGGAATTTACGGTCCTGCAAATCACAATCCACATACTCGAATTTGAAAGCGCCCTGATGCGGCGTGATCTTCAGTCCGTGCACACGGTAACCGTTATACTCCTTGTCGGCGAGTTTCCAGCGGCGCATGTCCCAATAGAGGTGCCCTTCATACGCCAGCTCGATCTTGCGTTCCTGACGTATCGCTTTGAAAAGATCGTTCCCCGAAAGGCCCGAAAGAGCGGGCAGATTCACACCGGGACGCTGTCTCACGGCATTGACATCCTCCAAAGCGGCCCCCGAAGCGCCCAAACGATAGTTCGCCTCGGCACGGATGAGGTAAATTTCAGCCAGACGAAGTTCCACCCAAGTCTGCGTGCTGACCTTGATAACCGAGAAATCGGTGTGGCTTTCATCGAGGTATTTGCGCAGATAATAACCGGTAGTAGTACGTCCCTTCGGATAGGTGTCGCTACGATAATCCATATACTGCCCGTAAGTACCTCCAACGCTGTTGGTCATTGTATGCCCCTTCCATTGCGCTCCGTGATAAAGAACCGTCGCAGCGAAACGGGGTTCCAGCTGATCGTAAGGAGGCAACTCGGTCGTCTCGCCGTGCCATTTGCTCCAATCTACGGTTTTGCCGTCCTTCGACTGATACGATTCGACCATCTCCTGCGTCGGGCAGCCTTTACCTCCGTCGTTGTCCATATCGCCGTAAGGAACATAGTCGTTATCGAAAGTATGATTGGGACCCGTTACCAGATAGTTGTATTCGAGAATCGACTCACTATTCCCCCCTTTGAAAGCATCCTCGTACTTATCGGTCAAAGAATAGACCTGCAACTTGAAAACCGAATCCGCCGCGTCTTTGGCATCCTGCCAGCGTTCGGCATAAAGCATCGTCCGTGCAAGCATGGCCCAAGCCGCGCCGCGCGTCACACGCTCCTTGTTGGCCGCGTCCCAGCGCACCGGCAATACCGAAGCCGCATACTTGAGGTCCGAGGCAATCAGATCCCAGGTCTCGGAGGCAGAGCTGCGGTCTTTATTCTTCTGGAGATTCATATCCGTATAGAGGATTACCCCTCCATGCCGTTTGGCCAACTGAAAATAGACGAATGCGCGGAAAAAACGGGCCTGCGCCTCAAGTTTAGCATTCTCTTCCGCCGAGAACGTGGAATGCTTCCGCATGGATTCCAAGAACTCATTGATACGGCGGATACGCTCATATCCACCCGTCCACGCATCGAGCAGGTTGCCCGTCGACGACATCGTTTCAGGCGTAAACACATAATTATTGGAGTCTCCGGCCTTATTGCCCGGAACGTACGAACCGTATTTGAAAGTTTCGGTAAGTCCCTCGGTCAGATTACCTTGAAACTGGGCGGAGCCGAACTGTCCGTAACGGTCAATATACGGATAAAAACCGTTAAGGTAAAGCGTCGCCGTGTGTATATCGTTCCAAACCACCTTGTCCGAGATACTGTCATGCGGCGTGGTATCGAGGAAATCGTTGCAACCGACTAAAGAGAACGTCAGCAACGACATCATGGCTATTTTAATTCCTGTTTTCATAATTTCTCCGTTTTTCATGTTAGAATGCCAAGTTTACACCGAACGAGAAGATACGCTGCTGCGGATAATAACCGTTCGACACACCGGGCTGTTCAGGATCAATGTTGAATTTGGTCAGTTCACTGACAGTCCAAAGGTTCTGTCCTTCGAAATAGATACGCAGACGGTCGATGCCGATCCGGCTCATCCATTTCTGCGGGAAGGTGTATCCGATCTGCAAATTCTTCAGACGCAGATAATCGCCGCTGCGATACCAGAAAGTCGAAGAATAGGCATTATTCGAACTGGCCTGCACGATACTCAGACGCGGGAATTCGGCATTGGTGTTATCTTCCCGCCAAGAGTTCTCCACAAGGTATTTCGGCGAATTGCCTCCGTGATAGAACGGCTTGGTCATCTGCGTGTTGTCCATGATTCCTCCGCTGTACACACCCGTCAGAGCCACATCCCGGCCCAAGCCTGCCTGAAACAGGAAAGAGAGGTCAATGCCTTTCCAATCACCCGAAAAAGAAAGGCCTCCCACAAATTTGGGATAAGCGGCGGCCCCGACATAACCGCGGTCCTGTTCATAGGAAATCACACCGTCGCCGTTGCGATCGACATACTTAATATCGCCAACACGAACGGCTTTACCCACAATCGTCGGAGAATTGTCGATCTCCTCCTGGCTCTGGAACAAACCGGCGGAGATAAAGCCGACCTGGGCGCCGACCTCCTTACCCGTAAGCTTGAGCCAATCGGGCGTATTGGCGGCATCGTTATAGTGCAGCCATTTACGCTTGGTGTATGTACCGGTCAGACTCACGTTGTAATTGAAATCTCCGACACGGTTACGGTGGCTCAACGTAATCTCAAAACCCTTATGAGCTTGTTTATTGCTGTTTTCATACTTCGGATAATAACCGCCGAAAGAGCTGGGATAGGTGGCAGTCACACCACTCAGAATATCATAGATGTATTTATAGAATACATCGAACTCAACACCAAGTCTGCCACCCCACATGGACAGGTCGAATCCTCCGTTATATTGCAGATTCTTCGCCCATGTCAGATTCTCATTCGCCAAACTCGAAGTAAGCATTCCGTCGACACCGACGCCTCCGAGGACAACGGCCGGAGTATCCAGAAAGCCTAATGTATTCAAATACGAATAAGCGCTGATACCCGTCGTACCCGTAAGACCGATACTTGCACGCAACTTCAAGTTGTCGATCGCTTTGGAATCGAACCAAGGCTCATTAGATATTCTCCAACCGACCGATGCGGCAGGGAAAGGAGACCAGCGTTTTCCATCAACCATACCGCCGAACAGATAACTGCCATCATACCGGCACGACAATTCGACAAGATACTTATTGGCATAATCGTAATTGACACGGGCCGCGAAACCGGCTTTGCGCGCAACGGAGCTCATACCGTTGATCGACATCTTGTCGGGAATGCTGGCGTATTTGAGTTCGGCAAGTTCCTTGATCGAAAATCCTTCTCCGTAAGCGCTGAAATTATTGCCGTCGTTAGAGTAGGTCTCCATCAGCAGGATTGCAGAAACATTATGCTTCCCGAAGGTGTTGGCATAATTAAGCGAAGCGTTAGTCGTAATCTGCGTGTTGCGCGTAAGCCCCTCCGTCAGCGAATTTTCGGATTTTTTACGCGAATCCCAGTTTTCGGCATAGGAAATATTGCCGTCAAGAGTCGTGGGAAGCGTTGCAACCATCGTACGGAAAGGCGTGGAATAAATCTTGGAATAGGTCTGCGAATAGTCATAGGCCACCATGAATTTCGCAGACAAACCCTTCAGGAAAGGAAAATCATACTTAAGCGAAACATTCGACTGAAAATAGAACGTATTGCTTTTTGCATAACCCGACTCCTCGGAAGAAGCGAGCGGACTTACGGTAGCGCTCGAAGTATTGGTCGAAACAGGCAGCCCGTTATAATTTTCGGGCACGTAAGGATGCGCACGCATAGCCTGCTGCGCGATATTGTTCCAATCGGCGGGATCGCCCGAAAATCCGGGACGATTGCTGCGCTGCACACGACCGGCCAGATCCACGGCCATCGTCCAGTTCTTGGCGATCTTGGCTTCGATATTCGAACGGATATTAATACGGTCGAACGAGAAATTCTTCACATTGCCCTCCTGATCGAAGTAACCGATCGAAGTAAAGTACTTGATTCGCTCGTTGCCGCCCGTCACATTGAGGTTGTGCGACTGGTTGTACCCCGTACCGAAAGTCTTTTCATACCAGTTCGTATTGCCCCAGCCGTCGCTCGGATCGCCGTTGAGCATCATGTCGATCTGGCGCTGCGTGAAAATCGGCGTGTCTCCGTCCATTTCACGGGCTTTGTTATACCAATAGGCATACCCCGGACCGTCGAGCATTTCGAGCATTACGGCATTCTGGCTCAAACCGAAAGTGCCGGTGTAGGAGATCTTGGCCGGAGCGGCCTTGCCCCTTTTGGTCGTCACGATAATGACAGCCGAGGCATCCATACCGTAAATCGCAGCCGACGATGCGTCCTTGAGCACCGAAACGCTTTCAATATCATTGGGATCAATCTGGCTGAAATCGCGGGCTACACCGTCCACAATGTACTTTGCGCCGCTGCCTCGCACCAAAATGCTGGCGCCGTCGCTGCCGGGCTGTCCCGACTGCTGCAAGGCCACCACGCCGGCGACACGCCCGCCCAGCATATTCGTCACATTTCCCATCGGCGCCTTGAGCAGTTCCTTGCCGTCGATTTGCGAAACGGCGCCCGTAATGCTCGCGCGTTTCATCGTACCGTAACCGACGACAACGACTTCATCGACTCTGGCAGAGTCTTCCTTGAGAGAAACATCAATGGAGGTAATTCCCCCCCCCCACGGTTTTTCGCTCGGACACCATACCTAAATACTGGAACTCCAATGTGTTGCCAGGTTTAGCAGCGATGGAATACTGACCCTGGAGGTTGGTAATGGCACCCGTATTGGTACCTACGACGATAACAGTTACGCCCATCAGAGGGTGCCCGCTCTCATCCGTAACCGTTCCCGTCACCCGCGTCTGGGCGGAAGCCGCACCGACAACAAGCAATGACATCAGAAGCGCCATGCACTTCCTTGTCAGGGAATTCTTGAAAATAGAGAAGAACTCTTTCATAGAATTACATTTAAGGTTAAGTTTTTAGTTGTTTTATATTGGTTGCAGATCAGTTGCTTCCTTCGGCGATTCCGGCCGCCAGCTCCGACCACCAGCCGCGGTTGATGATATGGACGATATCGAAGATCATCAGTCCGTCGGTGTCGCGGAGCGCCTGCGCCACAGCGCGGGTGAATTGCGCTGCGTCGCCCTCGTACTGCTCGACGTAGATCGAGCCTGTCACGGGAACCACGCCGCAGGTGATTTTCTTCGCCCATTCGGCGCCGCCCTCGATGCAGTACCAGTAATTCTGTTCGTCGGACATTCCCGCTTCGGTACGCTGCCCCACGGCTCCGTTGGCCTTGTCGACTTCGGCTTTGGTAACCAGCGTATAGTAAAGTCCGGTCATATAGATGTCGAGCAGGTCGGCATAACCCGTATTCTTGTATTCGGGCGTCGCCCAATCGAAATAGCGGGCGGGATCGAACTGCTCGCTGGCCCAGTTGACGCCCACGTAATAATAGGTCGGGTACCATGCGCCCGTATAGTCGCCGACCAGCAGCCGGGGATTGATCTCCTTGAGCTGCCTGTGGGCTTCGGTCACGAAATCCTTGATAACCGATGCGCGCCATTCGATCCACTTGCGGAACAGCGGGCCTTGCGACCAGCTCCACTTGCCGTCGGCATCCTGCGTCCAGCGGAGTATATCACCGGGATAATCGGCGACTTTCGTTCCGGCGTAAGCTTCGAAAAGCTCCTTCGACAGCGGACTGAAATCGGAGGTGATATTGTCGAAACGCACCCGGTCGAAGACGATGCCGTCCACATCGGGATACTTCCCGGCGAACTCCTTCAGAATCGCCAGCTCGTACTCCTGCACTTCGGGATTCGCCGGGTTGAGCATGCCGTTGTAGTTGCTCTTTATTTCGCTGATGGGCACGATTTTACCTTCGGTGTACACCTGCGACTGCCAGTCGGCATGATCGCCGTAGATGATTCCCCGGTCGAAATAGTTGTGACCGCCGGCAAACACGTTGAGCGACCCGTGCACGCGCATGCCCAGCTTGTGTCCCTCCTCGATGAAATAACCCAGCAGATCGTAGTTTTCAGGACGGGTCACACCCTCCCATTCGCCCATGTAAGGCGCTATATCGCTCTTGTAGAGCGTTTCGCCCATGATCGACTTCACGTCGACCACGACATCGGTAAAGCCCATGTCGTGGATTTTGGACACATAGTAACGAATCGAATCGGGATGACTCAAAGTCGCATAATTGGCTTCGCAGTCAAACCACATGTAAAGCGGTTTCGACGGCTGTTTTTCCTGCGCGCAGGAGACGGCAGCAAAGGCTGCCAGCCAGATGAGGAGAAGTTTCTTCATATGATTCTTTATGGATTAGTTCACTTCGGAGATGACGACCGCCGTCGAAATTTTGCGCTCGACGATCACCTCGGCGCTGCCCGTGTCGCTGGGACGGTTGAGCACCTTGCCGTCGCTGCCGACCATGGTCGAAGATCCGCCGCCGTCGAGATTGACCGCATCGACCGCTCCCAGTGCGATCAGCTTGTCGGCCAGCTCCGCCAGCGTAAATCCGGCGCTGCCCCGCATATTGCGCCCGTCGCACACGAGCAGGATCAGTTTGCCGTCCGCTGTGGCGCCGATCGCCGTACGCGGCTGACGCGAAGTCCCGGCGATGCCGCCGCCGTCGAACACCTCTTTCCAATAGTTCTCCACGGCGACGTTCTTCCCCTCCTTGACCAGCATCGGACCGCCTCCGACGGCTTCCTGCGGCGTCCAGAGCACGGCGCCGGGCGTCTTCGAAGTCGGCGGCGCGGACATATACGTATTCGTACGTTCGTCGTTGTCGAGCGCGGACGGGAAGGCATAAGGCTTGTTGCCGTCGTCGAGAACGCAGTAAATCCAGTGTGTTTCGAACTTGCCGGACGACATCTGCCCGAACGAAGAACGCACGGGATAAACCGTCTGGTTGTTGCGTGTCACCGTCTGATTCTCGATCGACTTGACGGCACCGCCGGTAACAAGCAGGCTCAACGAATTTCCGGCCCACCAATACCCGGCATTGGTCGTCACACAGGCCGTTCCCCGGTTGGCCGAAGCGAATTCGGCATGAATGCGCGACGGAGTTTTCTGTTGAGGCAGATGCACGGCGTTGAAGCGCAGTTTGGGATTGGCTTTCAGATCGGCCACGGCCACGAATCCGAGGCATTGTTTTCCGCCGCCCAGATCGTCCGCAAACTCGGTTACGGTCAGTCCGGCAGGATAATCGCCCGGTTGAGGGTCGGGATCAGGATCGGGTCCGTCGGGAAATTCATAGTCGGGCGTTTTCGAATCGCTGCCGCACATACAGCACACGGCGCAGACGCAGACAGCAAGCAGAGCGAAGCCAAGAATTTTCAGTTTCATATTTCAGTCAGCATTGAGTTTTGGTTCGGACACCTTTTCTTCGTACATTTTAAAAATTAAGAATTTCGGGCAGGTCGCTTTTGTACGATTTGATTTCACTTTTCAAAACAAAAATAGAAAGGATTCTTCCAATGTGCCTGATAATCCGAAGAGCAAAACAATTTAAAAAAAGACACTTTTTTATTCTCCAAAACATGTCAGCCGAAATATCAAATACAATACATTAAAACACAATGCATTAAATTCGATTATCATTCCACATATTTACAAAGTAAACTTTTTAAATAAAGCGATTATTTATACAATCTGTTTTTTATTTCTTTTCGATTTACTATTTTTGTCAGGCACACTAAATAATGGCAAGGACAATGTTACCTCCTTTTACATCCGCATCCCACGACGGCGATCTGGGTTGTTTTGTACGAAACATCATTCTGAACTCCATTTTTCAGAAAGGGCAATTCATCATTCCCGACATCGCCAGCCAAACCGGCTTCAGCGTCACGACAATAGCCAAGTATGTCTCCGAACTCTATGCGGAGGATATTTTGGAAAAGGGAGACTGTTTGAAGACCAATAAACGGGGACGAAATCCAGTCCTTTATCGGGTGAAATCCGGAACCTACTATTTTTTGGGTGTCGACCTCAAGCCTTTCGAGTTGATAATCGGGCTTATGAACCTTACGGGGGATATGGTTTGCATAGAGCGCATCACAGATTTTCGCTTCGAAAATACACATAATAAACTGGATGAAATATGTACGCATATTTCGCAGTTCATGCTAAAGTTTCAAAGTCAGAACGCCGGCAAAATAGCGGGCGTCAATTTCAATATTGGAGGGCGGGTCAATTCGCATTTAGGAACGAGCGCCACGATTTTCAATTTCGAGGAGACACGCGAAGTGCCGCTGACTCTTTTGCTCAACGAACGTTTGGGCATTCCGGTTTTCATCGAGAACGACACCAAAGCGATGGCTTACGGCGAGTATGTATCCGAAAACAATGCCTCGCAGGAGAATGTGATTTATGTCAATATCGGATGGGGACTGGGACTCTGCATTATCATAAATGGAGAAATATATTATGGAAAGGACGGCTATTCGGGAGAATTCGGACATATCCACATGTATGAAAACAACGTGATGTGTCATTGCGGAAAAAAAGGATGCATTGAAACGGAAATCTCGGGAAGCGCCGTTTGCCGTAAACTCGTAGAAAGAATCTACAATCACGAGGCGTCGGTTCTTTCTAAAAAGGTGTGGAACGGAAACATGATTACGATAAAGGACATTATTGAAGCTGCGAAACTGGAAGACCCGCTTTGCATTGAGTTGGTGACGCAGGCCGGGGGTGAGCTTGGGCATCAGTTGGCCGGATTGATCAACCTTTTGAATCCCGATCGTATCATCATTGGCGGCAGAATGTCAGAAATTGCTCCTTACTACTTTTTACAGCCTGTGAAGCTTGCCGTGCATAAATATTCGCTTCGGCTGATGACCCAACAACTGTCCATCGTTCCTTCGCGGTTAGGGGGCGATGCCGGAGTTATAGGAGCCTGTCTGATCGCACGAAAAAAGATGATATGGAACAAATTGTCGATATGCAAGAGATGAAAATAGTAAATGCCGGGAGGGGGCGAACAAACATGTAAAGCGACGAAGAAAAACGAAAGCGGAGACCGTGACGGCGAAAACTGCGTCAGACGATCTTTTCGACAGTGATGTCCGGATTTGCGCGCAGCAGGTCGATATACCCCTCCTCGCTGGCCTGCCCCTTGGCCCGGATGACGATCGTGGCGCGGTGCACCACTCCGTCGGAAGTGCGCTGGGTCTCGACTTCGTAGGAGATCACCGAATAGTCCTTGCTTTCGAGGCGCTCGAACATCGCGTCGATGAACTCCTTCTTCGAGGCCGAGAAGACGATCATCGTCCG
>ERZ779840.2267-NODE-2267-length-16859-cov-4.272376_pt1 | contig 16859 bp, 9 predicted proteins | sample MGYA00511561_ERZ779840 | MGnify/ENA primary metagenome ERZ779840 (study PRJEB29588, sample SAMEA2162036) | human gut metagenome | biome: human gut; feature: human-associated habitat; material: faeces | place: Denmark | collected 2008/2010 ...
CAAGGAATGAACCACCACAAACAAACATAAACATTGCTACTACTAATACTAATTTCTTCATAATCGTTTGCTTTAATGATAATTAGACATATGTTTTCAATTCTCTCTCTTGTGTTAAGGAATTGGTTATTGCTTTTTCGCTAACGTCTAATTAAATATCAAAGCGTGTGCCAAAATAGAAGAATGTATGGTAAGTGGTTGATAAATAAAGATATGTGGAAATAGAACCAATCAGGATGTTGGGGAAGTGTGTGTGGAGTGTGTGGAAATTGTGGCGGGGAGTGTGGAATTATTCCACACTCGTGCAGCTGTTCTCTTGTTCATATCGTACCTCTAATGAGGGAGAGTATTTTTGCTCAAATTGGTGCTGAAATAAAGTTTTCAACAGAAGTACCGGAGAAAATTCAGTTAATCCGATGGTGTTACGGAGTATACTTGTAGATTTACAGAGTTATAAGTCTATATTATACAGTTTCAACTTATTATATAATGTCTTCCGGTCAATATTCAGTAATTGCGCTGCTTTACTCTTATTATTTCCGGTTTGGCGCAGTGCTTCCAGAATATGCTCTTTTTCAGTCTCTTCATTGCGTAGTGCAATACTAGTGCTACTCAATGTAGGAGTTTCTAAAAGCTCGGTTCCCAGTTCCAGTAAAGTGATGAAACTGCTTTGTGCCAATAAAGTCGCTCTTTTGACGATGTTCTTCATTTGGCGCAAATTTCCCGGCCAATGATAATTCAATAAAGCCTGTGATGCTTTCGCGTCAAAACCAATCAGGTGTTTATCCAGTTCCTTGTTTGCCTGGTCGAGGAAGAAGTTGGCAAAGAGTAGAATATCCTCTTTCCGTTCTTTCAGATCGGGCATCCGGAGGGTAAATTCATTGATGCGATGGTAAAGATCTTCACGGAAAGTACCTTTCTCAATACCCTGTTCCAGGTTCTCATTGGTGGCGGATACCAAACGAATATCTACCGATATCTCCTGTGTAGAGCCTACCGGACGTATTTTTCTCTCTTGCAGAGCACGGAGCAGTTGTATCTGCACTTCGTAACTAAGATTCCCGATTTCATCCAGAAAGATAGTACCTCCGTTGGCAGCAACGAAAGCACCGGTTTTATCAGTCAACGCACCTGTAAACGATCCTTTCACATGACCGAAAAACTCGGAAGCCGCCAGTTCTTTCGGGATAGAGCCACAATCTACGGCAATAAACGGCTTATCGCTTCGTTTGCTAAGTTGGTGAATACGGTGTGCCACATACTCTTTTCCAGTTCCGCTGGAGCCGTTGATAAGTACGGACATATTGGTCGGAGCTACCAGGCCTACATAATTGTAGAGTTGTTTGGCTGCGTCACTTTCTCCTTCCAGATAGGCACGGTTGTTTTCTGTTGAATCTTTCGATGAGGTAGAAGAGCCTTTTTTAGAAGACGATTTAGCTGTGTTATGAGTAGCGGGAGTTTCTCCGGACTGCAAACATTCAGAGATTTTCTTCAGTAACTCTTCCGGATTCACCGGCTTGGCGATATAATCACGTGCTCCCAGTTTCATAGCTTGCACGGCAGATTGTATATCCGCATAGCCGGTCATGATAATCAAAGGAATGTCCATGCCTTGTTCGTTCATCCATTTCAGTAGATCAATGCCTTCATGGTCGGGTAGCCGCAGGTCTGATAAAACCAGATCGACGCTTTGGCTTTCGATATGTTTCCGGGCACGGGCAATATTACTCACTGATGATACTTCAAAGCCTTTTTTTCCTAACCAGGTTTTTAGCATCATTCCAAAAGTGATATCATCTTCAACGATCAATATGGAGCTCATCATGTCAGGTTTTGATTCTTTTAAGTCACAAAGGTAAGAGGTTTTGGGTGAAAGTGGTATATTTGCAAACTTAAATTAAATAAAAGTGTTATGAAAAAGATTCTATTGATCATATTAACCATATCGTTTTGCGGACTTACTGCCTGCAAAACCGGAACAAAAAAAGGAGGAGACATGGATAAAGAAACGTTGGTAAAGATTGAAACAACTTTAGGAGACATTGAGGTGAAACTGTACAATGAGACACCGAGACATCGTGATAATTTTATCAAACTGGTGAAGGACGGAGTTTATGAAGGTACACTGTTTCACCGTGTTATCAAAGATTTTATGATTCAGGCCGGTGATCCGGACTCAAAAAATGCGCCGAAAGGAAAAATGCTGGGTACCGGAGACGTAGGTTATACCGTTCCCGCTGAATTTGTATATCCTAAATATTTCCATAAGAAAGGTGCCCTGTCCGCTGCCCGCCAGGGGGATAATGTGAACCCGAAGAAAGAATCTTCCGGTTGCCAGTTCTATATCGTGACAGGTAAAGTGTTTAACGACTCTACTTTGCTGGGAATGGAAAGCCAGATGAATGAGAATAAGATAAATGTTATTTTCAATACACTGGCACAGAAACACATGAAGGAAATCTATAAGATGCGGAAAGCAAACGATGAAAACGGTCTTTATGATTTGCAGGAAAAACTGTTTGCGCAGGCACAGGAAATGGCTGCCAAAGAACCGGAATTCCATTTCACTCCGGAACAGATTGAAGCCTACACTACGGTGGGTGGTACTCCGCATTTGGATGGCGAATATACCGTGTTTGGCGAAGTGGTGAAAGGAATGGACATTGTGGATAAGATCCAGCAGGTGAAAACAGACCGCAGCGACCGTCCCGAAGAAGATGTAAAGATAACAAAGGTGACAATACTTGACTGAATCGTATGAAAATCAACAGGCATATTCTTGATAATGGGTTACGTCTGGTACATTCGCAGGACGAGAGTACGCAGATGGTTGCCCTTAATATATTATATAATGTGGGAGCTCGCGACGAAGATCCCGAGCATACCGGCTTTGCCCATCTGTTCGAACACCTGATGTTCGGAGGGTCGGTGAATATTCCCGATTATGACATGCCGCTTCAATTGGCGGGTGGAGAGAATAATGCCTGGACGAATAATGATATAACCAATTACTACCTCACTGTACCTCGTCAGAATGTAGAAACCGGCTTTTGGCTGGAATCCGACCGGATGTTGAGTCTTGACTTTAGCGAACGGAGCCTGGAGGTACAGCGGGGAGTGGTAATGGAAGAGTTCAAACAGCGTTGTTTGAACCAGCCTTATGGAGATGTCGGACATCTTTTGCGCCCTCTGGCTTATCAGACGCATCCTTATCAATGGCCTACGATCGGAAAAGAGTTGTCGCATATTGCCAATGCTACGCTGGAAGAAGTAAAAGCATTCTTTTTTCGTTTTTATGCTCCTAATAATGCAATATTGGCCGTGACCGGCAATATCTCTTTCGAAGAGGCAGTTGCTTTGACGGAAAAATGGTTCGCTTCTATTCCTCATCGGGAAGTTCCTTTGCGGAACCTGCCACAAGAACAGGAACAGACAGAAGAACGGCGGTTGACGGTAGAGAGAAATGTGCCTCTCGATGCTTTGTTTATGGCCTATCACATGCCCGACCATCGGCATCCAGATTATTATGCATTTGATATTTTGTCGGATGTGTTGAGCAACGGACGTTCCAGTCGATTGAACCAGCGTTTGGTACAACAGAAACAGTTATTTTCGAGCATAGATGCCTATATTTCAGGCAGTGTAGATGCGGGGTTATTCCATATTAGTGGCAAGCCTTCGGCTGGTGTCACTCTGGAACAGGCGGAAGCGGCAGTAAGGGAAGAACTGGAACTGTTGCAGCACGAACTGGTTGACGAACAGGAACTGGAAAAAGTGAAGAACAAATTTGAGTCCACCCAGATATTCGGTAACATCAATTATTTGAATGTGGCAACCAACCTGGCTTGGTTCGAACTGCTTGGCCGAGCGGAAGACATGGAAAAAGAAGTAGAACGTTATCGTTCTGTCACGGCGGAACAATTGCGGACAGTAGCCCAATCCGCTTTCAGGAAGGAGAACGGAGTTGTGCTTTACTATAAAAGTAAATGAGGATTTTAAGATCCTATTTAAAAGATGATGAAGAGACTATTTGATATATACAAAGACCATTACAAAGCACTAATTTTTCTCGGACTACCGATTGTGATCGGGCAAATAGGAGTGATCGTTCTCGGATTTGCTGATACATTAATGATCGGGCATCATAGTACGATTGAGCTGGGAGCAGCTTCCTTCGTAAATAATGTGTTTAATCTGGCGATTATTTTCAGTACAGGGTTTTCGTATGGACTGACTCCCATTGTAGGAGGGCTGTATGGGACTCATCAGTATGCTCCTGCCGGACAGGCATTACGCAACAGTTTGCTGGCAAACCTGATGGTTGCATTGCTACTGACTATATGTATGACTGTTCTTTATTTGAATATAGAGCATCTCGGACAGCCGGAAGAATTGATTCCTCTGATTAAACCGTATTACCTTGTTTTGCTTGCTTCATTAGTGTTTGTCATGCTTTTCAATGGATTCAAGCAATTCACAGACGGAATAACGGATACCAAAACCGCCATGTGGATATTGCTTGGAGGAAATGTCTTGAATATCATAGGAAACTATATCCTGATTTACGGTAAACTCGGATTGCCCGAATTAGGTTTGTTGGGAGCAGGTATCAGTACGCTGTTTTCGCGTATTGTGATGGTGATTGTATTTATAATCATTTTTATGCGTAGTCCGCGTTTTGTCTGTTATAAGATTGGCTTTTTCCGTTTGGGATGGTCACGCGCTGTATTTGGACGCTTGAATGGACTAGGATGGCCGGTTGCTTTCCAGATGGGGATGGAGACAGCCTCCTTTAGTTTGAGTGCTATCATGATCGGTTGGCTGGGTACGATCGCTTTGGCTTCTCATCAGGTGATGTTGGCTATTTCGCAGTTTACCTTTATGATGTATTACGGTATGGGGGCTGCTGTTGCTGTTCGTGTCAGTAATTTCAAAGGGCAGAACGACATCGTCAATGTACGCCGTTCCGCCTATGCCGGTTTTCATCTGATGATGACATTGGGTGCCGTGCTTTCCTTGATTGTCTTCCTTTGCCGGAATTACTTGGGAAGCTGGTTTACCGACAGCCAGGAAGTGGTTGCTATGGTGACATCTTTAATTTTTCCTTTCCTTGTCTATCAGTTTGGCGACGGGCTTCAAATCACTTTCGCCAATGCTTTGCGTGGAATTTCAGATGTAAAACTAATGATGGTTATCGCCTTTATCGCCTATTTCGTTATTTCGCTTCCCGTAGGATATTTCTGCGGCTTTGTAATGGGATGGGGGATAGTAGGTGTCTGGATGGCATTTCCTTTTGGTCTGACGAGTGCGGGATTAATGCTCTGGTGGCGTTTCCACTACATGACAAAACTTCCCGAACCTCACCCCAAAACCTAATACTTAATACTTAAAACTTTTATCCCAATGGCTTCCTTCCGTTTTACAAAGTTGAAAATAACCGCCGGTTACACTTTGTTACTGGCGATCCTCCTTTTCTCGCTGGTGTTTGTACATCGTGAGATGGAAGCATTGTCGGCAGCCGACGATCAGCAGAACTTAAGAACTGATAGTCTATTGACCCTTCTCCACGAGAAAGATCAAAACACGATTCAGATGTTGCGGGTGTTAAGTGAAGCAAACGACAGCCTTCTCTCTGCTTCGGAGATTGAAGAAATCATTTCCGAACAAGATTCTGTCATTACCCAGCAACGGGTACAACATCGGGTCATTACCAAGCGTGACTCGTTAATAACTACTCCTAAAAAGAAGGGATTCTTCAAACGGCTCGCCGAAGTGTTTTCCCCTTCTAAACAAGACAGTGCCGTATTAGTTAATACATCGCTGGAAGTAGCCACTGATACCATTCTCCAACCGACTACCTCTAAAGATTCTCTTCAACAGAAAATCCGCATGGCTACCGAAGAAAAACGGTTGCAACGGAAGAAAACCATCCGGCGTACCAGTACGAAGTACCAGCGGATGAATACGCAGTTGACGGCACGAATGGATAGTCTGATTAAACAATATGAGGAAGAAATGACCCTGCGTGCCCGTCAGGATGCCGAACTTCAACAGGAAGTGAGGATGCGGTCGGCACGTATCATCGGCGGTATCGCGGTTGGTGCCGTACTATTATCTGCTTTTTTCCTGATATTGATTATGCGGGATATCTCTCGCAGCAACCGTTATCGTCAGCAATTGGAGGTGGCGAATAAACGCGCGGAAGATTTGCTTGTTGCCCGTGAGAAATTAATGCTGGCCATTACCCATGACTTTAAGGCGCCGTTGGGGTCAATCATGGGATATACCGAACTTCTGTCCCGGCTGACAGAAGATGAACGGCAACGTTTCTACCTCGACAATATGAAAAGCTCTTCGGAACATTTGTTGAAACTAGTCAGTGACTTGCTCGATTTCCATCGGCTCGATCTCAATAAAGCGGAAGTGAACCGTGTAACCTTTAACCCTTCCCAGCTGTTCGACGAGATTTATGTCAGTTTCGAACCTTTGACCGCTGCCAAAGGTTTAGCCTTGCAATGTCACGTCGCCCCGGAACTGAACGGAAGATATATCAGTGATCCTTTGCGACTCCGGCAAATAGTGAACAACCTTTTGTCTAATGCCGTAAAGTTTACTCAAAAAGGAGAGATTAGTCTGACAGCCAGCTATGATTCTTCTAAGTTAACCATTGCTATCGCCGATACAGGAAAAGGAATGGCATCAGAAGATCGTGAACGTATCTTCCAGGAGTTTACACGTCTTTCCGGTGCGCAGGGGGAAGAAGGTTTCGGACTCGGACTCTCTATTGTGAAGAAACTGGTAACCTTGCTTGAAGGAACCATTGACGTGCAAAGCACATTAGGAAAAGGAAGCTGTTTTACTGTAACTCTGCCTCTTTATCCGGTAGGTAAATCCATTGCGGAAAGTGAATCTACTGAAAGCGAAAATGCGGATACAACAGAGGGGGCGGCCGCGATTCCTCCGATGAAAGTCATCCGTGTCCTTTTGATCGATGACGATAGGATTCAGTTGAATCTGACTGCTGCCATGTTGAAACAACATGGTATCGATGCGGTATGCTGTGAACAGCTGGAGCAGTTGATTGAACAGCTTCGCTCTTCCGTTTTCGATGTATTGCTAACAGATATACAAATGCCTGCTATTAACGGTTTTGATTTGGTAAAATTATTGCGGGCTTCTAATATACCACAAGCAAAAACAATCCCCGTCATTGCTGTGACCGCCCGTAGCGAAATGGATAAGGCTGCTTTACATGAACATGGCTTTGCCGGTTGTCTGCATAAACCGTTTACAGTAAAAGAATTATTGATGACGGTAAATGAAGGACAACTCTCGGCTGATGAAGCGCATATCACAGAAGATATGGCAACAGCCGGAATAAACTTCTCTGCACTTACTGCTTATTCTGAAGACGATCCGGAAGCGGCATCCTCCATTATTCAGACTTTTATTGAAGAAACAGGTAAGAATATCGAACGGATGCAACAAGCGCTGAACGATAAAGAGGTGGACGGGATAGCTGCTATGGCGCATAAGCTCCTCCCTCTCTTTACAATGATTGGAGTGGATGAAGCAATACCTCTTTTAGAATGGTTGGAGGTACAGCGAGGGCAAGACTTTTCGAAGAAAGTAAAAGAAAAAACCGACCATGTACTCCAAGAGATATTGATAGTTTTGACAAAAGCTAGAGAATACGAGCAATATCTCCTCCAAAAATAAAATAGTTCTCTATATGTGTAGTGACTCTTTTTATCACAGAGTAATGTCGATATATTTGATTTTAATCTAAAATATGTATAACGGAGGTTGCTGACTAGAGGGAAAAAAGAAATTCAATCTCTGAAAAATTACATGATAGCGATTTTATCTATTTAGCCAATGATGATATAGCTTGTTTTAATGAAATAGTTCCAAAATAGATTTTTATGTGTCTTTTATTGTTGGAAAACATAAAAAAGTTTTTTCATTTTAGTGGCTAGAGAAAGCTTCTTTCATTTAATAAGTTTTTTAGAAATCATTCTCTATTAGGCATGTTCTATGATGTATTGATATAGATCTCCAGCTGTATTTAATCGTTCTGCATTTTCTGCAGAAATATCAATTCCATATTCTTCTTCAATTCTCATTATTAATTCAATAAAATCTAAACTATCTAAATTGAGTTCATGAATGAGTTGAGACTCTTTATGTATAAAGGCTGGGTCAATATTACATTGCTCAGAAATAATCTTTTTTAAGAATTCAAATGTGTAGTGAGATAAATCATCTTTATTATTATCAGACTCTTTATTAGGTTTTATTTCTTTACCTTTTTTTTCTATATTCGATGTTGTGAGAACTAACCCTCTTTCATTTGATACTATAGCATGGATTATTACTTCCCATTTTTCTATTATTTTATTTCCGTTTGTATAAGCAATAGTTGAAGTAACTGTTCCTTTCCATGTAATTTCTGTGTTTAAAGTTTTTGCAATGTAATTACCTTTTTCTGACTTATATGTTATTGTAATTATCCAATCTTGATCAGATGAAAAATTAAAAGGTGTAACTGTAGCATCTATATTGGTAACTTCAGAAATAATGTTGGAACGCTGATTCATACATTTTGTAGTACAATTTAAATTAAATGATAAATCGAAATTTGGTATAATGTCATTTTCTGTTTGGAAGATAACAGGCCCATAATTACTGTAGTATTGTTGTGTTTTTGGATAACATAATTTTTTTAGAAGTGCTTTTAGATTTCCAACAGTTTTACAATTGTCTTTTTCAGAATCAAATAACTTTATATTAAATGTTTCTTCTACTTTGTTGAAAAAGGCTTGCATCTTCAATTCATCAGCTCCTATATCTTCAATGAATCTTGTATTATCATTATACATTGATGGGATGATATCTAATATAGTAGAAATTATAGTATTTAATTTCTCATCTATGTCATTTTCATTACTACTAAGAGTTTTAATTACTGGCGGTTCTATCTTTTTAAGGTCGTAAAAATTATAGTCTAACGATTCTTGACATGAGCTTAAATGTAAAACTAAGATACTTCCCATTGTTAATGTACGAATTCTTTTTTTCATAATGATTAATTTTAGAATTAATAATTAAGATGTTTCCTTTTTATTTATAACAGATAATGCTTTGATATCTATTGTCTATTGTATTATGGATAGACTTCTTCACAAATATATGTAATAACTTATAGATTAAAAAATAAAACTTTTTGTTTTACAACATATTATTATGCTGCTATGTTTTGTTTGGAGTAAAACTTTACTAATAATGAATATTAATATCTTGAGAATAGAAATGTCTAGTCATTTTTGAGATAAGATTATTGGAAAACGGTAAATCGTAATAACTATATTTTTTTGTTCCTAAACATTTTACTCATCTCGTCAACCTTTTTTCGGAATAATTTGTTTACTTTGTGTCACCTTATTTACACTGACACATTTTACATGAAACGAAAATGGATACGCTGGGTAAGCTGGATACTGCTTACTCCTATAATACTCTTTGTAATACTAATGGTATTGCTTTATGTTCCTCCCGTTCAGAATCTTTTGCGTCGGGAGGTTACTGCATATGCCTCTAAGGCAACCGGTATGCAGATTCAGGTGGAACGGATAGACCTTCGTTTCCCGCTTAATCTGTTGGTTCGTGGCGTAGAGGTTATTCAACAGCCGGATACTCTTTTGTCTTTGGAAAGCCTGAATGTCCGTGTGCAGGCATGGCCGTTAATAAAAGGAAAAGTCGAAGTGGATGAAGTCACTTTGAGCCGGGTAGCCGTTAATTCAGCCAATTTGATGGAAGGAATGAAGATTAAAGGCGTTTTAGGACGTTTCTTCCTGCAAAGCCATGGTGTTGACTTGTCCAATGAAATAGCGATTATCAATCAGGCCGAACTGTCTGATACCCATGTGCAGTTGCTGATGAATGATACTACCACCACTCCTAAAGATACCACAGCCTCTGCTCCTGTAAACTGGAAAGTGGATCTTCATCAGTTGAAATTAAAGAATGTATCATTCAGTATGCAACTTCCTGTTGATTCCATGCGGATGGCAGCTCATATCGGGGAGGCTGCTATTGATGATGCACAGGCTGATTTGAAAAATCAGTTTTATGGTTTGAAGAAGTTTCTGTTGTCGGGAACTTCCGCCAGTTATGATACAGGAACTGCGCAACCAATAGAAGGTTTTGATGCTTCCCATATTGCCGTTCGTGATGTTCGCATCGCTTTGGATTCCCTGTTGTATAAAGGCAGGGACATGAATGCGGTCATTCGTGAGTTTACAATGAATGAACGTTCCGGATTAAGTGTTGTTTCACTGACAGGTAGAGCATACTCTAACGATTCAATCATTAGTGTTCCCGGTTTAAAACTAAAAACCCCTCATTCTGAAATAGATTTATCTGCCCATACCTATTGGGAACTTGTCAACATCCCGACTACAGGACGTTTGTCCGCCAATCTCAATGCCTATATCGGCAAAGAAGATGTTATGTTATTTGCAGGAGGATTGCCTGATAGCTTTAAAGAAGCCTATCCATTTCGTCCGCTTGTCATTCGTGCCGGTACGGACGGTAACTTGAAACAAATGCAGATTTCCCGTTTTACGGTAGACTTGCCGGGTGCTTTTGCTTTAGAAGGCGGCGGTATGATAGAAAACCTGGCTGACAGCCTGACTCGTACCGGAACCATTGGGCTGAAAATGACAACTCAAAATTTGAACTTCCTGACCGCTCTGTCAGGAGAGGCTCCCAATGGTACGATTGTAGTCCCTGACAGCATGAATCTGGTGGCGAAAGTTGATATCAAAGGTCCTGAATATAAAGCAGGCCTCCGTCTGAAAGAGGGGAAAGGAGCTATGGACGTGAATGCAGCATTAAATACATCTACCGAAGTTTACAAAGCTGATCTGAAGATAGACAATCTGCAACTCCATAACTTCCTTCCGAAAGATTCTATCTACGAACTGTCTCTTTCGGCTGCGGCTAATGGTCGTGGACTGGATGTCATGTCTTATCATTCTTTTGCCAAACTGAATCTTTCATTAGATCAGCTTCATTATGCAAAATATCATCTCTCCAATCTTAATTTGACAGGAGACCTTAAAGGCGCACTGGTCACCGCACATCTGACAAGTGACAATGCTTTATTGAAAATGACAACCGATGCGGAATATAATTTGGCGCACAGTTATCCTGATGGTAAGATAACGGTTAATGTCACTCAACTGGATTTACATGAATTAGGAATCATGCCACAGCCAATGAAGCGTCCGCTTACTTTTAATTTAGCTGCCGAAGCTCGTCGGGATTTAGTCTCGGCACATTTCGTTTCTGGAGATATGAAACTCGACTTGAGCGCACGTTCCGGCGTTAATCCTTTAATTCGCCAATCTACTCACTTTGTGGATGTATTGATGAAGCAGATTGATGAGAAAGCATTGAATCACGCTGAACTGCGTAAGGCGCTACCGACGGCAGTTTTCTCTTTCTCTGCAGGACAAGAAAACCCTTTGGCATATTTTCTGGCTACTAAAAAGATAGCTTACCATGATGCTTCTGTGAAATTCGGAGCAGCTCCTAATTGGGGAATTAATGGAAAAGCCGCTATTCATGCTTTGAAAGTAGACACCTTGCAACTGGACACGATTTTCTTTACAGTCAAACAAGATACCACACTCATGAAATTGCGTGCCGGTGTTATTAACGGACCGAAGAATCCGCAATTCTCCTTCTCTACTACACTGACAGGAGAGATTCGTGACCGGGATGCGGAACTGCTGGTAGATTTTAAGAATGGAAAAGGAGAAACGGGCGTACTGCTCGGTGTCAATGCGCGTCCTTTGTTTGAAGGGCAAGGAAAAGGCGATGGATTAGCTTTCACATTAATCCCGGAAGAACCGATTATCGCCTTCCAGAAATTCCATTTTAATGAGAATCACAACTGGATTTATGTGCATAAGAATATGCGTGTATACGCTAATGTAGATATGTGGGACGATGAAGGAATGGGATTCCGTGTACATTCGGTGCGGGGGGACACTGTTTCTTTACAGAATATTGATGTCGAAATCCGAAGAATCAGTTTAGCCGAATTGAGCAAAGTACTGCCTTACTTCCCGGAAATAACCGGTTTATTCTCTGCGGAAGCACACTACGTGCAGACTGAAAAAGATCTTCAACTCTCGGTTGAATCATCTATTGACGAGCTGACTTATGAACGTCAACGAATTGGTGATGTAACATTAGGAGCTACCTGGTTGCCGGGCGAACAAGGGAAACAATATCTTAACGCTTATCTGAATCATGACAAAGTGGAAGTGATGGTGGCGGATGGCAAGCTGGTTCCAACCCAGACAGGGAAGGATAGTCTGGAAGTAAATGCCACTCTGGAGCACTTCCCGCTCCGTGTAGCGAACGTATTCATTCCCGATCAGATGGTTACATTAGCCGGTGATATGGATGGTAATCTGAACATTACCGGTAGCACCGAACAACCTTTGATTAATGGCGAACTGATATTGGATAGTGTTACTGTCCTTTCCCGGCAGTATGGTGCTAACTTCCGGTTCGATAACCGCCCGGTGCAGATAAAGAATAATCGTTTGGAATTTGATAAGTTCGCTATTTATACAACAGGAAAGAATCCATTTACGATTGACGGATCTGTTGATTTCAGAGATATGTCCCGGCCGATGGCAAATCTGAATCTGCTGGCGCAGAACTATACGCTTCTGGATGCCAAACGTACCCGTGAAAGTCTGGTTTACGGAAAAGTATATGCTGACTTCCGGGCAACGGTGAAAGGCCCGTTAGACGGATTGAACATGCGTGGAAACATGAGCTTGTTGGGCAATACAGATGTTTCTTATATATTGACCGATTCACCGTTGACTGTGCAGGACCGTTTGGGAAGTTTGGTAACCTTTACTTCATTTAGTGACACCACGACGGTTGTTCAGCAAGAAGTGCCGACCGTTTCTTTAGGCGGGCTGGATATGGTGATGATGGTACACATCGACCCGTCCGTTCGTTTGAAAGTCGATTTGGACGCAAGCAATGACAATCGTGTTGAGCTGGAGGGAGGAGGTGACCTCTCAATGAAATATACTCCGCAAGGAGATCTGACATTGACCGGACGCTATACGTTGAGCGGCGGTTTGATGAAATATGCTTTGCCTGTCATCGCTGCCAAAGAATTTGCTATCGACAACGGCAGCTATGTGGAATGGACGGGAAATCCTATGGACCCGATGCTGAACTTCAAAGCAACCGACCGTATCCGCGCTTCTGTCTCCGAAGGAGAGAATGGTGGAACACGTATGGTTAATTTCGATGTGTCTATCGTCGTCAAGAACCGACTGGATAATCTTTCTTTCGCCTTTGACGTATCTGCCCCCGAAGACGCAACCATACAAAATGAATTGACGGCTATGGGCGCGGAAGAGAGAGGTAAACAGGCTCTATATATCATGGTTATGAAAACCTACCTTGGCACCGGACCGATTGGTGGCGGAGGTGGTGGACTGGGTAAACTGAATATGGGTTCTGCATTGAACTCCGTATTAAGTAGCCAAATCAACTCATTGATGGGAAACCTGAAAAATGCCAGTGTTTCTGTCGGTATCGAAGACCACGATCTGTCGGATACGGGTGGTAAGCGTACGGATTACAGTTTCCGTTATTCACAACGTCTCTTCAATAACCGTTTCCAGATTGTAATCGGAGGTAAAGTTTCTACGGGTGAGAATGCGACGAATGATGCGGAATCTTTCATCGATAACATCTCTCTGGAATATCGCTTGGATAGAACCGGAACCCGCTATGTCCGTCTGTTCTACGATAAAAACTACGAAAGTGTACTCGAAGGCGAGATTACGGAAACCGGAGTCGGTTTGGTACTTCGCAAGAAGCTGGATAAACTTAGCGAACTGTTCATCTTTAAGAAAAAGAAGTAAACATGAAAGGTATATATAGTAACATATTAATAAGTTGCCTGATGGGTATCATCTTATTTTCGGGTTGTTCGGTGACAAAGCATCTGCCCGAAGGGGAGGTACTTTATACAGGAGGAAAAACTGTCATACAGAATAAGTCGACAACACCGGTAGGAGGGACGGCCCTGACAGAGATTGAGGCGGCTCTTGATAAAACTCCCAGTACGAAGATGTTGGGAGGGCTTCTGCCTATTCCTTTTAAGATGTGGATGTACAATGACTTTGTGAAATATAAAAAAGGATTTGGAAAGTGGATGTTCAACCGTCTGGCTGCTAACCCTCCGGTATTTATTTCCACTGTCAATCCGGAGGTCCGCATCAAGGTGGCTACAAACTTGCTCCGTGATTATGGTTACTTCAATGGGAAAGTGACTTATGAAACATTGGTCGATAAGAAAGACAGCCTGAAAGCAAGTATTCTTTATACGGTAGACATGAAGAATCCTTATTTTATAGATACGGTTTATTATCAGCGTTTCACTCCCCAAACGTTGCGCATTATGGAACGGGGACGTCGAATGTCTTATATAAGTCCCGGCGAGCAGTTTAACGTGGTCGATCTGGATGAAGAGCGTACCCGTATCAGTACGCTGTTGCGTAACCGGGGATATTTTTACTTCCGTCCCGATTATATGACTTATCAGGCAGATACGACATTGGTTCCCGGTGGACATATCAGCCTTCGTCTGATTCCCGTTCCGGGATTACCCGCTGCGGCACAACGTCCTTACTATGTAGGAGATGCTTCTGTTTACCTGTTTGGCAAGAATGGTGAGGCGCCCAATGACAGCATGATGTATAAGAATCTGAATATACATTATTATAAGAAATTGCAGGTACGTCCGAATATGCTTTATCGTTGGTTGAACTATCAACAGTTTGTGCGGAATGCACAGATGCGGGCTTCCAATCGCACTCGTCTTTACAGTCAGTATCGACAGGAGCAGGTGCAGGAGAAACTTAGCCAGTTGGGAATCTTCAGTTATCTGGATTTACAATATGCTCCGAAAGATACGACAGCCGTTTGTGATACGCTGAACGTAACCATGCAGGCCACGTTTGCCAAGCCGCTGGACGCCGAACTGGAATTGAATGTCGTAACCAAAAGTAACGACCAAACCGGTCCCGGAGCATCATTCGGTGTCACCCGGAACAATGTATTCGGAGGTGGCGAAAGCTGGAACGTGAAGCTGAAAGGCTCTTATGAATGGCAAACCGGCGGAGGAGAAAAAAGCTCTTTAATGAACAGCTGGGAGATGGGAGTTTCTACTTCTCTGACTTTCCCGCGCGTGGTTTTCCCGCATTGGGGGAAAAGGGAGTTTGACTTCCCGGCTACCACTACATTCCGTTTATACATTGACCAGTTGAACCGTGCCAGGTATTATAAACTGTTGTCATTCGGCGGAAATGCTACCTACGATTTCCAACCGACACGTACAAGCCGTCATAGTATTACCCCTTTCAAACTGACATTCAACGTCCTTCAACACCAATCGGAAGAATTCAGGGAAATTGCCGATGCTAATCCTGCATTATATATCAGTTTGAAAGACCAGTTTATTCCTGCTATGGAATATACCTATACCTATGATAATGCTTCCGCACGCGGTATTAAAAATCCGATTTGGTGGCAATCGACTGTAACCTCTGCCGGTAACCTGACCTCGGTGATTTACCGTGCTTTCGGTCAGTCTTTCAGCAAAGAGGACAAACGTTTGCTGAACGTCCCTTTCGCGCAGTTTGTGAAACTGAATACGGAATTCCGCCATTTGTGGAATATGGACAAGAATAATAAGATTGCTTCCCGTGTAGCTTTGGGTGCTCTCTTCGCCTACGGTAATGCAACGATAGCCCCTTACAGCGAACAATTCTATGTGGGTGGTGCCAACAGCATCCGCGCTTTTACGGTACGTAGCATCGGCCCGGGCGGATACCATCCGGCAGAAAGCCGCTACTCTTACCTCGACCAGACGGGTACTTTCCGTTTTGAGGCAAATGTAGAATATCGTTTCCGTATCTTTAAGAGCATTTGGGGAGCCACTTTCCTGGATGCAGGAAACGTCTGGTTGATGCGCAAGGATGAGGCCCGTCCCAATTCACAACTCGAACTGAAAACGTTCCCGAAACAGATCGCTCTGGGCACCGGTGTCGGTATTCGTTATGATATGGATATTCTTGTGTTCCGTCTTGATTTCGGTATTCCTTTGCATCTGCCTTACGATACAGAACGAAGCGGATATTACAATGTCACAGGATCCTTTATGAAGAATCTGGGAATACATTTTGCTATCGGTTATCCCTTCTAACGTTCTTTCTTTGTCTTGAAACAAAGAAAGAACCAAAGAAAATTCAAGGCTGCGTTTTTCCGGCTACTCCGGTGTTCTCTCCGGCTAAAGGGCAGAAACTCGCTTCGCTCAAACAGTCTGCCCTTTTTAACGCTGGAGAAAACGCCTGCGCTTAACGCCGGAAAAACGAGGCCGATCCCCTTTCGGCGTGTTTGTTGCATAGGTTAATGAATTACTGGATTTCTTGATTTGTCATTGATGTACTTTTGATTCTGCATAGGTTTACATGCCGAAAGGTTTTCCGACCTACTTTTTTCTCTGTTAAGCGAACACCCGTAACGAAGCGTTAAAAAGGGCAGATTGTTTGAGCGAAGCGAGTTTCTGTCCTTTAGCGTAGTGAAGGGTGTGAGTAGGAGAAAAAAGTCAGTCTTGAATTTTTCTTTGTTTCTTTCTTTTGTTTCAAGACAAAAGAAAGAAAGTTTTTGTAAATTTGCAACGAAATCTGATGCCGTTGACATCACTAACCTTTTAATATTACACAATTTATGAAACCAACTTT
>ERZ779840.2296-NODE-2296-length-16686-cov-5.700319_pt1 | contig 16686 bp, 15 predicted proteins | sample MGYA00511561_ERZ779840 | MGnify/ENA primary metagenome ERZ779840 (study PRJEB29588, sample SAMEA2162036) | human gut metagenome | biome: human gut; feature: human-associated habitat; material: faeces | place: Denmark | collected 2008/2010 ...
ATTGTCATTGGGGCCGTACAGATTTGTAGGCATGACGGCGATGTAGTTGGTACCGTATTGCAGGTTGAAGCTTTCGCACATTTTCAGCCCTGCTATTTTGGCAATGGCATAGGGTTCGTTGGTGTATTCCAGCGGGGAGGTGAGCAGGGCGTTTTCCTTCATGGGCTGGGGAGCTTCGCGCGGGTAGATGCAGGTGCTCCCCAGGAAGAGGAGCTTGGATACGCCATGCCGGAAGCTTTCCCCGATGACCGCCGAGAAGAAAGAAAATGCCGTCCGGTTTATGCGCAGTCAGAACGTGCCGGAATCTAAAATCCGGCAGGTATGTCAGATCATTGACGAGGTATCCTTCAAGGGGACGGATTCCGTCCGGCCGTCCACGCCGGAGGGGAAATGCGTGCAGGATGCTGACCGACTGGATGCCCTCGGTGCGATCGGCATTGCCCGCACATTTGCCTATGGCGGAAGCCATAACCGCGCCATCTACGATCCGGAATTGCCGCCGCGGACGGCGATGAATCAGGCGCAGTATTACAGCAGCAAGTCCACCTCCCTGAACCACTTCTACGAAAAGCTGTTTCTGCTGGAAGGCATGATGAACACCGAAACCGGCAAGGCGATCGCAAGAAAGCGGACGCAGTACATGCAGCAATTTGTAGACGAGTTCCTGCATGAGTGGGACGGACTGAACAAATAGGCTTTGGTTCACTTAACGAAAACCGGCGTGACCGCACAGGTCACGCCGATACGCTTTTATAGAACTTAAATGCAGAAAAATCCATTGCCGCGGCAGCACAGCAGCTGGGCAGCATAACACAGGCACAGGCTTGCGCAGGGGGTGCCGCCCATGGCAAATCCCCGGAAGTTCCCCGCCTGCTGGCGGTAGGCCGCGCCGCCGTGTTCGATGACGTCCAGCGCATTCAGATACTCCGGATTGTCGGGTTCCATGCTCACCGCCCGGCGGATATGCTCCAGCGCTGTCACCTGATTGCCCAGGGCGTCGTTTGCCAGCGCACTGAGGTAATACCACCGGGCATTGCGCTCCTGAGAGTTGTTCAGAACGTTCAGCGCTTCCTGATACCGGCCGAACTGGATGTAGCGCATCGCCGCCTGCTGGTACTGGTCGCCCGCTGTTTCGCCATAAGACTGACGGCTGTAACCGCCGCCAAAGCCGCCGAAGGGGTCGCCGTAACCGTAACCGCCATATCCGCCGCCCGCGCCCGGCTGCTGTGCCTTGTCCGGGTCCTTGATCTGCTCGTAGGCCGCGTTGATCTCCCGCATTTTCTGCGCGGCGGCCGCGTCCCCCGGATTCCGGTCCGGATGGTATTTCTTTGCCAGCGCCCGATACGCCCGCTTGATCTCCTCGTCGGAGGCATCGGGGCTGACCCCCAGAACCTTATACGGATCATCCATCGTTGGCCGCCTCCTCTTTCCGCTTCCCCCGGTAGTTCACCCACACGCCGCTGTACAGGATATTGTCCAGCAGCGCCTTGTCCTGCACCAGAGGAAGCTTTTCATAGCGTTCCGCGCATCTGCCCATGGCAAGCACCAGATATTCCTCCCAGCGCTTCTCGTCCTTTTCCATGCCCATGGCCAGATACGGGTTGTATTTTCCTTTACGTTTGTCCTTATCGTAATCTGCCGCCGCGTCCAGCAGATAAATAAACCTGCCCAGACTGAAGCCCATTTGCCCCAGATCTTTCGCCCACATGTCCTCCCGGTAAACCAGCAGCTGCGCCATCAGCTCACCAAAGCAGGAGGCCGGTTCGTCGGGGTTGGGGCAGTTTTCCTTTTCCAGCTGGGATAATCTGGAAATGCAGTTTCTGATCGCCCCGAGCTGCCTTGGCCAGCGGGCTTCCAACTCCGGCAGAAAGGGTTCCAGCTTGTCCGCCATGAATTTGGCGGAGCGTTTCCCATCATCCTGCCAGTCGTCCAGACAGTTGTAATAGCCCAGCGCCACGTTCATGTCCGCGGCGTAGCGGATGTATTCGCTGTCCACCCATGGGCGCGGCTTCACAGAGTGCAGGCGGCAGGCTTTTTTCCCGCTCTCCTCCTCCGGCTCGTACAGGCTCATCAGCAGCAGCGCCAGAAAGGCCATATCATAACTCAGACAAATTCTTCCGATGCCCGTGCTTCTTTGCCGGATCTCCCGGCAGATGCCGCAGTACACCGCGCCGTAGCGTTTCTGCTCCTCGGCGGTCAGCTCTTTCCAGCTGGCAGTCACATATCCAAACATACCGCACTTCTCCTTTTTGCCACATCCTACAAAGGAACTGTGAACTGCGGTTAAACAATCCAGAAATTTGCAAATTATTTATCCATCAGATACCGGTTCAGCGCCCCGCCGTAGAACAGGATGCTCATACAGCAGTACAGCCACAGCATGGTGATGGCAATGGCGTACACCGAGCCGTAGATCGTGGAATATTTGGAGAAATTCTCCACGTAAATGGAGTAAATGTCCGAAAACACCAGCCAGCCCAGACTGGACAGCACGCCGCCGGGAAGGCTTTCCATAAAATGGTTGCGCTTGTTGGGCAGCGCCATGAACATCAGTGTAAAGACCAGGCTCTGTAAAAACAGCAGCAGGAAAAACCGCAGATCGATCAGGTCGGTGAAAAAGATCACCACCGGATTATCCACCTGCCGCATGAGATTGATGATGGAGCTGCCGAACACATGGAGCACCAGCGTCAGCAGCAGGATCAGAATGAACACAAAGGTATACACCACACTGATGGAGCGGGTATAAATGTATCCCCGGTTTTCCGACACGCCGTAAACCGCGTTCAATCCTGTAAGCATACCGTAAATGCCCCGGCTGGCCGACCACAGCGCCGTCACGGCGGAAACGCCCACCAACGCGCCGGAGGAATTGCGGTACGTGCTGTAGATCAGCTCCTCGGCGTCCCCCACCATGGTACTTGGCAGGATGTCACCCAGCAGCTCTACCAGGCCCCGCACCTCCATCCCCGTATAGCGCAGCACGCTGAGGATCAGCACCAGTGCCGGAAAAAAAGCCAGAATAATAAAGTACGCGGCATAGGCGGCGTGGAGGGGAATATGCATTTGCTTGACAGTCTTGGCGGCGTCCATAACTTTGCCGATCAGGCCGCCCTTGGGAAATTCCTTCATTGTCTCCCCCACTTTAGACAAGTCGGCCCGCAGCCCGAAGGGCTGCGGGCAAATCCGTTTCCGTGTTATTCTTCCGTTTCCGTGTTATTCTGCGGAGATCAGGTAGTAATATACCGGCTGTCCGCCGCTGAGCAGATTCACGTCCGCGTTGGGGCAGATGTCCGCGAAGATGTCTGCCGCCTTCTGGGCGTGCTTTTCCTTCACGTCCTCGCCGTAGTAGATCGTGATATACTCCTTGCCATCGTCCCGAACCTTTTCCGCCAGGGACTTGAGCAGCACCCGGATGTCCTGGCTGGTGCCGAACAATTGACTGCCGTACAGCGCCAGATAGTCGCCCTCATGGATGTTATAGCCGTCGAAGTCGGAATTCCGGGCGGCGTAGGTGATCTGCATGGTGTCCACGGTGTCCAGCGCCTCGGTCAGGGCAGCGGTGTTTTCCTCAACACTTCCCTCGGGGGCAAAGCTCAGCATAGCGGTGATGCCCTGAGGAACGGTCTTGGAGGGAATGACCACCACGGTCTTGGGGGTCAGGGCGTCTACCTGCTGGGCAGCCATGATGATGTTCTTGTTGTTGGGCAGGACAAAGACAGTCTCGGCAGGCACCTTGTTCACCGCCTCCAGAATGTCCTGGGTGCTGGGGTTCATGGTCTGGCCGCCGGAGATGATCTGATCGACACCCAGATTCTGGAACACGTCCGCGAGGCCCGCACCGGCGCAGACGGAGACAACGCCCAGAGGCTTCTCCGGCTTTGCAATCTTCGGGGCGACCTCCTGCTCGGAGAGCACCTTTTCCGTGTGCTGTAAGCGCATGTTCTCGATCTTCACCGTGACGAAGGAGCCGTAGTTCAGCGCCTCGGTCAGCGCCTTGCCGGGATCGTTGGTATGGACATGCACCTTGATGATCTCGTCATCGTCCACCAGCACAAGGCTGTCGCCCAGCTCGGACAGGAACGCCCGGAGATTCTCAGGGTCATGGTCATTTTCCCGGGAAATAATGAACTCGGTGCAGTAGGAGAAGGTGATGTCCTCGGTATTGAAGTCGGAGAAGTCCGCGCTCTGCTTGGTCTGCGTCACCGCGCCGTTCTCGGGCAGCACCACGTCCTCGCCCTGCAGGGCGCTGAGCATGGCTTCCAGCGCCACGACCCAGCCCTTGCCGCCGGCATCCACAACACCGGCCTTTTTCAGCACGGGGTTCTGGTTGACGGTATCGGCCAGCGCCTTCACGGCTTCCTCAATGGCTGCTTCGTGGACGAATTCGATAAAGTCGTTCTCCCGGGCGGCGTCGGCGGCTTTGGCCGCGGACAGGCGGGCGACGGTGAGGATGGTACCTTCGGCGGGCTTCATGACGGCCTTGTAGGCAGCGTCAACGCCCTCCTGCAGCGCCTGCGCCCACAGGACGCCGTCGCACTCCTCGCTGCCCTTCAGGCGCTTGGAAATGCCCCGGAACAGCAGCGACAGAATGACGCCGGAATTGCCCCGTGCGCCCCGCAGCATGGCGGAGGCCGCCACCTTGGACGCTTTTTCCAGATCGGGGTCCTCGGTCTTGCGCAGGTCGGAGGCCGCGGAGTTGATAGTCATGGACATATTGGTGCCGGTGTCTCCATCCGGCACGGGGAACACGTTCAGCTCGTTGAGAGCCTGCTTGTTGATCTCGATGGCGGCAGCCGCGCTGATAATCATTCTGCGAAGATCGGCTCCGTTGATGGTTTCTCTCAATTTATTTCCCTCCGAACTTTAACCGATCACCATGGAATCGATATAAACATTTACGGCCCGAACCTCGGTGCCGGTGCAGTTGGTCACCACATAGCGAACCTCGGAAATAATGGAAGCGCCCACGGCGTTCAAGTTTACGTTGTTGTCCACGATAATATGCAGATCAATGGAAATGGTGTCGTCCTCGTTGAACTGGACATGCACGCCCTTGCCCACGGATTCCCGGCGGAGCAGGTGGTACAAGCCGTCGGACAGGCTCCGGGCGGCCATGCCCTTGACGCCGAAGCAGTTGATGACCGCGGTGCCGACAATGTCCGTGTAGACGCTGGTGCTGACATTGACGCTTCCGTTTTCATTTTCGTGACGGATCATAGATGCAACCTCCAATTTTCAGTACGTATTTTGACAAAGGGGAGCTACAAGCGCCTTAAACCATGCTGTCTTCCCAGCAGTCGGGGGCGGTCAGACCCATCATCTTGACAATGGTGGGCGCCACGTTAGCAAGGCCGTAGTGGCCGTCCTTGATGACCCAGGTGTGGTCGGGGTCGTAGATGATGAAGGGAACGGGGTTCAGGGAATGCGCCGTGCGGACGGAGGTCTTTCCCTTCTTGGTCTCGGTCATCTGGTCGGCGTTGCCGTGGTCGGCGGTGATCAGGACGGTGTAGCCGTACTTGTCGGCAGCCTCCACAATGGCGGCCACGCTCTTGTCCACGCACTCCATGGCGTAAACCACCGCGTCAAACACGCCGGTGTGGCCAACCATGTCGCCGTTGGGGAAGTTGCAGCGCAGGAACTGGAACTTCTTGGATGCCATGTTCTCCACCATCTTTTCGGTGATCTCCTTGGACTTCATGGCAGGCGCCTTCTCGAAGGGGATCACATCGGAGGGGACTTCCTCGTAGACTTCCAGATTCTCGTCCACCTTGCCGGAACGGTTGCCGTTCCAGAAATAGGTCACATGGCCGTACTTCTGGGTCTCGGACAGGGCGTACTCATGGATTCCGGCGGCGCACAGCACCTCGGTCAGGGTGTGCTTGATGACGGGGGGCTGCACCAGATAATGCTGGGGGATCTTCAGGTCGCCGTCGTACTGGAGCATACCGGCAAACTTCACGCCGGTGTAGTCGCCCCGGTCGAAGTGGTCAAAGTCCTTGCGGTCAAAGGCCAGAGAGATCTCCTGCGCCCGGTCACCCCGGAAGTTGAAGAGGATGACGCTGTCGCCGTTGGCGATCTTCGCCACAGGCTCGCCGCTCCGCTCAATCACGAAAGCGGGCAGATCCTGATCGATGCAGCCCGTCTCTGCGCGGTAGGTCTCGATAGCCGCCTTGGCAGAGGGGAATCTTCTGCCGATTGCCTGAACGTGGGTGCGCCAGCCCTGCTCTACCATCGGCCAGTTGGCCTCGTAGCGGTCCATGGTGATCTGCATACGGCCGCCGCCGGAGGCGATGGCGTAATCGCAGCCCTCGGTGTTCAGCTCGGCGAGAACCTTCTCCAGCATATCCACATACTCCAGCGCGGAGGTGGCGGGCACGTCACGGCCGTCCAGAAGGATGTGGCAGTAGGCTTTCTTCACGCCCTCGGCATGGGCTTCCCGCAGCATGGCGATCAGGTGATGGATGTTGGAATGGACGTTGCCGTCGGACAGCAGACCCAGAAAATGCAGCGCCTTGCCGGAAACGGCGTTGGCGATCAGGTCTTTCCACGTCTCGGATGCATAGAGCGTGCCGTTTTCGATGGACTCGCCGACCAGCTTCGCGCCCTGAGAGTAGATCTGGCCGCAGCCCAGTGCGTTGTGGCCGACCTCGGAGTTGCCCATATCATCGTCAGTAGGCAGACCGACGGCGGTGCCGTGGGCTTTCAGGTAAGTATGGGGGCAGGTGGCAAGCAGATGATCCAGCGTGGGGGTCTTAGCGACCGCGACCGCGTCGCCGCTGCCGCCGTCACCCTTGCCGACACCGTCCATGATAACAAGAACAATGGGTTTTTCCATAATAAATCCCTCCAGAAAAAGAGCTATTCATACAAGTATGCATTCTATTGGATTTTATTATTTTACATCATTTTTGCCGAACTTACAACCACTTTTTTAATTTTTCCGTAACGCCCAAAAAAACTTCCGGAAAAACCAAAAAATGAGTGATTTTTCCGGAAGTTGTTAAATATGTTTGAACGAATTATCCCTGTTCTCAGTCGTCGTAGTCCTCGTCCCGTTTTCTTCTGTAGATGAGCAGGCCGATGAGCAGCAGGCTCAGCGTTCCGGAGACGATGAGAACGCCGATGAGGATACCGATTACCGGAGAGCTGTCCTTCTGTTCCTCGGGCAGCGTCGGGGGAACCGTTTGCTGCGTGGGAAGGGTCTCCGGTGCCTGAGTCGCCTGCGTCGTTTCGGGAACCGTGGGCGGCTGGGTGGTGGGGACGGTGGGCGGCTCGGTCGCCGGCTGGGTAGTGGGCGGCACCGTCGGCTCCGTCGGCCGGGAGGTTACCTGGACTTCGCCCTCAAAATGATAGGGGTCGGAGCCGTTGGCGGTCAGCACCTGCAGGCGGCCGTGGAAATTGGTTTCCAGCTCCTCCACGTACTCGCTGGGCCAGATGTTGTTCACCGGGCAGTAGATGGTGATATTGTTGCCGTTCCACAGGCAGTTGGCGTTGAAGGAGGGCATACCGCCGCTGCAATAGACCTCCGTCAGATTGGTGCAGCCCTCAAAAGAGCTTGCGCCGAACCGGCGGAAGGATGCCGGGAGGGATATCTTCGTCAGTCCCTCGCAGCCCTGAAAAGCGCTTGCGCCGATCTCCTTCAGGGAATTGCCGAAATCCACCGCCGTCAGGTTTTTGTAATCCGTGAACGCCCCCGCACCCACGCTGGTCACGCCGCCGGTGAGTACGACGGTATGAATCTGATCCGCGCTGCCCGACCATGGCGCGCCGCCTTCAAAGTCCTTCATGGCGCCGCTGCCGGAAACGGTCAGGGTGCTGCCGTCCAGCGACCACGAAAGTCCGTCGCCGCAGCTCTCCACGGGTGGGTCCGTTTCCGTGGCAAAGCCCCGGGGGGCAAGGAGCGTCAGCAGCATACAGGCCGCCAGAATGTGCAAAACAAATCGCTTCTTCATATGTATGTACTTCCTTTCTGTAGCTTCGACTTCATCATACCAAATCCGTCATGAGAAAATTGTCAAAAAGCGGCTCTGAGCAGGCTCAGAGCCGCCTAAGGGTTTCCTAAGATTCATCCTCCACGCGGCAGATGTCCGCGCCCAGCGCCCGGAGCTTCTCCACCAGATTCTCGTAGCCCCGTTCAATGAAATGAATGTGCTCCACAAAGGTGGTGCCTCTGGCCGCCAGACCCGCAATGACCAGCGCCGCGCCTGCCCGCAGATCGTGGGCAAAAACGGTGCTGCCCGTGAGATGATCGACACCGGTGACCGTCGCCGTCTTTCCGCTGATGCGAATGTTCGCGCCCATGCTTTCCAGCTCGGTGCAGTAGCCGAAGAACCGGGTCTCATACACGCTTTCCGTCAGGCGGCTGGTTCCTCCCGCCAGCGCCATACACACGCAGACCTGCGCCTGCATATCCGTGGGGAAGCCGGGGTATGGACGAGTCTTGACCGTGGTCTGCCGCAGTTTTCCCGTGCGCATGATGCGGATGGAATCGTCATAATTGATGACCTTCGTGCCCATTTCCTGAAGCTTGCTGGTGATGCACTCCATGTGCTTGGGGATCACGTTCTGCACCAGCACGTTGCCGCCCACCGCCGTGACCGCTGCCAGGTAGGTTCCCGCCTCGATCTGGTCGGGGATGATGGCGTAGGTGCCGCCCCGCAGGGCATTGACGCCCCGGATCTTGACGGTATCCGTGCCCGCGCCGGTGATCCGCGCGCCCATGGTGTTCAGGAAGTTGGCCAGATCCACGATGTGCGGCTCCTTCGCCGCGTTTTCGATGATGGTCTGACCGGGCAGCAGGGTCGCTGCCAGCATGATGTTGACGGTCGCGCCCACGGACGCCATATCCAGACTGATCCGTCCGCCATGCAGTCCCTCCTGACCGGGGGTCAGAGCAACATATTCTTCCGTCTCGTCAACGTCTGCGCCCAGCGCCAGAAAGCCTTTGATATGCTGGTCAATGGGACGGGAGGCAAAATTGCAGCCGCCGGGCAGCGCCACATGAGCTCTGCCGAACCGCCCCAGCAGCGCACCCATCAGATAATAGCTGGCACGCATTCTGCGGACGAGCTGCTGATCCGGCTCGCTGCAATGAATGTCCGCGCAGTCGATCTCCACCACGCCGGGTTCCGGGGTAACGATCTTCGCACCCATCCCGTCGAGAATACTCATCAGAATTCGGACATCGGAAATATTGGGAACATTCTCGATCCGGCACTTGCCGCTGACCAGCAGAGCCGCGGGCAGGATCGCCACGGCCGCGTTCTTCGCGCCGCTGATCGTGACGGTGCCGTTCAGGGGATGACCGCCGTTAATTTCATATCTTGCCAAGGAATATCCTCTCCTTGTGATTGGATTCGTCAATCGTCATACATGGGCTAGGGTATTATACCATACATAGCGAATCTTGTAAAGTACCATTGCCGGAGGGAACACTTCCGGGAAACACAGGAATTTTTCCGCTGAAAATCCCGTTATTTACCGCCGCAATCCCTTCGGATAGTGATTTTTCAGCACTCGTCCGTCGCCTTTTCCCCAGCCGATGGAATAGCCGCCCGCCGAGACGAGGCACCAGCCCTTCTGCGTGGACGGCACCACGTCCCCCCGGAGATAAGCGCTTATCTCCCCGGAGTCTGCCGGGTAATCCTGTTGGTTTTCGCAGGTCTTCAGCCACAGCGCCAGGGCGTGGGCAGGCTCGAAGCGGTCTTTTTTCACCGTCCCCAGCTCCAGTCCGGGGCGGAGGACTTTCAGCTTTCGGATGTCCGGCATATCGGGCGGCGCCCAGTACAGGGTGTCTCCGAAGGTGGACGCCTTCCCGTCGGGCAGGCGGATGCCAAGGCTGGCCGCAAAGGGCTGCCAGGTTTTCGGAAGTTTTTCCCCGGCGGGAATCACGGTACTTTCTTCGCTGCCTTCCATCTTACGCAGCACGGCGGCAAAATGTCCCTCCCCCAGCAGCTTATGGGGCCACAGGCGGAAGCTCCCGTTTTCCCCGGCCTCGAACCACGGCGCGTCCACGGTTTCCGGGACAAATTCGGGGTGATTTTCCAAAAACCGCGCCACCGCCTGCTCGTCCTCCTCCGGGGAAAAGGTGCAGGTGGAGTACACCAGATGCCCGCCGGGGCGTACCAGCTCCGCGGCGGAACTCAGAATTTCCGCCTGCCGCCGGGCGCACATCTCCACGGTCTCCTGACTCCAGTCCGTGACGGCGGCTTCCTCTTTCCGGAACATCCCCTCTCCGGAACAGGGCGCGTCCACCAGCACCCGGTCAAAGAAACCGGCAAACCGCTGCGCCAGCGTGGCCGGATGCTCGTTGGTCACCAGTGCGTTAGAAACGGCCATGCGCTCAATGTTCCGGGATAGAATTTTCGCCCGCTTGGGGTTGATCTCATTGCAGAGCAAAAAGCCCCGCCCCATCATCCGTCCGGCGATCTGGGTGGTCTTGCCGCCGGGAGCGGCGCACAGGTCGCAGACCCGCTCGCCGGGTTGGGGATCGAGCAAGGCCACCGGCGCCATGGCGCTGGCTTCCTGAAGGTAGTAGACGCCCGCCTCATGAAAAACGTGCAGGCCGGGTCGGGCGTCAGGGTCGTAATAGTACCCCATCGGCTCCCATGGCACCGGCTGTCCCACGAAGGGCAGCTGTGGGATCTCCCCTTTCAGGGGATTGAACCGCAGCGCAACCGCCCGGGAGCGGTTCAGGCTGTCAAGGTAGCTCTCATATTCATCTCCAAGCTGGCGCTTCATGCGCTCCAAAAAGGCTTCCGGCAGCATATGGTACCTCCAAAATCATGACTGCGCCCTATTATAGCACATCCCAAGGTATTTTTCCACCACCGGGAAAGCGCAAAATGCCGGCGCGGCAAAATTGCCGCGCCGGTCAAGATATCGGGGTCAAAAGAGTCGGTTGTCGTTGTGGGTATTGAACGCGCCCTCAAAGCCGATGATCAGGCCGCCCACCTCCGCATAGTAGCTGCACAGCGCCGTCGTCGGCTCCAGCATGAAGCGGGCATGGGGGAACTCGGCCAGCAGCGCTTCCCGGAAATCAGCCGCCGCTTCCTCGGCGAAGCAGTGGGCGACGCGGATATATCCGCCGTCCCGGAAGCCCCGCTCTTTTACCATATCCACCAGCATCTGGGTGGTTTTTCTCAGTCCTCTGGGCTTATGCACCGGGGCGACCTGGCCGCCCTTGGCCTCTCCCGCCACCCGGATGCCCAGCATTCCGGCGATCTTCGCCACGGCGATATTCACCCGACCGTTTCTTGCCAGGTTGTTCATGGATTCCAGGCAGAACAGGGTGTGCAGATGGTTGTGATAATCCAGCACCTTTTCCTTCGTGGTCTCGAAATCGTCACCCGCGTCCTCGCACTGACGGATCTTCTGCGCCAGCATCATCATTTCCGGCCCTGTGGCGAGAGAATCAAAGATAAACACCTTTCTCTCCGGATGCTCGGCCATGTACGTATCGGCAGCGTGTCTGGCCGCGTTGTAGCTGCCCGACAGGTGCTTGGAAATGGTGATGCCGAAAACTCCCTCAGCGTCACCGAAGGCTTCCAGCCACTCCCCCACGTTGGGGCAGGAGGAGCCGGACTTTCCCTTATATTGCTTCAGATCCTCCACCATCTGCGCCACGTCCAGATTTGCGTCGTCCACATATTCCCGTTCCGCCACGATCTTCATGGGAACGGATGCAAACGTGCCGTCCTCCCCGGAGACGATGTTGCAGGCAGAATCCGCTACAATTTTGTATTTCATACTGATCCCTCGATTACTAATCATCGGTTTTTTAATAACCGATGCTATTGTATCAACAACCCATGAAGATGTCAAGAGAATCTTAAGATAAGATTTTGAGATTGACTTTTTCTTACCCTTACGGTATAATGTCCCCTGGTGATGTGGATGAAACAGGAACTTAAACAGCAGATCGGCCAGTCCGTTCAGGGCTTCCGTCTGCCCCGTTATCAGGAGATTCCCGACGTGGGTCTGTATCTGGAACAGGCCACCAAATATATCTGCCGCTACCTGTCCCCCATTCTGGAAACGCCCCTTACAGCGTCCATGATCAGCAACTACGTCAAGCGGGGGCTGCTGTCCAACCCGGTGAAGAAGCAGTACAGCCGGGATCAGGTGGCGTATCTTTTCTTCATCGCCGTAGCGAAGAACGTCCTGTCCCTGGACGCGCTGGCCTGCTTTCTGCGGCTTCAGGAGCGCACCTATCCGCTGGAAAAAGCCTATGATTACTTCTGCCGGGAGCTGGAAAATCTCCTGCTGTTCCAGTTTGAGGTCAGGGAGACCATTGAATCCTCCGACGAGGATTCCTCCGACGAAAAGCGGCTGCTCTACAGCTGCACGGCGGCGGTGGTGCAGAAGGTGTACATGGAAAAATGGCTGGAAGCCGTCGCAGCGGAAGAAGTATGATAAATACGGAAGCGGTATCCCAACGCATAAAGGGATACCGCTTTTTCGTTTCTCTGAGTGCAAATTCCTTTCCGGAAAGATTGACTTTTCCGGTTGTTTGTGGGATAATAGGACAGCTAAATCAGAAAACACCAGATATAAGAGAGGTTTTCATCCATGATGCAATCCAGAACCCATAACTGCGGCGAGCTGCGTCTTTCCGACGCGGGCAAGTCCGTAACCATCGTTGGCTGGCTGGAGAATGTCCGGGAGGTGGGCGCGAATTTCGCGTTCTGCGTCCTGCGGGACTTCTACGGCACAACTCAGGTGGTCATTGAAACCGAAGAAATGATGAAGCTCATCAAGCCCATCAACAAGGAGTCCACCATCTCCGTCACAGGCCTCGTCCGGGAGCGGGAGAGCAAGAATCCCAAGCTCCCCACCGGCGAGATCGAGGTCGTCCCTGAGAAGATCGAGGTGCTGGGCAAGTGCATTCACAACCAGCTGCCCTTTGAGATCAACAAGAGCAAGGACGCCGACGAGAACACCCGCCTGAAATACCGCTTCCTCGACCTGCGCAACCCCGCCGTGAAGTCCAACATCGTCCTGCGCTGTCAGGTGGTGGCCGAGCTGCGGCGGCTGATGACCGAGAAGGGATTTTTGGAGATCACCACCCCCATCCTCACCGCTTCCTCCCCTGAGGGCGCCCGGGACTATCTGGTTCCCGCCCGGAACCATCCCGGCAAGTTCTACGCCCTGCCTCAAGCGCCCCAGCAGTTCAAGCAGCTGCTGATGACCTCCGGCTTTGACCGTTACTTCCAGATCGCCCCCTGCTTCCGGGACGAGGACGCCCGGGCCGACCGCTCCCCCGGCGAGTTCTACCAGCTGGATATGGAGATGGCCTTCGCCTCCCAGGAGGACGTGTTCGCCGTTCTGGAGGACGTGCTGCCTCCCATTTTCGCCAAGTACGGCAAGTATGACCGCGCCTCCGGCGCGCCCTTCATGCGCATCCCCTACACCGAGGCCATGGAGAAGTACGGCTCCGACAAGCCGGACCTGCGCATCGACCTCACCGTTCAGGATGTGACGGAGGTGCTCTCCAGCTGCGGCTTCGGGCCCTTCGAGGGCAACCGCGTCAAGGCCGTGGTGGTGGGCGACTTCCACGAGACCCGCAAATTCATCGACAAGACCCTTGCCGACGTGGAGGTGGTCTCCGGCGGCAAGCCCTACTGGTTCCGCCTGGACGAGAACGGCGAGATCGTGGGCGGCATCGCCAAGTTCGTGAGCCCCATCAAGGAGCAGGTGGTCTCCGCTTTGAACCTGAAACCCAATGACTTCGTGGCCCTCTCCGCCGGCAAGCTGGGCGAGGCCCAGAAGACCGCCGGCGTCCTGGTGAAGACCCTGGGCGCCGCCGTCCCCGGCCACATGGACAAGGAGCAGTACGCCTTCTGCTGGATCGTGGACTTCCCCATGTACGAGATCGGCGAGGAGTCCGGAGAGCTGGAGTTCTGCCACAACCCCTTCTCCATGCCCTCCGGCGGCCTGGAGGTGCTCCTCAAGGCGGAGCGGGGCGAGATCGACCCCCTCACCATCACCGCCGACCAGTACGACCTGGTGTGCAACGGCGTGGAGCTCTCCTCCGGCGCCGTGCGGAACCACGACCCTGAGATCATGATCAAGGCCTTCGAGATGGTCCGTCTGGGCGAGGAGGACGTGAAAGCCAAGTTCCCCGCCATGTACAACGCCTTTACCTACGGCGCACCCCCCCATGCCGGTATTGCCCCGGGCATTGACCGCATGGTGATGCTGCTGGCGGGCGAGGACTCCATCCGGGAGATCATCCCCTTCCCCATGAACAAGAACGCCATGGACGTGATGATGGGGGCCCCCAGCGAGGTGACGCAGAAGCAGCTGGATGAGCTGCACATCGCGCTGGTGAAGCCTGAGGAATAAATCCGATACACCACAAGAGAGCCGGACATCATGTCCGGCTCTCTTGTTCTTCCTCCTGCAAGATCTGCTCCTCACAGCTTTGCTGCGCCTCCACCAGTATGCGGATGGATTTTTCCGCAGCCCGCATCAGCTGTAAATACAATTCCTTGTAGTCCGGCATCTCATCACCTCCCACTCCATAATAGGTCAATTTCACCCTATTATCAATAGGTCAGTGGGGCATAATTTCCATGAGGTGATGGTATGACCCCCATGCGGAAGCTCCGGACAGAACGGAAGTTCTCTCAGGTAAAGATGCAGATACTCACGGGTATCGACCAGAGCGACTACTCCAAAATCGAGACCGGAAAGCGCAACATGACCTTTGAGCAGTGCCGGCGGATTGCCCTGGCGCTGGAAACCAGCATGGACTATCTGGCGGGATTGACCGATGACCCAACACCCTATCCCAGAACGAAATAGACTTTAAGCGGAGCCGTCAGGCTCCGTCTTTTTTCAAAGATTTTTCCCTATGATAGATTCCGGCCCCCGCTTTTCTTTGTCTTGCCAAAGAAAAGCCGCCGCCGGAGCGGTGGAAAAGAAAGCGCTGGTCTTCTCAGACACTCTCTGCAAACCTCGCAAGACATCTGCCGAGTGCGCCGAACCCGGTACCACTCCAGATGGTTTTTTCCCGCATGCCGTACCCTAGCGGTCAACGGGGTGCAGCCACCGGATGGCCGATGCTGCTCTTTCCGCTGCCGCTGGCCTGGTGTGCCCGGGCAGCGCGCAGCAAAGCGGAACGCGCGGAAAGAGAAGCTGGTCACATCCAACCAGCACCCCCAGATTCGGCACGCAGAATCACATGCGGGGGCATGGAACTGCAAGCGCCGGTGTCCGGCGCACTTGGCAGAAGCCTCCCCGGTTTTATGGGCAGCGTCTGAGAAGACCCCCGTATTTGCCCCATGGCCTGTGCCATGGGGCATAAGCGGTTTTCTCTTCCACCGGGCGCGGCACATTCTCTTTTTCAAAAGAGAATGGGGGGCGCAGTTCCCCAGGCACCAGCCTGTGACGGGTGCAAAAAAGAGACGGTAGAGTTTCCCCTGCAAACATGGTATACTGGTGAAAATGTTCCCCGGGAGGTGCATCCCCATGAAACGCATTCTGACGGCGGCTCTGGCCGCCTTCCTGCTGCTGGTCCTCCCTGCCTGCGGCGCATCCTCGCAGACGGCACAGGAACCGCCTGCAGCGCAAGAACCGGAGGAGGCCCCCACCCCGCCTCCGGAGCCCACGGAGGAGGAGCTGGAAGCCCAGGAGATCGAGGATCTCCTCTCCTCCCTGACCACGGAGGAAAAGGTGGGCCAGCTGTTCTTCGTCCGCTGTCCGGCGGAGAGCGCCGCGGAGGACGTGGGCACCTACCACCTGGGAGGCTACATCCTCTTCGGCCGGGACTATCAGGACGCTGCGGGCGCCTGGCTCACCAGGGAGCAATTCACCGCCGCGGTGCAAAGCTACCAGGATGCCGCCCTGGCGGATACCGGCATTCCCCTGCTCATCGGCTCCGACGAGGAGGGGGGCACCGTCACCCGGGCCAGCCGGAACCCCAACCTCTTTGACGCCCCCTTCCTCTCCCCCCAGGCTCTGGCCAGGGAGCAGGGGGAGACGGACACACACAACGTCTTTGCCGCCGACGCCTGGGAGAAAAACAGCGCGCTGCTGGCCCTGGGCATCAATGTGAACCTGGCCCCGGTGGCGGACGTGTCCACCGACCCTGCCGACTTCATCTATGACCGCTCCCTGGGGCAGGACGCCCAGGCTACCGCCGACTATGTGACCCATGTGGTCACCGCCATGGGGGATTGCGGCATCGGCAGCGTTTTGAAGCACTTCCCCGGCTACGGCAATAACGCCGACACCCACACCGGCATCGCCGTGGACCAGCGGAGCCTGGAGAGCTTTGAGAAAAGCGACTTTCTCCCCTTCTCCGCCGGGATTGCCGCCGGGGGCGGAAAGACCGCCGTGCTGGTGTCCCACAACATCATGACGGCGGTGGACGATTCCCTCCCCGCCTCCCTCTCCCCGGCGGTCCACGGCCTTCTCCGGGACGATCTGGGCTTTGACGGCGTGGTGCTGTCTGTGGCCCGGGGGACGGCGCTGTACGCCGCGAACACCCCCAAGCCGGCGCTTGCCGCTTCGGTGTTTTCCACCGTTGGCAGCTTGAACACGCCGCTTGCCATGCTGCTGTTGGGCGCATACCTGGCAAAGACAGACCTGAAAAAGGTGTTTGCCGTGCGCTCCAGCTACACGGTGTCCCTCGTGCGGCTGCTGCTGATTCCCCTGGCCGGCGCACTGCTGCTGCGG
>ERZ779840.2316-NODE-2316-length-16598-cov-3.276492_pt1 | contig 16598 bp, 13 predicted proteins | sample MGYA00511561_ERZ779840 | MGnify/ENA primary metagenome ERZ779840 (study PRJEB29588, sample SAMEA2162036) | human gut metagenome | biome: human gut; feature: human-associated habitat; material: faeces | place: Denmark | collected 2008/2010 ...
ATTTCGTCCTTGTATTTAAATTATCCCGATTTGGCAGAAATGCGGCGGATGTACTTAGCTCTTTACAGCTTATGCAGGATTATGGTGTGAACCTAATCTGCGTGGAAGAGGGAATTGACAGCTCAAAAGAAGCCGGTAAACTGCTTATATCTATCATTGCGGCAGTAGCAGAGCTGGAGCGGGAAAATATCAGAGTGCAGACAATGGCTGGGCGTGAGCAGAAAGCCAGAGAAGCCCGGAAGAAAGGATAAGATGGAAACGCAGCGATGGTTTCCGTCTTATTTTTTGAATTCAAAGCGCTGAAAGACTGGATTTTAAATGGAGAAAATAAAAAGTGACAGAAAACTTTTTCGTAAATTGCGAAAATTACGAAAAATTTCGTTGCGCACATGGGAGGATAGTACTATAATGGAAGTATTGACGGGCACCAGAGAAGGAGAATGGTTATGGGAAAAAACGCAGCGGAAGGTAACAGGAAAAAGGGAAAAATTGCGGAGGAGATCCGCAAAAGAATCGGCAGAAGCGTGTTGATCGCGTATATTGTCGTGGAAGTTATCATTGTGATTATCATGGGACAGACGGTTTATTACAATAAACAAGCGCAGCTCACCCTGGAGTCGGAATCAGCGTCCAACAGTCTGGCGGGATTTTTTGAAAAATACGAGAGAGTGACACAGACGTTGGCGTTAAATCCGCAGATTCAGTCGGTTTTATCGGAGACAAAGGCGGGAGATAATATTTTAAGCGCAAAAGCGATGGGAGATGTGGAAAAATATCTCGTCGATGCTGCAGGAGCGGACAGCGAGAATGTGATGGCGGTGTGGATTGCGGATCTGGATGCGAGCGTCATTACGCAGTCGGACGGATACACTTCCCCGGACGGCTGGGACATTACAGGGCGTGCATGGTATTCCTGCATTGAGACCGGGAAAACAGTCCTGACCGAACCGTACATAGATTCCAGCACCGGAGAGATTATTCTGAGTGCGGCAACGCCGGTATACGATGAAGGCGGCAATGTGCTTGGCGCTGCGGGAATGGATATTTCGCTGGATCATGTGACAGAGGTATTGAGCGGTTATACAATCGGAAGCAACGGATACGTCTGGCTGGTGTCCTCGGACGGAATGCTCATCTATCATCCGAATGCGGAACTGGTGCAGCAGAACATTGCAGACGTGAATGTTTCTGCCAATGTGGTCAATGCGATCATGAATCAGACGACGGAGTTTTTGAAATACAAAGCGGACGGTACCACAAAATACGGTTCCGTACAGCTGGTAGGAGAAACAGGATATCTTGTGGTCAGCAATATGCCGTTCTTAGAATACTATCAGATGCTGTTTGCAACAATCGGTGTGCTTCTCGTAATTTTTGCACTGGGGATTATTCTGGTAATGCGCAGTATCGACAAGAGCGCATATGCTTTATCAAAACCAATAGCAGAATTAAATGAGACGGCAAGCAGGCTGGCAGAGGGAGATCTGGATGTTGAACTGAACGTCACGGCAGAGAACGAGATCGGAGAACTGGCAGAATCGATCGGGGCAACGGTCGCACGCCTGAAAGAATATATCGCTTACTTAAAGGAAGCATCCGGCGCACTGGATCAGATTGCAGATGGAAAGCTGGAGATTCATCTCGAACAGGAATATGTTGGAGAATTTCGTCAATTAAAGGAAGCACTTCTGCACATCTCAAGTTCGATGAATGATGTCATGAAAAATATCAGTGCAAGTTCCCAGACCGTTACTTCCAGTGCCGGCGATCTGGCAAATGCGGCTCAGCAGCTGGCAGAGGGAAGCAGCACGCAGGCGGCAGCAGTGGAGGAGCTGGTCGCAACGGCAACATCCGTGGCGGAGCAGGTGGAAGAGAGCAAGAAAGACGCCCTGCAATCCGCGGAAGAGACCCAAAAAGTAACGGCTATGATGGAACAGAGCCAGGATAAGATGCAGGAGATGATGGAAGCGGTACAGAAGATCCACGAGACCTCCAAGCAGGTGGTTGGAATTATTGCGACCATTGAGGAAATTGCAGACCAGACCAACCTGCTGTCTTTAAATGCATCCATAGAGGCGGCGCGTGCGGGCGAGGCTGGAAAAGGCTTTGCGGTTGTGGCGGATGAGATCGGAAAGCTTGCGCAGGAAAGCTCAAAAGCGGCAAATATGACACGGGAACTGATTGGTGTCTCGATGGAAGAGATCAATAAAGGCAATCAGATTGCAGATCATGTGATGGATTCGTTAAAGACGGCAGTGGATGCAGTGGACAACGTTAATGGAATGATCCAGAAAACGGCGGGAAATGCGGCGGATCAGGCACAGAGCATGGAGCAGATCCGCGTGGGAATCGAGGAGATCTCGCAGGGAGTACAGGACAATTCGGCGATTGCCGAGGAGAGCTCCGCAACCTCCGAAGAACTTGCATCCCAGGCGACACTGCTTAATGAACTGGTGCAGCATTTTGAACTGCAGCCATAAAAACACCGAATCCCTTTTGCTGACATTATTTTCCTAAAGTGGTAAAATAACACAAAAGCAGCAAAGGAAGTGTGACAGATGAAGATCAAGTTTGCACAGACAATCAGAAATTATGACCGGAAGAATCTTGGGAAGGATCTGACCGCCGGACTCATTATCATGGCGGTCTCGATTCCGATCTCCATGGGATACGCGCAGATTGCGGGACTTCCGACAGTATACGGACTGTACGGCTCGGTGTTCCCGATTCTTCTGTTCGCGCTGTTCTCGACATCACCGCAGTTTATTTTGGGCGTGGACGCCGCGCCTGCCGCGCTGATCGGAGCGGCGCTTTTAGATCTGCATATCGAGAGCGGATCGAAGGAGGCGCTGGCGGCAGTGCCGGTGCTGACCGCGTTTGTGGCGTTGTGGCTTTTCGCGTTTTACGTGATGCGGGCGGGAAAGCTGGTCAACTATATCTCGGCGCCGGTGATGGGCGGCTTTATTACCGGCATCTGCACGACCATCGTCCTGATGCAGGTGCCGAAGCTTCTGGGGGGTACCGCGGGGACGGGAGAATTCTTTGAGCTTGCGGAGCATATCGCGGAGACGGTGGGAGAGATCAATCTGCCGTCCCTGGCACTTGGCGTGGCTGCGCTTGTGATACTGCTGATTGCAAAAAAGGTCATCCCGAAATTCCCGATGGCGGTGCTTTTGATGGCAGCGGGTGCTCTGATGACAAAGTATCTGCCCCTGCGCGCCTGGGGCATCAAGACGCTGGATGCCATGGAGCCGGGACTTCCGGTCTGGAGCCTGCCGGATTTTACGGCGGTGCCGGTAAGGGAGGCGGTTACGATCAGCCTGTCGGTGGCGGTCGTCATCATGGCGGAGACGCTGCTCGCAGAAAATAATTTTGCGCAGAAAAACGGGTACCGGATCAACGATAATCAGGAGATCCTGGCATTTGCGATGGGCAATCTTGCCGCGGCGCTGACCGGATGCTGCCCGATCAACGGCTCGGTCTCCCGGACGGCGATGGGAGAGCAGTATCAGGCAAAGACACAGCTGACCGGGATTGTGGCGGGACTTTCAATGATCGTGCTCCTGCTTGGCGGTACCGGGTTTATCGGCTATCTTCCGGTGCCGGTGCTGACGGCAATCGTGATCTCCGCTCTGCTTGGCGCGACGGAGTTTGAGCTGGCGGTCCGGCTGTGGAAAGTCAGCCGCACGGAATGTCTGATCTTTGCCGGCGCATTCTTCGGAGTGCTGATGCTCGGGACGATCAACGGCGTACTGATCGGCATCATCCTCTCGTTTTCCGAGATGATTATCCGCACGGCAAAGCCGGCACGCTGTTTTCTGGGAATTCAGCCGGGACACCGGCATTTCCGTGATCTGAAAGAGGGCAGCCAGATCCATGCGGTTGAGGGAGTGTTAATCTACCGGTTCAGCAGCAATCTGTTTTTTGCCAACATACAGGTATTAAAACAGGATATTGAAGATCACGTGACCGATCAGACGAGAGCGGTCATTCTGGATGCGAGCGGCATTGGCAGTATGGACATCACGGCGGCGGACGGACTGGGAATACTGTATCAGTCGCTGAAAGAAAAAGGCATCCGCTTTTACATGACAGAACACATCGCCGATTTAAACGAACAGCTCCGGAAACTGGGGCTTGGCTACATGATCGAAGAAGGAAGCGTGCGCAGAACGATCCACATTGCGTTAAAAGATATGGGAATCAAGCGCCCGTATCCGCTGGAGGGCGGTGTGGACAATGACGACCGCAGTGCTTCGAGAAAGCGCGCGGACAACCGCGTGCAGGAATTTGTCTGGGCGTTTGGCGCGGAGACGGAGGAACAGATTGAAAAACAGATTCTTTTGCAGATTGAACAGCTGAAGGAGGGCGGCGATGTGGAAAACCTGCTGCACGGCAGATGGTCGCACATGGAAGCGATGGATGAGGACGAGTGGCTGGAACATCTGGAAGAACATTTAAAGGAGATCGTGAACATCTCCGGAAAGGATGAGAAGACACTCGCAAGACGTCTGGAGGAACACCGCAGGGAGGTGCATGACCGCATTGCAACAGAGCATCCGGAGCTTGCGGAGCGCTTCAAGGAGCGCAGACATGTGCTGGATGAGCACTTAAAGCAGAGAAGACCGGAGGTCTATGAGCTTGTGGTGAGCCTGCGCGAAAAGGAAGAGACAGATTTAAAATAAAGAAATAACACCATTGCTTAACAGGGTGCCGGAGAGCGCAATCAGCCTCTCAAGCGGCACTCTTTTTTTGTCTGCCACCCACTGCCGGTAAATATTGACGGAGGTGACGCATAAAAACGTGTTGATGATATTCTGCTCCTCCCTGGAAAATGCGGCGTAGGGATTATGTCTCGTGCGATTGTGAATCATGGTGTTTAAGAATAATTTATCGGCGAATTCGCGGTAGCCCGGTGCGCATAAAAGGCGCTCGGCGTACGGCTCCTGTCTGGCGGTAAACTCGAAAAAGACGCGGTTTACTTCCGTAAAAGGCGCATCGATCGGGAGCTGGTCGATGGCATGGTAATACTCTTCGGTGATCTGCCCAAGGAGATCTTCAAACAGAGCCTCGATGCAGGTATAGTGCAGATAGAACGTTTTCCGGTGGATCAGAAATACAACGAGTGCCATGCTCAGAAAATGGATGAAGAATACTGGCAAGTGCCGCGGCAGTTGTGCTATACTGGGAGACAGAACGACACAACAGAAGAAAGGGAGTATGATATTATGATGAATCCGGCTTCACTTATGAAGATTATGAATGCGAGAAACAAGTTCGTTGAGAACCATCCGAAGTTTGCGGCGTTTTTAAACGCGGTATTTTCTGCGGGCATTACGGAGGGAACAGTAATTGAAATCACCGTCACCAAGCCGGGCGAGGAGCCGATCACGACCAATATGAAGGTGCTCCAGTCCGATCTGGATTTATTGGACGAGTTAAAGAATCTGGCGCAGTAACCCGGCGCGCGCGCACTGCATATGATATAGCGAAGTTATCTATAGGGAGTATAGAGTGGACTATAATCAGGAGCAGTTTTTCCGCGCGCAGTTTGATGTGCCCAAGATGCCTTTTTATATGAGCTACCCCATGCAGAATCTGTATCTGACCGAGATGGAGTATGAGAAGGATATGGACCGCATGAAGGAGCTGTATCCCAAAGAGGTTGGCAGGATTGTGGAGTGCGTGGAAGACGAATGTGACAGAATGGAATACGAGGGCAGCCTGATGTTTGATGAGTATCCGGACCGTCTGATGATTGAGATGGTGGTAGACCGCATCCAGAAGAAAGTCACAGGAGAAGACGGCGAACTGGAGGCAGAGCAGTTTCACGGAGGCATGCAGCCGCCGCCCGGACACAGACCGCCGCCACCGCCGCCGCCCGGACAGAATGATCATCTGCGGGAGCTGATCGGTGTGATTTTAAACAACGAAATGTACCGGAGACGCTGCCGTCACCGCCGCTGCAGACGCTGGTGGTAACGGGGGTGCGAAGCCCCGGATAAGATCGAAAACAATTCTTAAAAATCAGAGAAAGTCATTGCGGATTTATTTTAAAATGCATACAATATAACTATCGCGTTTTTGTGCGATAGTTATTTTGTGTTAATATAACTATCGCGTTTTTGTGCGCGGTAGTTATTTTGCGTTATATAGGAGGAATGACCGTTGCGGAAGGGAACCATAAAGGCAGCAGTCTTGGCGGCAGTGTTCATCGGAGCAGTGCTTATATTTGGAAGATTTATGAATGATACTAACGAGGATCTGACGACGGAGATGAAGGAGGCGACGCTGCCGGTCATCACCATGTATCAGGGCGATCAGGAGCTGAATGAACTACACGGGTATGTGACGGAGATGGATGCCGCATATATGCGCGATACCATTACGCCGGTGGGGGAAGACCGGAAGCTTCCGATTGTGATACAGACGAATCAGACGGCGGTCGACACGATTTCCTATGAGATCCGCAGTCTCGATGCCACACGCCTGATTGCGAATGCGGATGTCACCTCCTATGAGGAGCGCAGCGGGAAGATCACGGCAGATCTGCAGATCCAGAATCTGCTGGAAGAGGGCGAAGAGTATCTGATGATTATCCGCCTCGGGAGCGGAGACCGTTCGATCTGTTACTATACCAGGATCGCGGAGCCAGTCGACTGCTATGTGAGCGAGTGCGTCGCATTCGTCAAGGATTTTAACGATAAGACGTTCAACGATGAGACCTCCGGAACACTGGCGACTTACATGGAGCGGACGACCGGGGATAACACGACGCTGCAGTTCGTGTCGTTAAATTCTTCTCTAAAGCAGGTGAGCTGGGCGGATTTTAAGGGAGAGCGTCTGACAGAGCCGGTTCCGTCAATCAAGGAGATCACACCGACCTACAACGTGATCGTGCTCGATTATGTGGTATCCAGTGTCAACGAGAGCGGTCAGATTGAATACTATAATATAGAAGAATATTACAGGGTGCGCTACACCACAAGCCGCATCTATTTGCTGAATTTCGAGCGAACCATGAACCAGATTTTCCGCGGAGAAAATGACAGCGTTTACGATCAGTATATCCAGCTTGGAATCCGCGAAGCGAACGTTGAATACAAGGCGAATGAGGCGGGAACCAGTGTGGCGTTCGTGCAGGAGGGAGAACTCTGGAGCTACAATACGGTGGAAAATACGCTTGCAAAAGTGTTCAGTTTCCGCGGTTACGAGGGAATTGACAGCCGCGAGAACTACGGAGAACACGACATCAAGATCGTCGGTGTGGACGAAGCCGGAAGCGTGGATTATATCGTGTACGGTTACATGAACCGCGGAATTCATGAGGGGGAAGTCGGAATTGCGGTCTATCATTACGACAGCCTGGCGAATACCGATGAAGAGCTGGTTTTCATCCCGTCAGATAAGTCGTATGAGGTGATGAAGTCGGAGCTCGGGCAGCTCATGTACGTAAACGAGGGCGGAGAGCTTTTCCTGATGCTGGACGGGTGTGTCTACGGAATCGATTTAAATACTCTCTCAGTGCGGGAACTGGTGACGGATCTGAATGTACAGGATTTTGCAGTGTCCGCGTCCAACCACTATTTTGCATGGATGGAGACGGAGGGGGATTCCCAGATGGGCAGCAGTGTGATCCACGTGATGAATCTGTCGGATCAGAGCACGCAGGAGATTGCGGCGGGCACCGGGGAAGCCATCAAGCCGCTTGGCTTCATGGATGAGGATTTTGTGTATGGCATTGCCAGACAGTCGGATATTTTCGAGGACGCCGCCGGAAATGTGACATTTCCGATGCACCAGATCCGGATTGTGGATGTCTCGACAAAAGATCTTATTGTGCAGAAAACATATGAAAAGAGCGGCTATTTTGTAAGCAGCGTGTCCATCGAGGACTACACGATGCACTTGAACCGCATCCAGTATAACGGCACGGCATATGTCCCGGCGGATCAGGATATGATCATGAACCGTGAGGGAGACTCCGGAAAGCTTGTCAATATTGCAACGAGCAGTTCTGCGGAAAAGGAGACCCAGGTACAGCTTACGATTGCCGGGGCATCCGCGGAAAAGGCGCCGAAGCTTCTCACCCCGAAGGAGACGATTTTAGAAGAGGAGCGCACGGTGGCAATCAAGGAAGAGGGCAGCACAAAGCATTATTATGTATACGTGAAGGGGAATGTGGTGCTGGCGACAGATGATGTCACAGAGGCCGTCACGGCGGCAAATGACAGTATGGGAGTCGTGATTGGAGATAACCTCCAGTATGTGTGGAAACGCTCCAGAAAGTCCGCACAGCCGGCACTGTCGGATATTGCGGTCGGTGCGGAGGATGCCGGAGCAGGAAGCATTGCGCAGTGCATCAATGCCATGCTGGAAAAAGAAGGAATCAATATCAGCGTGAACGCACTCATTGAGGGCGGAGAGACGCCGAAAAGCATCCTGAACAATACGATGAAGGATATGCAGGTGCTGGATCTGACCGGATGCAATATCGAGGAGGTTCTCTACTATGTCAGCTGCGGCAGTCCGGTGTTTTCCATGACAGGAAGCACGGATGCGGTGTTGATTATCGGATATGACAGCAACAGCGTCGTGATATTTGATCCTGCACTGGGAACGACATACCGGAAGACGCTGACCGAGGCGGATGAGATGTTTACGGCGGCAGGAAATGTATTTTTCACATATCTGGTGAAATGAAAGTGCATAAAAAAGCTCTTAAAGTAGGAAATTATTCGTGTAAGTTTAACAGATTTCATGTTCTTCTATTGCAAATTGGAAATAGATGGGTTATATTTTGAGACGTAGTACTTGAAAAGAGGAAATGGAGAGATTATGAGCAGAAAAGAGATTGTTGTATCGAATGTCTCAGAGGAACATAGTAATCCGATTGCAGAACTGGTTCAGGTTGCCTGCAGATTTGACAGTGATATTATACTTGAGAGTAACAACCGCCGGATAAATGCGAAGAGTATTATGGGAATCATGGCATTTAACCCGTCCAAAGGAATGACGGTGAACATCGTTGCCGAGGGCAGTGATGAAGAGGAAGCATTAGTAGCAATGGAAAAGTTTTTAGTATGTGAGTAGTTTTTTTGATGAGGAGGAGGGCTCTCATAATGGAAAAAAAGACGACAGCGAAACTTGATGAGACTAAGGCAGCAGTAAAGGCAGCAGAAGCAAAAGTTGCGGCGAAGGTTGAGGAGACCAAGACAGCAGCGAAGGAAGCAACTGCAAAGGTTGTGGCAAAAGTCGAGGAGACGAAGAACGCAGCCAAAGAGACAGAGGTAAAGGCGGCTACAAAGGTAGAAGAACCGAAGAAGACAGCAGCTGAGACCGCAAAGAAAAGAAAACCAAGAACAAAGACAGCGAAGAAGGCAGCAAAGGAAGAGCTTAAGCCTGAAGTGTATATCCAGTATCAGGGACGTGAAGGCGTGGTAGAGGATGCCATTAAGAAAGTGACAGAGCAGTTTGTGGCAGAAGGTCACAGAGCATCCACGATCAAATCACTTCAGCTCTACTTAAAGCCGGAAGAGAACGCAGCGTATTATGTGATCAATCAGAAAATTGCTGGCAGAGTAGACTTGTTTTAATACATAGGCATAATAAAGGGACTGACGCTTTTAGCGGGCAGTCCCTTTTTGGGTTTTGTTTAGTTCTGCTCTGCTTTGTACTTTGCAACCAGACGCTGGATGCGGTCATACGGATTTAAGAGATCGCTGATCGAGCTGTCGTGATTTAACGTATCAATGATATAAGCAATGTATTTGCTCATGTCGCAGTTGATATAATATGGCTTTGCAAGCAGTTCCGGTGTCTGATAGGTCAGGTTGGTGGTTACGACCTTGTAGATTGTGCCGTCTGCAACCGCCTTGTCAAAACGCTCCAGGCCGTTGGTGAACAGACCGAAGGTTGCAACAACGAAGATACGGTTGGCCTTTCTCTTCTTTAACTCGGTAGCAACATCAATCATACTCTCGCCGGAGGAGATCATATCGTCGATGATAATCACATCCTTGCCCTCGACGGAGGAACCTAAGAACTCATGTGCAACGATCGGGTTGCGGCCGTCTACGATCTTGCTGTAGTCGCGGCGCTTGTAGAACATACCCATATCCAGACCGAGCACGTTGGCAAGATATACGGCGCGGTTGGTACCACCCTCATCCGGGCTGATAATCATCATGTGCTCTGCATCGATCTTTAAGTCTTTGACTTCTCTTAAGATACCCTTGATGAACTGATAAGCAGGCTGTACAGTCTCGAATCCCTTGAGCGGAATGGCGTTCTGTACACGCGGGTCATGCGCGTCAAAGGTGATGATGTTGTCGACGCCCATAGCGGTAAGCTCCTGTAGGGCAAGTGCGCAGTCTAAGGATTCGCGGGCGGTGCGCTTGTGCTGACGGCTCTCATATAAGAACGGGATGATCGCGGTAATACGTCTTGCTTTTCCGCCGACAGCAGCAATGATACGCTTCAAATCTGCATAGTGGTCATCCGGAGACATGTGGTTCTCGTAACCGCATACAGAGTAGGTGAGGCTGTAATTGGTAACGTCGACCATCAGATACAGGTCATAGCCGCGGACAGACTCTTTGATGACACCCTTTGCTTCGCCGGTTCCGAAACGCGGCACTGCGGTTGAGATGATATAAGAATCTCTGCGATAGCCCTTGAACGCAGGGTCGTTCTGGTGCTGGTGCTGTCTCTTTTCGCGCCAGCCGACAAGGTACTGGTCTACCTTAAGACCAAGTTCTTTGCAGCTTTCCAGTGGGATGAGACCCAATGCTCCGTCAGGCATGGTTTCTAAGTTTCTTTCATCGTTTGGCATGAATGGTTCCTCCATTAAAGAATAGTTACATAGGTTTTATTTTCAATAGATTGCTCTAATGAAATACAGGGATAAAAATGTTAACGGTGGCGCTTTAAGATACGGATGTCCGCGCCGAAGAGCTTTAATAATGTGTAATTGCTGGATATTCTGGATAAAACGCGCTCTGAATAAATATCGGCAAGCTGGTTCATCCCGAGGTTTGTGGAGATGATCGTGGATTTCTGCCGCAGAATGCGTTCGTTGATACATAAAAATAACTGCGAGGTCGTAAAGGAATTGGACAGCTCCGTGCCGAGATCATCAATGATCAGCAGATCGCAGTCGAAAATATTCCGGTGGGAAAGCAGTGCCTCCTCGTCCCGTTTGAACACGCCCTTGCTTAATATATCAAATAATTGGAATGCGGTAAAGTAAATGACGGAATGACCGCGGTCTAACAGCTCCTTGGCAATACAGTTGGACAAAAAGGTCTTACCGATGCCGGTATCTCCGTAGAGGTAAAGATTGGAGAAGGTGCTGTCGAAATGATCGATAAAATCGTGGCATTTTGCGACGGCATCCTTTGCTGTCTCAAGGGACGAGCGTCCGGTTGCCGGATTGATGTCATCCGCAGAATAGTAATCAAAGGAAAACGTGGAAAAATTCTCACGTTCCAGAATCTCTTTTAAGTTGGACTGGGTATAGACCAGATTGATGGCTGCCTGTTCAAAACAGTGACAGCGTCTGCCGTTCACATAACCGGTATCCCTGCAGTCCGGGCAGTGGTACACCGGCTTCAGATAATCAGAAGCAAGCCCGTGCTCCTGCAACAGCTGCTCCTTCTGCCTGCGGTAGTCCGAGAGCTTTTCACGGAGCGTGGCCAGAGCGGCCGCATCTCCGTCTAACAGCCGGCGTGCCTGCTCGACAGAACAGGTAGCGATCGCGTCATCGATCTCTTTAAGTGCCGGAATCCGGGCGTAGACGTCCTTTGTGCGGCGTTCGAGCTGGTGCTGGCTGGCTAACTGTTTTTCGTCATATTTGCGGAATATCTCGTCATACTGTGAATTGCTTAGCGGCATCTGTTTCCCCTTTAAATCAGTGTACGTTCGTGGTCAAAAGCATCTGCTCCAGTTCGTCGTAGTCGTAGGAGCGCTGCGTGAAATTGTTGAACTTGTTTTTGGATGCTGTATTGGCGGCAGCGGAAGCGGAACTTTTTTTGCGTTCCTGGTGCGCCGCATCCAGTTTTGCAATGTCGGACAGATGGTGAACCTGCTTTTTGTTCCAGTCGGAAAGAATGGAATCCGTGTATTTGAAGTTCGGCTGATGCAGACTTGCCATGGTGCGCTTACATGCCTCGAGGATGATGTCGGAGTCAAAACCGTACTCGTTCGTCCAGCGGCTGATATAGGCGATCTCGGCGGAAACCAGCTTGCGTCCGGTAATGCCGAACGCGTTCATCACGGCGTAGTACATTTTGCCAAGAACCGGAGAACCCTGCTTGGCCTCCTCGACGGTCGTGATATGCTGATCTGCCCAGCCAAGTGCGACTTTTTCTATGTATCGGATGCTGGTGTGATTGTTGCTCACACAGCTCTCAATCAGGTATACGATCAGCTCGGTGGAAAATCCGAGCACATCATAAAAATAGAGAAGCGTATTGATGTCGGTGGCGCTTAAGGTGCGGCCGAGATAACGCTCTGCGATGAAGAATAGCTCTGCGACGGATTCATTCTGGCGGAAATTCAAAATATCGTCCGCAGAATAGCTCTTTTTGGCAGGAACTGTCTGCGCCGGTGCCGGTGTTTCTGCCAAAGCGGCGGAAGCAGGGGCGTTCTGTGTCGGTGCGCCGGATGGCGCTGTCTGTGTCCCGGAAGTCCCCGGATCAGACGGTGCGGCATCTCTGGACGAAGAATCCAGCATGCGGATACCGGTCAGATTCTTATCATTGTCATATTCAAGCTGCAGCAGGTGCATGCGCTCCCAATAGGCAAGGGCACGCTTGACATCCTTCTCCGTGTGCTCGAACTTGTCCGCGATGGAAGAAATGGAAAAAGACGCCTGCGGCGCATTCATAAGGCGCAGCAAATACAGGTAAATCTTGACGAATTCCCCGTTGGCGTCAGACATATATTCATCGATAAACGTGTTGGAAACACTGGTTGCAGAGACTGGACTGTCACTGTGTAGCTTAATATTGGCCATTGAAACCGACTCCTCTTTCTCAAACGTAACAAGCGAAATGTACGGCAGCCGCCGACATTCCCTGATGCATTATAGCACAGGAAAACTGGAATGAGAAGTATCTTTTCCGGAACACATCCGGCACAGACAATCGACCGCGGAAATGTGGATAATGTGGATAAAGAAAACGAATCCGGTGGAAACCGGATTATGGAAACGAAAGGTTTGGCGCAAAAGACGGCAAAGGCGGCAAAAGTGCAGGAAACGTGTATAAGGATTATGTAAACAAAAAAATCCACATTCAAAAGTTGAAGTTTTCCCCAATTGAATGTGGATAAAGTGGATAACTTATTTGCCGAGAAGATGTTCACCAACATTTACAATGTCTCCGGCGCCCATAGTTATCAACAAGTCTCCGTTTACACAATTTTTTAATAAAAATTTTTCGATCTCCTCAAATGACGGAAAATAATAGCATTCCGTGCCGCGTTTCCTGAGCTTGGAGAGGATATCGCGGGAGGAGACGCCGTAGGTATTTTTCTCTCTGGCGGCGTAGATGTCGGCAAGGACAACCACATCAGCGAGGGAGAGCACATCGGCAAAATCCTCTAAAAATGCCTTGGTGCGCGAGTAGGTGTGCGGCTGGAAGCAGAGAACCAGCCGTTTGTGCGGATAGTTCTTGGCAGCGGTCAACGTCGCGCGGATCTCCGTCGGGTGATGCGCATAGTCGTCGATGATGGTGACGCCGTCCACGCAGCCTTTGTACTGGAAACGCCGGTCGGCACCACCGAAGTCGGATAATCCTTTTGCGACCGCGTCAGCGGCAAGACCAAGATCATCTGCCATCGCAATGGCGGCCAGGGCGTTGGATACGTTGTGCATGCCCGGAACGTGAAGAGTGACTTTCATCAGAGCTTCCTGCCCTTTCATGGCGGTGAAGCTCGCACAGGCTTTCTCGTCAAACGTGATATCTGCCGGATGGAATGTGCAGCTGTCACTGAGACCGAAGGTAATTACCTGCGGCTTTAATCCGGCGGTAATCTCGGTATAATCCGGAATATCGCCGTTTATGATGATCGCGCCGTCCTCCCGGGTGTTGGATGCAAATTGGTGGAATGAATGGCGGATATCCTGAATATCTTTAAAGAAGTCGAGATGTTCTGCTTCGATATTCAGAATGATGCTGTATTTCGGATAAAAATGCAGGAAGCTGTTCGTGTATTCGCACGCTTCCGACAGGAAGAAATCGGACTTGCCTACCCGCAGGTTGCCGTCGAGCGCTTTTAAAATACCGCCGACCGTGATGGTCGGGTCGCACTTGGCTGCAAGAAGGATCTGGCTGATCATGGATGTCGTGGTCGTCTTGCCGTGGGTGCCTGCCACCGCGATGGAGTTGCGGTAATTGTCCATGATCTGTCCGAGCAGCTCTGCGCGCGGCATCATCGGAATTCCTTTTTCGCGCGCACAGGCGAATTCCGGATTGTCCTCGTGGATGGCAGCGGTGTAGACGACAAGATCAATATCATCCGTGATGTTTGCGGCTGTCTGACCGTAGTAAACTTTGATGCCGAGATGCTCTAAGTGTCTGGTCAGATCAGATTCCTTTGCGTCGGATCCGGATACCGTAAAATGCTCTTCGGAGAGAATCTCGGCAAGCCCGCTCATGCTGATGCCGCCGATCCCGATAAAATGGATATGTATGGGTTCTTTGAAATTGATTTTATACATTATAATTCTACCTGCCTGTTTTTCTTTCTATATAAAGTTCATTATAACCTTATCTTACTGATTTGCAAATTCTTTTGGGATAAAATATTTTCGACAGAAAGTGAAAGAAGAGTGTAGAAAGAAAAAAGATTTGGCGAAAATGTCAAAAAATAGAAAAATGCGCTGGTAAATTTGTGAAAAATGATGTACATGGGTGGACGATTATGTTATAATTATAAGTGCAAAGAGAAATAGACTGACTAGAAAGACGAGAGGTGATTGACGTGATTCGAAAAGAAATGATAGCCATGCTATTAGCTGGAGGCCAGGGCAGCCGCCTGGGAGTGCTTACAGCGAAGGTTGCCAAACCTGCAGTTGCGTTCGGAGGAAAGTACCGCATTATCGATTTCCCTCTGAGTAACTGCATCAATTCCGGAATTGATACGGTCGGAGTTCTGACCCAGTATCAGCCATTGCGTCTGAATACCCATATCGGAATCGGTATTCCGTGGGATCTGGACCGTAACAGCGGGGGAGTGACGGTGTTACCGCCTTATGAGAAGAGCGATAACAGCGAGTGGTATTCCGGAACGGCAAACGCAATATTCCAGAACATGAATTATATGGAGCAGTATCATCCGGAGTATGTGCTGATCTTATCCGGGGATCATATTTATAAGATGGATTATGAGGTTATGCTTGATTTCCATAAGGAGAATCATGCGGATGTGACGATTGCCACGATGCCGGTGCCGATTGAGGAGGCAAGCCGTTTTGGTATCGTGATCGCAGATGAGAACAAGAAGATCATGGATTTTGAAGAGAAGCCGGAAAAGCCGCGCAGCAATCTGGCGTCCATGGGTATCTATATTTTCAGCTGGGATACCTTAAAAGAAGCGCTCTATGCCATGAAGGATCAGAGCGGATGTGATTTTGGTAAGCATATCATCCCGTATTGCCACGAGAATGGAAAACGTCTCTTTGCATATGAATACAACGGCTACTGGAAGGATGTCGGTACACTCGGCTCTTACTGGGAAGCAAATATGGAGCTCATCGACCTGATTCCGGAGTTCAATCTGTACGAGGAATACTGGAAGATCTACACGAAGAGTGATATCATTCCTCCTCAGTATGTAGCACCGGATGCAATCATTGAGAGAAGCATCATCGGAGAGCAGCTTTGCAGCAGTCAGAACAAGGCATTCTGCCGGGTAGAGGCAGCCGAGCTTCTTATCCTGCACATAGTAATCCTTTCCATGACCGGTTCCGACAGACCCACCTGCGTGCGGGTGAACGACCGGCATGATCGCGGACACATCGCCCATATCGGTGCTGCCGGTTCCCCAGCCGCCCTCAACGACGCTGTCAGGGCCTGCAACAGTCTCCATAGCCTCTTTCATGACAGCGGCCATATTTTTATCGTTGTTTAACGGGAAATAGCCCGGATGGTCATCCAGCTCCACGTTGCAGCCGATCGCGGCAGCGGAAGCGGCAAGTGCCTGGTTGACCTTGATATTGTATTTGCGGATCGCGTCGAAGGAAGCGCCGCGCACATAGGATTCCACCTTCGCTGTCTCCGGGATCGCATTGACGGCGAGACCGGCCTCTGTGATGATCGGGTGGAAGCGGATATGGTCATTGTCTGTGAAGGTCTCACGGAGAGCATTGACAGAGTTTAAAGCGCAGGTTGCGGCGTAGAGGGCATTTCTGCCGTTCTCCGGCGAGCCGCCTGCGTGGGCGGAAATCCCTTTGAATGTGATATTTTTTGTGACACAGCCGTTGCATCCGTCGCTGATGGAGAGCGCTTTTCCTTCCGGGAGCTTGCCGGAATGGATCATCATCGCCATATCGACACCGTCAAAGTATCCGCGATGGATGAATTCAACTTTTC
>ERZ779840.2317-NODE-2317-length-16597-cov-3.860114_pt1 | contig 16597 bp, 22 predicted proteins | sample MGYA00511561_ERZ779840 | MGnify/ENA primary metagenome ERZ779840 (study PRJEB29588, sample SAMEA2162036) | human gut metagenome | biome: human gut; feature: human-associated habitat; material: faeces | place: Denmark | collected 2008/2010 ...
GGTCGGGCGGCCGCGGCGCAGTGCGTCGTCGTCCATACACGGAAGGTCGTCGTGGATCAGGCTATAAGTGTGCACCATCTCCGCTGCTGCTGCAAAGGGCAGCGCGTCTTCGGCCTTACCGCCGCAAAGCGCACAGAAGCTCATCGTCAAAACCGGGCGCAGGCGCTTACCGCCGGCCAGCAGACTGTAACGCATGGCCTCAAACAGCGGCTGCTGCGGCTCGTCCGGTTCTACAAAGGTTTGCTGCAAGTAGCCCTCGATCTCGTCCTGATAGCGGCGCAGCCGCGCATCAAACTGTTCCATCTTCGATCTCCGTTTCCACGGGTGCATCATCCGCGCCCTTTGTCATCTGTAAAACCTTCAATTCCGCGCGGTCAAGCAGCTTGTTGCAGGAGCCTGCCAACGCGGTTCCCTCCTCAAACAGCGCAAGCGCTTCCTCCAGCGCGACATCGCCGCTCTCCATGCGCTTGACGATTTCCTCAAGGCGCTTGAGCGACTGCTCAAAGGTCATGGATTCTTTTTTCATGGGCATCCTCCAAATCTGTGATCTGCGCATGCGCGCAGCCGTCGGCAAATTCCAGCCGCAGCGTCTCGCCCACTGTAAGCTGGTGAACGCTGCGCACAACACTCCCGCGCTCGTCGCGCGCAAAGCTATAACCGCGCCCTAGAACCTTCAAGGGACTCATGGCATCGAGCTTGGCCGTCAACCGAACAAAGCGCTCACGGCTCGCACTCACCTCTCGCTGCGCGGCAGCATTCAGGCGGCGCTGCAGATAATCCGTGAGCATGCGCCGGTCGTTGAGATAATTCATCGGGTCGCGCAGACTGCGCGAGCCTGCCAGAACCGCAACGTGCTGCCGTTCAGCCTTCAGCCGCTTCTGCATCAGGGTTAAAAGCAGCGTCTGCTTTGCTGCAAGCTCCTGCCGCAGCTCCGTCTGATCCGGTACAGCCAACTCCGCCGCGTTTGACGGTGTCGCCGCGCGAAGATCGGCCACAAAATCGGAGATCGTGAAGTCCGGCTCATGACCGACCGCCGAAATGACCGGAATCTCGGATTCGGCAATCGCACGCGCAACGCGCTCGTCGTTGAAGGCCCAAAGATCCTCGATGGAGCCTCCGCCGCGTCCCGTGATGATCAGGTCTGCGACACGGTAGCGATTGGCATAGCGCAGCGCCGCAGCGATCTCCGGCGGGGCCTCCGCACCCTGCACGCGCACAGCCAGCAGCACGACCTCGGTCAAAGGATAGCGCTTGCGCAGGATGCGCAGCATATCATGCAGGGCCGCGCCCGCCGACGAGGTGATGATCGCAATGCGATGCGGAAAACGCGGCAGTGTTTTTTTCTTCTCCTGTGCGAACAGTCCCTCGGCTTGCAGCTTCGCCTTGAGCTGCTCAAAAGCAACGTGCAGATCACCCACGCCGTCCGGCGCCATTTCCGTACAATAAAGCTGATACGTGCCGTCACGCAGAAAGACGGAAACGCGGCCGAAAGCGATGACCCTCATGCCGTTTTCCGGCCGAAAGCGCAGTCGAAAGGCGTTGCCGCGGAACATGACGCAGCGCATCGCGCTGCTTGCGTCTTTTAACGTGAAATAATGGTGACCCGAGGGATAGAGCTTATAGTTGCTGACCTCTCCGCGGATAAACACGCCGGAGAGAAGCTCGTCCTCATCGAATCGTTGGCGCAGATACTCGTTTATCTGTGAGACCTCATAGACCTGCATTGTGCGCCCTCCATGTCAGAATCGCCGTCCCCATGGCGTTGTCCGTGGAAAACTCCGGTGCACAGAACACGGCGGGCAGCGCCCTGCAGCGTTCGCGCAGCATGGAGTTGGAGGAAACGCCGCCTGCAAAGACGACCTCACAGTGCGGATATTGCCGCAGGGCATTCTCCGTCGCCTTGAGAATCGCACCGATCAGGCAGCGCAGCGCATAGGCCGCCGTGTCGGCTTTGGACGCGCCGTGCGCGTAAAACTCCTGGATCTTATTCTGCACGCCGGAGAGTGAAAAAGACGTGTCCTGCACTTTTACGCGGAAGAATTCTTTGCCGCTTCCCTCTTTGCTCAGCGCGTCAAGGACTTTACCCGCCGGGAACGGCAGCTCAAGGAGCTGCCCGGTGCGGTCGATGAGCTGACCGGCGGAAATGTCCGTCGTACCGCCGATTTTCTCCGCATGGACGCTCACGCCCTCCGGCGTGATATACAAAAGCTCCGTCGTGCCACCGGAAAGGTGCCACGCCAGATGCGGCTTGTCCAATAGCTCCATGCGCCCCGCCGACCAGATCGACGCGGCAACATGCCCCTGCTGGTGTGAGAACGCATAAAACGGGATTTTCAGTGCAGAGCTGAATACCTCGGCCTGCGCCTGCCCCGCCAAAAAACAGGGCATGTACGAGCCTTCCACTGCACGCGGACGCGTACTTGCGCCCACGGCGTCAGGCACAAATGCACCCATATCGCAAAACAGCCTGTCGGCAAGCTCCGGCAGGCGTTTCACATGCGCGAACAGGGCATCGCTCTGCCGCAGCCCCAGTGCGCCTGGTGCAACATCGAGCAATCTGGACGCATTTTTTCCTCCGTTCCCGTCAAACACGGCAACGGAGGTCGTGTAGTTACTGGTATCAAAGGCGAGAACTTTCATTGCTGCTCGTCCTTCTGTGCTTCCAGCGCACGGGCAGCGGAACGAAGAATGCCGTTGACAAAGGCGACGACCTCGTCGTCCTCGTACTTTCTCGTCAGCTCCACGCACTCGTTGATGGCCACACCCGTCGGAACATCCGGCACATACTGCATTTCAAACAGCGCAAGGCGCATCGCAGCCTTCGTCAGGCGCGAGATGCGATGCAGATTCCAGCCAATGGCGTACTTTTTGATCTGTTCGTCCAGCTCCTGCGCGTGCTCGGCCACGCCCTCGACGCAGGCACGAATATACTGGGACTGCTTTTTGCTCGGATGCTCGGAATAAACCTCATTTTCCGCAGCCAACGTGTTATAATACTCGGAATCCATGCGGGTTCCGACGGCCTGCTGCGGATCCTCCGCCGTATAATCCCACTCGTAGATCAAGTGGACTGCGATTTCGCGTGCGTTTGAGCGTGTCATGGCGATCTCCTTGGTATGTAAAAGTAGGGGTGCCGGAATCAGCACCCCGAAGATGTATCAGTTTGCGTTTTTGGGAATTGCAATCCCGCAGACATTGACGTTCACCGCAGCCGGACGCACGCCCGTCATGGACGCGACCTCGTTTGCGATGCTTTCCTGCACGTTCTTCGCGACGGTCATGATCGCCTCGCCCATCTTAACGACAAGATTGCAGGAAATCTCGACATTCTCACCGTCCATCGTGACGCGGATGCCGTTGCGAAGATTCTTCTTGCCGAGAAGTGTGGAAATATCAAAGCTCGCGGTCGTGCTCAGGCCGTAAACGCCCTCGACTTCGCGGACAGCCAGCGCTGCAATGGATGCAACGACGTCCTCGGAAATCAGGATATGGCCGCCCTCCTGCGCCTGCACGAGATAATTCTTACCTTCTGCCATTATGATTCCTTCCTTTCTGGAGTACAGACCTTTCGGTATTTCCTTACTATTCTATCACATTTTCAGAAAAATACAATAACCTTTTCCGAAAAAACTCTGCTGCTCTCATTCCACCCCGATCACACGGATGTCGGACAGCTTAAAATCCGTCTGTGCAAGGACAATATCGGCCACGAGGGAGACATCGGACTGCTTCAGACCGGATGTCGGCGCGGCAACCGCGAGGGAAATGCCGTCGTCGGAGATGTAGGCCACACAGTCGGCATAGCCTTTCGCCACAACGAGGCTCTCGATCTGTGACTCGGCCAGTGCGTCGCCCACAATGCCCTCCAGCGCGGCGCTGGACTTGGAGGTATCCTCCCCCTCTGCATAGGCGATGGTCTCCTGAAGCAGCTCCACGGCCTGATCGCGTGCCTTCTGGCGGGACAGACGCATCTGGGCAAAGTACTCACTTGCGGTCTGACCGCTTTCCTGTGCGGCAATTGCAGGCTGGGTCTGTGTGGTGTCGCTGAGAACGAGCGTGGACTCCCCGAGCACCTTGTCAGCATCGAGCACCTTGCTTAAGTCCTTGGTGTCCTGTCCGCTCAGCCAGTTGAGATAGATGCCGGCACACACCAGCACGAGCACACCGGCGATGATCGCATTGCGTTTCCAGTTCTTCATGTTCATTCCTCCATCATTTCATTTTGACCACTGTGATTTTGTCCGAGCCGAGACCCGTGAGCGCCGACACGGCGCAGACGATGCTCCAACGCACCTGCGCATTGTCCGCGCCTTCGCTGATGATCAGCGCGCCCTGAAACTGCGGATAGATCACGCTCGAAACCGCTGCTTCATCATATGCGCTTCCCTCGGACAAAATAACCGTCTTTCGTTCTTCACTTGTTTGAGAACCGGCGCTTGTCTGTTCGTTTGTAACCTTGGTGTCAGTCTGATACTGCGTCTGCTCCCCTCTTTGCAGCGTCAGCATGACGCTCACGCGTCCCGCGCCGTCGATTTGCAGAAGCATTTTGGTAAGGCGTGACTCCATTTCCTGCGCGTAATCCGCTGTCACGGGCTGCGTCTGCACAGTTGTGGGCGTCTCGGCCTTATTTTGCTCACTTTTACGGAACGGAATCAGCAGCAGCGCGAGGCCGAGAACGAGTACCAGCGCAGCATATTTATATTTTTTCAGTGCATCGACCGCTTTCTTGGAAAACTCGTCAAATTTTTTACCCATACAGCTTCCACTCCTGCTCCTCGGGCGGGATTCCGAGCGAATCCCGGATATAAGTTTCCAGTTCCTTTGCCGCATCGGGCAGTATACTGCCCGTGAGAACAACGTGCACCGGCTGCGGATATTCGCCGCCTCCCAGCGTGACCTCAGCCCGGAGCGTGCCGCCGAGGGCTTCGGCCTTTTTCTCGATGTAGCCCTCCGTGTTTTCCTTGACCAGCGTGCGCAGCATAGCCTGATAATCCTTGGATACCTGCCGGCTGTCAAATCCCGCGTGATCACCGAAAGACGCAATTTGATCGGCAAGGCTGCTGAGATCGATGCGCAGTAGAGGCGTTGCGACCGTAAGCAGGATCAGAATCCCCGCAATGAAGCGCGTGATGCGCTGCAAGCGGCTGCTTTTCAAAAGAGCACAGGCCAGCACCGCAAGCATGCACGCCGCAACGACCGCAAGAAAGTAACTTCGGATCCCGTCCATCATACCGACACCTTCATAAAGCACACCGCGCAGATAAGCGCCATCAGCGCGCAGGTCCCGTTCATCGCAAGAAGATAGCCCATCGCGGAGGAAAAGCTCTTCAGGAGCTTGACGTGCGGTGCAAGCCCGACTGTGCCGCTGACGGCGGCTGTGAGCTTGAGCATCAGATATTGCACGCCCACGCGCAGAAATGGCGTCAGACAGATGGCAAGCACGGTGAGCATGCCGAACACACCCACGGAGTTTTTCAGCATGGCAGCGCTGGCCAGAAGGGATTCCGAGGCATCGGAGATGATCCCGCCCACGACCGGCACCGCGCCCGCCGCCGCCTTGGTGGCTTTAAGTGCAAGCGCGTCAGAGTTGCCGCTGACCACGCCTGTCAGGCTCATGTAGACCGTGAAGGCCGTCAGCACGACCTTGAGGCTCTTGGAGACGACCCATCCGGCAAACTCGCGCAGTTCACTGAGTGTATCACTGCCCAACGCTGCCTCTGCGCCCGCAATTGCAATATAAAAATATACGCCGGGCACGAGCACCTTAGAAATAAGCTGCATCAGAAGCTCCGCAAAGACAACCGTACCCGTATAGAGCGCGGAGGCTGAGGTCATCCCGCCGCTCATGGCCGCAGCCGACGCCATAACGGGCAGCCGACAGCCGGTGTATTCCGTGACGGTCTCGACGGTACTTGAAGCCAGCGCGATCATCGCCCGGAATGACCCGACCGCGACCGCGCAAAGACCCAGTGCTCCCACAGCGTTGGCCGCACCGGTCAAATCGTGCTGTGTGGCAAGCTTTGCCATAGAGCAGAGCGTCACGACCGCGAGCAGCACCGCGCACAGGCGCAGGCCCTCCCTGACCGCTGTATCGCCGTTTTTAACGGCACGCAGGAGCAGCCGCTTGCAATTGCTCCAAAAGTCCGGCTGTGCCGCGGGCGAAAGGCCATCCAGCGCTTCCTGCACCTCCGCGGGAAGCTCGTCCGTTAACTCGGACGTGTCCACCGGCTCAGATGGATCGACGGCGAAGGCTCTCCCGGCCATCAGGACGCACAGAAGCAGAAAGATTAAAAAGCGCTTCATGTCACCCTCCTGTCATCGTTCGTATCATATCGATCACCGCCTCCAAAAGCGGAAGTGCAATGTAAATTGCCAGGATCCCACCGCACAGCTCGATCAGCCTTGCCAGTGCACTTTCGCCCGCGTCCGCGCAGAACGCCGCGCAGAGCTGGGTCACAATGCCGATGCCGACGCTCTTGAGCAGCGGCGTGAGCAGCGCATCGTCCAGTCCGGCAAGGTCTTGCAGCTTAGACAAAAAGGAAACGACCGGCTCGACGAGCTTCAGAGCTGCCAGTGCCATCAGTACGCAAGCCCCAATCGTCAGCAGCAGCGCAAGCTCCGCATTGCTCCGGCGGATGAGCGTCACAAGGACGACCGTCACGACACCGATCACCGCGACCTGAATCAGCGTACTCATCAGAAATGAAAGAGGTTTTTGACCAGATCAAAGAGCTGCGCGATCTTTTGCACGATGATAATAAGCACGACCACCAACCCCGCCAGTGTGGTCATAGTCGCCTGCTCCTCGCGTCCGGAGCGCACGAGCACCTGATTCAGAATGGAGACGATGATGCCGACGGCGGCGATCTTGAAAATCAGCTCGATATCCATATTTCGTCTCCTAAAGCATCAAAATTGCCAGTGCGATACCGGCGCAGACTGCCAATGCCGCGCAGCTTCGCGCCATCTGCCGTTTTTCACTCTCGCAGCGCTCCTGCGCCGACTGGATACGCTGTGCACTCAGGCGCAGCATGCGGTTTTCGCCGTCCACGTCGTAACGGCCTAAGGCTTCGCACAGCTCCAAAAGCGCCATGCGTGCGTCACTCGGCAGAAGCAGTCCGGAGGCTTGCTGCATCGCGTGCCGCGCTGCCAGTGTGCGCGGCTGCCCGCTTGCAAGCTGTGCGCTCATGGCACGAAAAAACTGTGCAACCGCACCTGTCTGCCTGTCCGCAACCTCGGCATAAAGCTCCGGCAGTGGCAGACGTGTATAGTTAATCTCGCATTGCAGCATCTCCACCGCGCCTGTGAGCTGCTTGAGCTGTCGTGCCGTCTTGTAAAACTGCGCAGCGCGCCGAAATCCAAAGGCTCCCGCACCCACGACTACCAAAATCGCACCGATCAGTCTGAGCATGGCGGCCCCTCCTTTTCAATTTTCACTGAATGATCCGGCCGAATACAGATCAGATTGCGGAAGATCCCCGCCTGCATGAGGCTCCTGTAAAGCGGCCTTGATAACAGTTCCTCGCGGCTCGCAGCGTGCGCCGTAGCCAAAAAGCGCACGCCGCAGTAGGACGCGCGGACAACGGCCTCGACATCCTGTGCCGCGGTGATCTCATCCAGCGCGATCCACTCCGGGTTCATGCTGCGCAGGAGCAGCGCAATGCCGCACTCTTTCGCAGCGCCGCTTAAAACGTCAGTATTTTCTCCGAGGTCAAACTGAGGTGCCCCGTCAAGGCATGCGGCCAGTTCCAACCGCTCGTCCACCACGCAGATGCGTTTTCCCTGCCGGTCGGACAGCAGACGGATGAGATCGCGCAGCAGCGTGGTTTTCCCAGACCCCGGCGCACCGAACAGCAGTGTTGAAGCAGGATGCGTCCAGAGCCTGCCTGCGCAGCCTTCCGCGATTCCCGGAAGCGCACGCGCGATGCGCAGATTCGCCGACGAGATCAGGCGCAGCGTCTGCACCTCCCCATTTTGCAGGACCGCTGTCCCGCACAGACCGAGCCGATGTCCGCCCGGCAGGATCAAAAAACCGTTTTGCAGCATTTGCTGTGCGGCGTATGCCGAGCGTCGTGCAGCCCGGTCGGTCAGCTCGTCCAAAAGCGGACGCGTCACCATGAGCGGCAGTGATGTCGTTTTCTTTTCTGTGCGCACCTGCATCGCTCTGCCAATGCGAAAGCGGATTTCCTCAATGCGTCCCTCCGGCACAAAACGCTCGACCGCGTCCTGCACAGTCAGCGGAAACGGCCGCAGGGCTTGTATCACTTCTCGTGTCATCCTTCGTTCACTCCCGATGCCATTGTATGTGTGCATGCCGGAATTTAGGACAGAAAAAAGCCCATCGCAAAATGCGAAAGGCCAAAGGATTGCAAAACGCGAATAAACACGCAATAATTGTTTCGAGATGATTATTTATGATCTATTCGGCCAAAAAGCGCTTTGAAGAAGCGGACGTTTTCGGAAAAAGCACAGAAGGCAAGGCGTTTGCGCAATATTTTATTGGGAATTCCTATCTAAATCCCAAAACTGATGCAAGATGCGGTCTATTTCTGGCCAACGTAACCTTTGAACCGGGCTGCCGAAGCAACTGGCACATCCACCACGCAAGAAAAGGCGGCGGACAGATCCTCATCTGCGCAGCCGGCGAGGGCTGGTACCAAGAGGAAGGGAAACCCGCCGTCAGCCTGAAGCCCGGCACGGTCATCACCATTCTGCCCGAGGTCAAGCACTGGCACGGCGCAAAGAAGGATTCGTGGTTCTCACACATTGCAGCCGAAATCCCCGGCGAGGGCACCTCCAATGAGTGGTGCGAGCCGGTCTCCGACGAGGAATACCTGTCGCTATAAAGCCTTTCCCGAATACAAAAAAGGGTCTGCTGCAAATGCAGCAGACCCTTAATTCTATGAACTTACGCTTCTTCCTCGTCGTTGGACGGAACGAGCAGTGCGCGGATGGACAGGGAGATGCGCTTGCGATCCTTGTCCACGTCGATGATCTTTGCATCAACTTCCTGTCCCTCGGAGAGAACGTCGGAAGCCTTTTCGACATGATGGTCGGAGATCTGGGAAATGTGAATCAGGCCGTCAACGCCGGGCAGGATTTCTGCAAAGGCACCGAACTCAACCAGCTTGACGATCTTGACCTTGGCGACGTCGCCCACGGAGTACTTCGCGCAGAACTGGTTCCACGGATTCATCTCGGGAGTCTTGTAACCGAGGGAGATCTTCTTCTTCTCCGGGTCGAACTTGATAACATAGACCTCGATGGGATCGCCAACCTTGACGACCTCGTCCGGAGTCTTGATGTGGCCCCAAGACAGCTCGGAAATGTGAACCATGCCGTCCACGCCGCCGATATCGACGAATGCACCGTAGCTGATGATGGACTTGACAACGCCCTGATACTTCTTGCCAACCTCGATCTCGCTCCAGAGCTTCTCGACAGCGGCCTTGCGAGCCTCGGCGTTGACCGCACGGATGGAGCCGACGACTCTGCGGCGAGCGCGGTTGAACTCGGTGATCTTCATCTGCACGGTCTGACCCTTCATGGCAGCCATGTCGCCGCCCTTGGGAATACCGGTCTGGGATGCGGGGATGAACACACGGACGCCCTTGACATTGGCCACGAGACCGCCCTTGTTTTCCTCGGTGATGACGCCCTCGACGGTCGTCTTGTTTTCGCAAGCGGCCTCAACGTCGTCCCAAATCTTCATGCCGTCCAGCTTCTTCTTGCTGAGCTGTACGGTGCCCTCCTGATCGTTGACGCGAACGACAAAGACCTCGATCTCGTCGCCAACCTTGAGGATGTCTTCCGGCTTCACGGAAGGATCCGCGCTGACTTCGTCATACGGAATGTAGCCGGCGTGCTTCGTGCCAAGATCTACCTGGACTTCGGTGGTACCGATCGCTGTGACAACACCCAGAACCTTATCTCCTGTATTCAAAGTCTTGATGGACTGTCCGAGAAGTTCCTCGAAGTTCTCCTCTGCAACAGCATCAACATTCGTAATTTCGCTCATAGTCTGCTTGACCTCCTTTATTATCCACGCGGGTGTTGAAGCACCTGCTGTGATACCAATAGAAACCGCGCCCTTCAGCTTGTCCGCATCCAGCTCGGACGCATTATCGACAAGCGTCACATTCCGGCAATGCTCGGAACAGATGTGCGCGAGGCGAACCGTATTGGAGCTGTTTTTGTCTCCCACCACGACCATTGCATCGCATTCGGATGCAAGTGCCGCGGCTTCGGTTTGCCGATTTTCAGTTGCTTTGCATATTGTATCAAAGATTTCGCAATTTGTATATACTTTTTTTGCGATTTTCTTGCAAGATTCCCATAAAAATTTCGTGCTCGTCGTCTGCGAAACCATCGTCAGCGGCAGATCGCGGCGTGAAGGGTCAGCATCAGTCCAGTTTTGCAGCTCCTCAGCGTTGGAAAACACCAGTGGGCGCTCACACCAGCCCGCGATTGCAACGACCTCAGGGTGTGTCGGCGTGCCGATGATGATGCACTGCCGGCCGGCCGCCTGTGCGCGTTCGACAATGTGATGGATGCGCTTGACGGAGGGGCAGGTCGCGTCAATAACCGTCAAACCGCGTGCGCTAAGCTGCTCATAAACTGCGCGCGGTACGCCGTGTGAACGGACCACAACTGCGCAGCCATCCGGAATATCCTCCACACGCTCTGCCACACGAACACCGAGCTGCTCAAAGTGCTGCACCAGATGCCGGTTATGCGCGATGGGGCCAAGAGTCACAACGGGACTTCCCTTCCGGATCGTTTGCTCCACGAGATCGACCGCACGGTTGACGCCGTAGCAAAAGCCCGCGGTTTCTGCGACGCGGATGCTCACAGCGTCTCCTTAAGCGCATAAATGCGCTGCATCATATCCTGAGAAAGTGCATCCAATTCTTCATTGCTCACGCGGCGATCCGAGGGATGCGGATGATAAGGCTCACCAAAGACAACATCCAGCGGGCGGAAAATTCGCTTATCCGTGGATAAATATACCGGCACAATCGGCACGCCCATGCGCGCGGCGATCATGACAGCACCGCCGTGCGGCGCAGAAGTTTTTCCCTTGCGGATGCGCGTTCCCTCCGGGAAAATGAGCAGCTTATCTCCGGACTTCAAAATCTGCATTGAAGTCTTAACTGCGTTGATGTCGCTTGTCGAGCGATCAACCGGAAACGCACCGACCTTGGTGATAAGAAAGCCCAGAATCTTATGCGAAAACAGTTCTTTCTTGGCCATGGTGCGGAAGATCCGCTTTGGATGCGCGGCAAACATGACCCAGATCGGGTCGGAAAACGCACTGTGGTTGCAGCAGACGATAGCAGCACCCTCAGGTATATTTTCCTTTCCGTGGACGCGCAGCACCGGGTGCTTCAATGCAAAGATGATGCGCAGCGGCCAAAAGATAAAGTGATAAAATCTTTGAGAAAATTCCTTCATCAGTTCGTTTTCTCCCGGATAATGTTCAGAATTTCAGAAATACTCTCCTCTAGGGAAAGGTAGGAGGTGTCGAGCTTTACGGCGTCCTCCGCACAGCAAAGCGGTGCAATGGCACGATGCGTGTCGCGGTAGTCACGTTCGTTTATGTCTTTTAAAACTTCCTCAAAGGTGTCCGGACGGCCTGCTGTCTGCAATTCCAGCCAGCGGCGGCGCGCACGCACCTCGGGCGAAGCAGAAAGGAAGATTTTGACATCGGCGTTGGGCAGCACGACCGTGCCGATGTCACGGCCATCCATGATGACATTGTGCGTTTTCGCAACATCGCGCTGCGTATCAAGCAGAAACTGCCGCACAGCAGGAACCGCAGAAACCTGAGAAGCCGCAGCCGAGACTTCAGGCTGGCGGATGGAGCCTGTGAGATCCTCACCATTGAGTACGACGTGCTGTACGCCGTCGGGCGTCCATTGCAGCTCAAGATGCAGGGACGGCAGCAGCGCAGCAACCGCATCGGCGTTTTTTTGGTCGATTCCTGCGCGTAATGCAGCAAAACCCACCGTGCGATAGATCGCACCCGTATCCACATAGACAAAATTCAATTCTGCCGCCGCGCGGCGCGCCATGGTGCTTTTGCCTGCACCGGCGGGGCCGTCGATCGCGACACTGTAAAATTTCATGTCATCCCTACTTCCGCTCGATCAAACTTCTTATAATTATATCGCACTTTTGCGATTTTGTCAATTCACGTCGGAGATTTCGGGAGAAATTTCCGACGCGCAGCCGCGTGCCGCAGCGTAGGCGGTCGACCACGCGATCTGTAGGTTGAAGCCACCCGTATAGGCATCGCAGTCGATGATCTCACCCGCGAAGTACAGCCCATCCAGCAGCTTGGAACGCATTGTTTTCGGGTCGATCTCACGCACCTGAACGCCGCCACGCGTGATAATGGCCTCGGCCACAGGGCGTGTGCCGGTGATCTCAATGGAAAAGTGTTTCGTCTGTTCCAGAAGTGCACGGCGCTGCGTCTTGTTCAGGCCATTGGCCTTGGCTGCCGGGTCAATCCCACAGCGAGCGAGCAGCACCGGAATCATCGAGTGCGGATAGAGGTCTGCAAGCGCGTTTTCCATGCTGCGGTTGCTGTATTTTTCAAGGTCGCGCAGGAAACGTGCATCCAGCGTCGCCTCGTCCAGTGCGGGCTTCAAATCTAAAACGACGGTATAGGCGTTCCCCTGCTTCATGTGCGCGGAGGCCGAAAGCGCCATCGGGCCGGAGAGACCGAAATGCGTGAACAGCAGCTCCCCAAAATCCGTGTAGACGGTTTTTCCGCGCGCGTCGAGCAGACGGAAGCCCGTGTTGCGCAGGGATAGCCCCTGCATCTGTGCACAGGCGGCATCCCCACTCACAAGAGGGACGAGCGAACCGGTAGGCGCTTCGATGGTATGTCCGACAGCCGCAGCCAGACGATAGCCGTCGCCGGTCGAGCCGGTGAGCGGATAGGACGCACCGCCCGTTGCAAGAATGACCGCGCGGCTAAAATAGCGCTCACCTGCCGCTGCAACACCCGTGATACGTCCATTTTCAGCAAGAAGACGCGTAACGTCCGCCTGACGGCGCACGACACCGACTCGGTGCATTGCGCGCTCCAAGGCTGCAAGGACATCGGCAGAGCGGTCGGACACGGGAAAAACGCGGTTGCCGCGTTCGGTTTTCAGCGCACAGCCGTTTTCCTCAAAAAATGTCATCACGCGCTCGGGCGGATAGGAATAAACGCTGCTGAACAGGAAACGTCCGTTGCGCGGGACGTTTTTAAGGACGTCCTCGGGCAGGCAGTTGTTCGTGACATTGCATCTTCCCTTGCCTGTGATGAGCAGTTTTTTTCCGCAGGAGGGGTTCTTTTCCAATAGCAGAACATGCAGACCCCTCTGCGCGGCATGAATGGCAGCAAACATCCCGGCTGCACCGCCGCCCACGACAATCACGTCAGCCGTCAACTTTTTCGTAGACTCCATAGCGATCCCATACCGTTTCCAGATGTTCAAAGGTCTCCGTGACTTCCTGACGGCGGCGCGCAGCGACCGCGACGATCAGCGCATTGATAAGGCTCATCGGCGCGACAAGCGAATCGACCAGCGAAACCATGTCGCTCTTGGCCGTAAGCAGATAGTTGGCGCTCTGTGCAATGGGAGCAGCTTCGCAGTCCGTAAGCGCAATGACCTGTGCACCTGCGCTGGCACAGTATTGCATGGCCTTGGCTGTGGCCGTGGAATAGCGCGGGAAACTGATCCCAACGACCGCATCCTGCGGCGAAACCCGCACGATGCGCTCGAACATCTCGCTTTCGGACGACGCGCTCACAACGCGTACATCGTCGAACATGTAATTTAAGTAGTAACCCAAAAAGCTCGCAAGCGCTGCCGAGGAGCGCACGCCGAGAATATAGATGCGGCGAGCGTTCAGCAGCGCATTGACCGCCCCCTCAAAGGCCGTGCGGTCGATGCACTCCAGCGTATTACGGAGCTTTTCAATGTCGGACTGCAGGATCGTCGTCACGACGTCCTGTGCCCCCATGCGCTCACTCGTAACCTCGATGCGCTGCACGGTGGTCAGGCGATTGAGAACGACCTCCTGTAATGCCTTCTGCATGGCCGGATAGCCGTCGAAGCCAAGCTCGGCGGCAAAGCGAACCACTGTCGATTCCGAAACGTCCACGGTTTTGCCGAGCGCACCCGCCGTCTGGAACGCGGCCTTATCATAAGCCTCGAGAATGTAGGCGGCAATACGTCGTTGGCCCTTGGAAAAGCTGCTCATTTGATTATTTATGTAAGATAGAATATCACCCGTCATAGTTCATTCTCCATATAGTTGTTCGATTTCTTCCTTGGTGAGCGGTCGCCATTTCCCGCTTGGAAGCGTGCCGAGGCGAAGCGAACCCTCGGCAATGCGCCGCAGACGCACGACGCGCAGCTCTGCCGCTTCGCACATCCGGCGGATCTGGCGGTTGCGCCCCTCGTGGATGGTGATCTCAAAGACCGCGCGGTTCCCCGCGCCTTGCAGCAGCCGCACCTGCGGCGGGGCGATTCGATAGCCGTCCAGCTCGATGGGTCTGGCAAGCAGGCGCTCACCCGCATGCCAATCGCCCTCGACCGTGACTTCATAGTGCTTGTCAACGCTGCCGCGCGGGTGCATCAGACGGTCGGCAAGCCGGCCGTCGTTGGTGAACAATAGCAGCCCCTCCGAATCACGGTCCAACCGTCCCACAGGATACACACGGCAGCCGCAATTGATGAGAGACGCGGCGGTTTTCCGTCCCTTTTCATCACTTAATGTGGTAATATAGCCGCATGGCTTGTTGAGCATCAGGTATATTTTTTTTGGCTGCGCGGGAATCGGACATCCGTCCAGCTCGATGCGGTCGACGTCGGGATCAGCCGACGCACCGAGCGCACAGACCTCTCCGTTAACGCGCACGCGCCCTGCGCGGATCCATTCCTCCGCTGCCCGGCGGGAGGCCAACCCGCGCGCCGAGAGGATCTTTTGGAGTCGTTCTTTCATTCACATTCTCCCCAAATGAGTGAAATCGTACCGAGGCAGGTCTGGCCTACCCAGACGCTGCCTATGCCTGCGGGCGTGCCGGGCAGGCCACAGCGGAACGCGAAGCGCGGATACTGTACCCGAACGGAAACCTGTTCGCCGTCCTTCAGCGTACAGGAAAAATCCTCGCCCGCTTTCAGAACCGCGAGGGAGCCGTCCAGGAGCTTTAGCTCTGCCACTGCATCGCCGCGCCTGAGCGCAATGCGCGTCTGATAAAGCGAAAATCCATAGTCATATAGCGCGGAATGGTCGCGCCAGTCGTTGCCGTCGTTGATGGTCACAACAATCAGTCGGCGGCCGCAGCGCTCGGCTGCGCTGACCAGAATGCGTCCGGCAGCACGCGTGTAGCCCGTTTTGACGCCGATGGCGCCCTTAAGCGACCATAAAAGCCGGTTGTGATTTGTCAGGCACCGCCCGGCAGCGCGAATGCTGCGCGTCGAAACGATCCTCAAAAAATCCGGATTCTTCAGCGCATAGCGCGTCAGAATTGCCAGATCATGCGCAGTCGAGTAGTTTTCGTCATCGTCCAGACCATTCGGATTGGCAAAGTGCGTGTTGCAGAGGGCAAGGCTCTGCGCCGTTTCGTTCATCCAGCCGACAAAACGTTCCACACTGCCCGCACTGCACAACGCAAGTGCCACGGCGGCATCGTTTCCCGAGTGCAGCATCAGTCCATAGAGCAGCTCGCGCACAGTGAGTTGTTCCCCCGCCTTTAGATACATAGACGACCCTTCGATTCCGGTCGCCTCAGGCGGGACGGTCACAAGACGGTCGAGGTCGCAGCGCTCGGTTACGACCAGCGCCGTCATGATCTTCGTCGTGCTCGCAACGGGCAGTACCTCGCGGCTGTTCTTTTCAAATAAGACCGTGCCGCTCACGGGCTCATACAGTACGGCGGCATACGCCGAAACGCTTACGGACTCCGCCGTCTCTGCCGAAACCGGCAGACTGCCCCACACAAAAACGACCGCCAGCAAAACACAAAGTATCTTTTGCAAAAATCACCACCTGCCACGGCATGTATACGCGGCAGGCGGCTGGATTATACGATCAATACTGCGGGGGCAGGGAAATATCCTCGTCCTCTTTGTCTTTCTTATCCTTGTTGAAAAGTCCGGCGATCTTGTCCACTACGTCCGGCACACTCGCCACAACGCGATCGACAGACGAAACATACGGCTCAATCTGCAAAATGCGCACATTGCCGTTCGAGATTACCAAAAACGCAATAGGCTGAATGGTAATGCCCGCGCCGCTGCCGCCGGCAAAGAGGCCCTTTTCCGGCTGCGCTTTAGAAGGCAGGTCGGAGCCGCCGCCTGCAAAGCCGTAGCTCACACGCGAAACCGGGATGACCGTGGTGCCGTCCGGCGCGGTGATGGGATCGCCGATAACGGTGTTAACGTCCACCATTTCCTTGATTTTATCCATGGAAACGCCGAGCAGGTTGTTGACCTTATTTTCACTCATGTTGTTCTCTCCTTTTTATTTGCTGCCGGCGCTGCGGATTTTACGGCAGGCTTTCCGGCACTTTGAAATTTATTGTAAAACGGCAATA
>ERZ779840.2320-NODE-2320-length-16591-cov-9.392537_pt1 | contig 16591 bp, 16 predicted proteins | sample MGYA00511561_ERZ779840 | MGnify/ENA primary metagenome ERZ779840 (study PRJEB29588, sample SAMEA2162036) | human gut metagenome | biome: human gut; feature: human-associated habitat; material: faeces | place: Denmark | collected 2008/2010 ...
ATATTTACAAGAAATTAATTTAGATTATAGTATATTAGATAAAAGAAAACTTGTTAAATATTTGATGTATATGGGATACACAAATAGCATTGTTGAAACTTATGAAACTTTAATTGGTAAAAAGCAAAAATATTATGTACCGAATGTAAAATTATCGCCTGAAGAGATTATTAATTTAATTGATCAAAGTGGTGGTTATACAGTGTTGGCTCATCCAAATACTGTAACGAGTGATAAAAATATTTTAGTTGGGATTTTAAATAGATTAAATGATGCAGGGCTATTTGGTATTGAAGTAGTAAATGATAAGATGAAACTTAGTGAAACAGAATATTATCAATGTTTAGCTAAAAAATATAACTTATTAGAAACTTATGGCTCTGACTTTCATAATCCTGAAACAGATAACATTGGTATAGAAATTAATCAAGATAATTGTGAAAAGATCCGTGAATCAATGGTATTGAGACGGAAAAGATGATATAATATTGTCAGAAAAGGTAGGAAAAAAATATGGCATTAAAAAGAGGCATTGTTGAATTGGCCGAATATAATTCAAATTGGAAAAAAGAATATGAAAAGGAAGAAAAATTATTAAAAGAAGTATTAGGTGATAGAATAATTGAAATTCATCACATTGGAAGTACCTCTATTGAAGGGTTAAAAGCTAAACCAGTTATTGATATTTTAGTAGTAATTAATAGTTTAGATGAAATAACTGAAATTGAAGAAATGCTAAAACCTTATGATTATGAGAACAGAGGACAACAAGGTGTTCCAGATAGATATTTCTTTGCTAAAGGTCCTGAGGATGCTAGAAGTCATTATATTCACTTTGTTGAACCAAATAGTAAGACTTATTATAATCAAGTTTACTTCAAAAAATATTTGATTGAACATCCAGAATACATTAAGAAATACTGTGATTTAAAACAAGAATTAGCAGAAAAATATGCAGATGAAAGACCTAAATATACTGCAGGTAAGAATGAATTTATTACTTCTGTAATCAGTCTTGCTAAAGAGGAATATGATGATTAAAGTTGTTTCATTTGATATTGGAGGAACATTATTAGAAGATTCTCATGATAATCCTAATAATTATAATTTGAAAGAACTTGCAAAAATTGTTAATATGCCTTATGAAAATGTCAGAGATGTTTATAAAAATGTTTTTCAAAAGTCAAATGGTACATTGAATGGATTAGTTGGAAAATTTTGTAATGATTTAGGTATTAGTAATACTGAAAATTTAAATAATTTCTTTATAGGTAAATTTTCTGATAATAATATAAATAATACAATTTCAAACGACAAAATTACATTAATTAGAGATCTTAAAGAAAATGGGTATAAAGTTATCTTATTTTCTAATAGTTGTTGTTTACTTAATAATGATGCAATAAAAGAAATTTATGATTTAGTTGATGGTATATTTTACTCATATGATATAGGATACACAAAAGATGATAAAGAAAGTTATCAATATGTTGAAAAAACACTTAATGTGAAACCAGCAGAAATATTGCATATAGGTGATACTTTGAAAAGTGATTATCTAAAACCTGTAGAAAATGATTGGAATGCTTTGTTTTATGGCGTTTCTGATGATGAAAGTGTAAATTGCATTTCATCTTTAATGGAACTCTATGATTTCTTTGATATAAGAACAAGTAAAAAATAAATTAAATATTGGGGGGATATAATATGGGAAAAAGAAATATATTTTTATATGAAGAAAATAAACTTAAAGAAGTAATTGAAATTATTAATAAACAAATTAAGGAAACAGAAGAAAATTTTAGGATAGTATAAATAAGTATTTATCCACAATTATTGTTGATAAATAATAATATTAGTACACCTAACGAAACCGAGCCAAAATAAATCTCATAACTAATGGCTCGGTTGTTTTGATTAACTCTTTTGACGAGTTAATAACATACTACCAAGTTGGCAGAGTCAACTAGGAATAGTGTGCAAAGGGACAAACCTTTTGAAACCCGATTAAGCGACAAACTTACAAACTTCGTAAGTAATATTGTCGCTTTTTTTGTTCTACAAAAAAGAGTAAAAGCTATCCCCACTTTCATTAGCATTGCTAACAAAACGTGCGTCGCTTTTACTTATGAAAATAACCCAATGACTAATCTTGCAGAAAAGTCATTAGGTTATTTTTTCTTTTGTTTACACAAAAGTATTGATTATAAAATTACTTTTCTCACTTTCATTTTCATCTAATAATAAAATACAAAGTTTTATAACAGTTATCGATATTACAGATAATTATGATGATATAACAAATGGTAGAAAAGCACCACATATTAGATATGATCCTGATGGTGTAATGGTATGGAATGGCAAGAGATGTGAGATTATTCCACCTACCAAAGAAGAACTTGCTGAAATGGAAAACTTATTAAAAGACTATAAATAAAACTATTTGCAAAAATAATAGAAAGGAATTTGAGATTAGTTATGAAAAAAATAGAATTAAAAACTTAAAAGAAAGGAGAATGCTTATTGTATAAAGTGATAGAAGAAAAAGATACTAAAAATCTAAATCAAATTGAGATTGATAATATGATTGATAAATCGATTAACCTATCAATCCTATTTGACTTATTAAATTTAAACTTAATAACTGAAAAACAGTTTTATATATTAAAAGAAAAAATTAAATGTTTTTACTAAAATATCATGTAAATAAATTTTAAAATAAGATATAATGTTTGTATAACGAAGCAGTAGTTCAAAAAGAAATTGAAATAAAGAAAGTGAGGTATAAATGGCACAAGTTGAGATTATAGCTGCTAATCTCAAAGATAAAAATAATAATATTACTATTGCAAATAAAAAGAAAAGAGTTTGTGCTTATGGTCGAGTAAGCACTGATGATGAAGAACAAATTACAAGTTATAATTCACAAATATAATATTATACTGAAAAGATTAAATCGAATCCTGATTGGGAGTTTGTAGGAATATATGCTGATGAGGGTATTAGTGGAACTCAAGTTAAAAATAGGACTGAGTTCCAACGAATGATAGATGATGCTATAAATGGAAAAATAGATATTATAATGACAAAATCTATTTCAAGATTTGCAAGAAATGTTGTAGATACTTTAAAAACTATTAGGGAACTACGAGATAAGAAAGTTGATGTCTATTTTGAAAAGGAGAATATTCATACCATAGATTTAGATAGTGAAATGTTTTTAACTCTTTATAGTGCTTTTGCTCAAGCTGAAAGCGAATCCACTTCTCAAAATGTTAAGTTAGGTTTAAAAGCTATGATTAAACGAGGAGAATATGTTGGAAGTCCTGATTGCTATGGTTATGATTGGAACAAAGAAACAAAACAGTTAGAGATAAACGAAGAACAAGCCGAAGTTGTTAGAATGATTTTTAATTGGTATATTGAGGGACTAGGTTGCAGAAGAATTGCCAATAAACTTGAAGAAATGAAAATACCTAGCTATACAGGTGCTAGGTGGTCAACTTCTTCTATTAGTAATATGATACACCAAGAAAAATATGTTGGTGATTTATTACAAAATAAATCATATACATTAAGTCCTATTACTCATAAGTGTGTAAGAAATAAGGTCGAAAGAGAAAAATATTATGTTAAGGATCATCACGAGTCAATTATTTCAAGAGAAGTTTGGGACAAAGTACAAGAAATTTCCAAAAAACGATATGAGGGTATAACTTTTAGTAAAAGTAATTACAAGAGTAGAGAAACAAGAAAATATGCTTTTAGTGGTAAAATCAAATGTGCTTTTTGTGGAACTAACTTTTGCAGAAGACAAAGTTCCTATTCTAAAAAACAACCAACATATAATTATTATTGGACTTGTTTTAAAAAGAGAGAGCATTCTGATGCTTGCCCTGATTCAGTAGGTATTAGTGAAACAAAATTAGAGGAAACTTTTGTTATGATTTATAATGATATTATCAAAAATAAGCATAAAACGAAACAAGCATTAATCAAAGCAATTAAAGATGTTTTGAATGATAATGATTATCAAGATAAATTAAATAACCTACTGAAAGAAAAGGAAACAATCGAGCAACGATTATCTAAAATTATTGATATGGAACTTGATGATGACATTGATAGAAAAGAAATGTTTATCCAAAAAGAACGTGAATTATTAAATCAACTCAATGGCATTAAAAGTAAAATAGCTGAATATGAGAAAATTCTTGATGAAAATAAAGGTTTATCTAAACAAATTAAAGAAATAGATGAGTATTTTGATAATTATCCAACCACTTTAAAGAAATTTAATCGTGAGGCATTTGAGAATATGATAGAATGTATCATTGTGGGCGATTTTGATGAGAATGGTAATAAACTACCTAGAGTAGCAAGATTTGTTCTAAAAACAGGTAAAGAGTATAAATTTGAAATATCAAAAAACTCTAATAATGACAAGGGCAATAGTGATAAAAATAACGAGATGTCATTATGTACTAGGAATGTGGCTCTTCAAACACACCATACAACCTAAAATTAAATTAAACAAATATTACAAGCTAATGCTTACATAGCATTGGCTCAGGCTGTTGACAAAGTCGATTTTTCAAATCGGCTTTGTCACAGCCTTTTGTATTTCTCACACTAAAGTATAAAAAAGAGCATTTTTTAGGGATTAAGTACCTAATATTTGCTCTTTTTAGACAATTTAACCAACTTTAATTTATTAAAAAATCAATTTTTTTCAAAATAGGTAGTTTGTCAACATTCTGAAATCATTCTTTCGAATGATTCATATATGTAAGTTCGGATTTTCCGAACAGATTCCTCAATGGAGCGATAACAAAGGTTATTTGAAACTCCTAATAGTAAAGTTGATAAACAACTAATCATTAAACACATTATAGCACATTTATTAGATATTTAAACATTTTTTGTTCAAAAAATATAAAATGTGTTATAATATTGAGCACATTTGTCAATGGGGAGGAAAAAAATTATGGAAAGGCAAAATGCATATAACTTTAAGTTTAATAAAGTTACAGAAGAAGATATTATTAAAGGTGCTATTCAAAGTGGAGTTGCAGTTTTTTTACATGGTCGTTCTAGTGAGGGAAAAAGTGCTAGAGTTAAACAAGTTGATCCAGATTGTGAAATTGTTTACCTTCGTAATGCTACACCAGAAAGTTTAAATGGTAAAAGTGTTTATAATCAAGCAACTGGTGAAATGATTGATGTAAAACCTACTTGGTTATTAAAATTGGAAGCAAGATGTGAGGCAGAGCCAAATAAAATTCATGTTGTTTTCTTTGATGAACTTACTAATGCACTTCATGCAATACAAGGTATGGCATTCAATATTATTTTTGATAGAGAGGTAAATGGTAAATGGAAATTACCAGATAATGCAAGAATTGCAGCTGCTGGTAATGATTTAAGTGATTCAGTTGTTGCCAATACTTTAGCAGAACCATTATTTAATAGATTTGCTCATGTTTATATTGAAACAACATTAGATTCTTGGTTAGAATGGGCAAAAACTCCAAAAAAATCTTATCAAAGACTTGATTATGTTAAAGAGTCAGAATATGAGTTACCAATACATCCTGCAATCTATGCTTTTATTTCATTAAAGCAACATTCTGGAGTAAATGTATTAAGAACAAAATATGATGGAATAAAACCTAATGCAGATCCAAGAAAATGGGAAATGGCATCAAAAATGCTTTATGCAACTAGAGAGCCAGAAATGATTCGTTCGTTAGTTGGTGAAGGTATAACAAAAGACTTTGTAAGTTTTTGTAATATTAACATTGTAAGTATTCAAGATGTTATAAATGGAAATTATAATTCAAGAGATTATGAAGGTGATGTTGCTAAAAAATATGCTACTGCATTAGCTCTATCACAAGTAGATGATGCCAATGTTGGTGTTGTTAGAGATTTTGTTAAAAAAATGGGATTAGAAGTATTAACTTTATTCGATGAATTCTGGTCTAAAGGTAATCCAGAACGAGCTGCAAAATTAGAAGATATTAGATCCATGGGATTAACTTGGAGAAAGAAATAATGAAAAAAATAGATTTGGAATCATTAAAAAAATTATTAATGTTAAATGAATATCCTATTCTAGTTGAAGATATCCCAAATGAATTATTTGAAAATTCTGTTATATTAAATAATGATTGTGATATATCTTTATTAAATGGTCATTATGAGGGTGTAAATTTTGTTGCACCAGATTGGTATGATATTTTAACTGAAAAATGTAAAGATGGTCGTGCATTGCTTATTATTAATGGTATTAACAATATTGATAAAGAAGAACAATTAAAATTTGTTGAGATTCTTAAATACAGAAAAATAAGCACATTCGACTTACCTAAAAATTGTTCTATAATCATTACTGCTTATGATATAAAAAACAAACCTGTAGCAGAAGAAATTTATAGTTTAGTTGCTAGTGTGTGAGGTGTTTATTAATGAGTGTAAATATTGATGCTATAAAAAGAAACTTAATTGATAGATATCCATTTTTTGGAAGTATTGTTGATAGTATGGACTATGTTGAAACAAAGAATTGTATAAGTTATAATGGTAGTCCAACAGCAGGTACTAATGGTAATACAATATATTATCATCCAGATTTTATCGAAAATCTTTCTGAAAGCCAAAGAACTTTTATATTTGCTCACGAAGTATGTCATGTTGCCTTTGATCATATTAATAGAGGAAAAGACAAAGATCAAGAGGTTTGGAATTATGCAACTGATTCAGTTATAAATGCTTTTTTAAAAAAAGATGGTTTAGAATTAGTTGATGGTGTTGTGGATATACAATGGGCTATTAGATATGATGCAGAAGAAATGTATAATAGACTTATGAAAAAGAAACAACGAGAACAAAAGAAAAATAATCAAAATAATAATGCCCAAAACAATAATCAAAAAGATGCTGGGCACGATACTCATAGTTTCTGGAGTGAAAAAAGTATTGATAAAGGTAAAGACGATGTAATTAAGGAAATGCAAAAGCAATTTTCAGAAATGGGAGAAAAAGAAACATTAAAAAAGAAAAATAGTAATGAAGTAAAAGAAATACTTAAAAAAATAAAAAAAGCATTAGAAGAAATGAAAAAAAGTCAAAAAGCATCTGATGAAAATGAAAAATTAGGTTTTGGAATTAGTGGTAAAGGTGCAGGAACAGATACCTTGGAGGAAAGTGTTAATTTTGATAATGTAGGTACTTCTTACCCAATAATCAATTGGCCTTTAGTATTAAAAAAGCCAATTGAAATTGTTGAATTAGATTGGTCATACCAAAATGCTTATTTAGAAGACGGTGTTGTATCAGCTAATTTAGAAGAGAGTTCGTATTTATTATCATACGAAACTGAGATAGTATTAGATACAAGTGGTTCTATTGATGATGGACTTTTAAGAAGTTTTTTAAGGGAGTGTAAAAACATTTTGAATTTTTCTAAAATAAAAGTTGGATGTTTTGATACTAAATTTTATGGTTTTACTGAAATAAAGAATATGAAAGATATAGATGAATTTACATTTGTAGGTCGTGGTGGAACTGATTTTGATGTTGCAGTTAATGCTTTTTCTAAAGAAGCAGATAATAAAATAATTTTTACTGATGGTGAAGCCTCTATGCCTTATAAAGAACTTGAGGCTATTTGGGTTGTATTTGGAGATTATAAAATAAATCCAAGAGGTGGTAAAGTTATTTATGTTGATAAAGATAAATTAATTAAGTTAAGTCAAGAACATGATTCTATGATGTTAACTAAAACTAAAGGAAGTGTTAGACGATAATGAAAAAGACAAGTGCTATTGTTAAAGAAAAAAATACCTATGAAATTGATGTATTAATTAATAATACTGCTTATATAAAATCAGTTACTGGAAAAACAGGATTATTAAATATTAAGACAAATCAAATCATTGGTGATATGGACGATTATTATACTATTTATGATACACATGGAAAATTCTATTATCAAGAGAAAACGATTGAAGAATCAAATGAAAAAAACAATTGGAATAAAAGAAAGACAGTAAGAATTTTTGATGCTTTAAATGAAAGATTACTTGTTGATGGTTTTGAGGTTGTGAAAGAATTTCACAGTTATGATCTTACTGCATTAAAGTCCCCTATAGATGTGAAACTACATTTACATGACAGATATGCATGTAGAAAACCTACAAACATATTTGATATGCCACTAGATGATATAGAATTCCTTTTTAGTAAATATAACGATATATATTTGGTTGTAACAATTAATGGTAAAAAGGGACTTTACTTTCATAATTGTTATGATAAAACCCCAAGTTTAATAACACCAATAGAGTTTGATAATATTGAAAAATTACATAATATTATTGTTTATACTAAAAATAATAAAAAATATTTTGTATGTATTGATGATAAGGAAGATAAAAAAAGTGGTACTTTTGATGAAATTACACTTGATGAAAATAACAAAAATATTGCTTATTGTAAAAAAGGAAATCAAATCTATGTTTATAATACAGAAGCACAAGAATTATTACTTTCAACAGATGCAGATGAAATAAAGTATATGTATAAAAATGGTGATGACTATCATGGAGACTTCTTCTTTGAAATAATAAAAAATGGTAAATATGGTGTTATTAGTTCTGAAATAAATAATAAAATTCGTAAGGCAGGAACGGGAGCTAAAGTATCTACACTATTGCCACCAAAGTATGATGAAATTGAAATAGCTCGAGGTGGATTATATTTAAAAAAAGATGGAAAAATTGGTTTATTCATTGGTGGTTCATATCATAATCAAGTTATAGAACCTAAATATGATGATATAGATTTTTTAGGATATAATTATTTTGCTCTATATAGTAATGGACTTTGTGATATTGGCAAAGCATCTTCATATAATCCATTTAAACCAAATATTACTAATTGTAAAATAGTAGAAGATTTTGATAATGCCTTAACTTATAAAAAAAATGGGAAATGTGGTTTATTATTTGCAGATGGTAGACATGATGAAATTATTCCACCAGAATATGATAGTATTAGCAATGTAGCAAAATATTATTTTATACTTAGTCAAAATAACAAAAAGGGATTAATGCATTTAGGTAAAATCATAATTCCCGTTGAGTATGATGAAATTAGTGTTGGTGGTCAATATGGAAAATATAGCAGTTTAAAAGACTCTGAAGTATTATACTTTTCTTTAAAAAATGGCAAAAAACATGAACTGGCTAAATTGCATAATTGGCAGTATGTTGATACAGATGTCGAATTTGTAAGTAATCATACATTTGATACTATTGATTTCTTTCGTGATGTTATGGTATGTAAAGATCAAGTACATTCATACATTTATGATTATAATGAAAAATTGTTAAAATCATTACCAGCTAGCACATCAATAACTGCATATGAAAGACCATATGAAGATGATTATGATGAAAAGCGTGGATATAGAAAATATTTCTATTGTATAGACGGTGTGTACTATTATTATAAAGATGGTAAATTTGAAGAAGTTTATACTGAAAATAATGATTTATATTCAACTATATATGAAACAGATACAGAGTCATTTGAAGTTAGAAGTTACAATAAAGATGAACATGATTCATTTTGCTCTACTATTGATTCTCAAAAAGATGCAGAAGCAGAAAAATCTTTAATTGAAATGTCAGAAAAAGGAATCTCAAGAAAAGATTACCCTACATTGGTATTAAGAAGAGTAAGTAAACAAAAAAATTAAAAATAACCTAGTAAGAAAAAATACTAGGTTCAGGCTGTTGACAAAGTCAATTTTTCAAATCGGCTTTGTCACAGCCTTTTATATTTTTCACACTAAAGTATAAAAAAGAGCATTTTTTAGGGATTATGTACCTAATATTTGCTTTTTTTAGACAATTTAACTCGCTTTGATTTATTAAAAAATCAATTTTTTTCAAAATAGGTAGTTTGTCAACACTCTGAGCTAATGCTTACATAGCATTGGCTTTTTCCATACCCACTAGCCCAAACCCCATAAATATGATAAAATATATTAACAGGAGTTACTTATGAATAGAGAAGAAATAAAAAATAATATGAACAAAGATAAAAATCTAAGTAGTTATGCATGTAAAAACAACGAGGCCCTTAGATTTAAACCTGAAGTCGAAGACATTCGCCCACCATTTTTCCATGATGCCGATAGAATTATTTACTCTCTAGCGTACACTAGATACATCAATAAAACCCAAGTATATAGTAATGTTAAAAACGACAATATAACTAGACGTATTATCCATGTTCAAATGGTTAGTAAAGTTGCCAGAACCATTGGCCGTGCCTTAAATTTAAATGAAGATTTAATCGAAGCTGCTGCCCTTGGTCATGACTTAGGACATGTCCCATTCGGCCATGCTGGAGAAGCCATACTAAATCGCATTAGCCAAGAAGTAGGAGAGGGCTACTTTAATCATAACGTTCAAAGTGTTAGAAATCTTATGTTTATTGACCACCAAGGCCATGGTGATAATCTAACCCTTCAAGTTCTAGATGCTATAATGTGTCATAATGGCGAACTAGAACTAGAATGTTATAAACCTAAAAACAAAACTAAAGAAGACTTTATGACGGAGTATAATAATACTTACAAAATACCAGGTTTTAACACCACTTTAACACCAATGACCTTAGAAGGCTGTGTTGTAAGAATAAGCGACATAATTGCCTACCTAGGACGCGATATCGAAGATGCCCTAAGACTACATAAACTATCCCGTAGTGATATCCCCAAAGATATCATAGACATCCTAGGACCCGATAACAGAAACATCATAAACCACTTTGTTCTAGATATAATCGAAAACAGCTACAACAAACCATACATAGCCATGAGTAAAAAAACGTTCGAAGCCTTAAAAAAACTCAAAAAATTCAACTACGAATATATCTACAACAAAGCTAACACTCAAGAACAACTAGCAACATGGGATCACATGTTTCGTACCATTTTTAACTACTACTTAAAAGACTTAGAAACTAAAAACCAAGAAAGCCACCTCTACATCTACTTTTATAAATACATGTGTGAAGAATATAAAAATAATACATCCAATAGTAGAGTAGTAATTGACTACATAGCTGGCATGACCGACGAATTCTTGTTAAGAGAATATCAAGAAATAGAAAATAACTTGACTAAACATTACTAATTTTAGATAATAAAGAAGTGAGGTACCTTATATGAAAAAAAAGAAAGAAATAAAAAATTTAGCCCTAACGGAAGAAGAAATTGCTACTAACCATATTGTTAAATCGAATAAAACATACTTAATTGTCTTTGGCATTTTCTCTTTAACTATAATTTTACTTTTAGTAGGAAGTCTTTTCAGAACTAATATAACCCCAGATTATCCTCTAGTATTTAGAGACGCTAATAATAAACTAATGGTTATAACTAAAAGTGGCTCGGGTAAAAAAGATATTACTACTATAACTGATGCCAACATTGTCTATGCTAATAAAGATATTAGATACTTACTTTATAGCCACAACAATGCTTTATTCTTACTAGATACCACCAGTGGTGGCGAAGGCAAAAAACTTGCTGAAGATATCACCAAATATGGTTTCAGCAGCGACGATAAAACAGTTTACTACATTACCAAAAGTAATGAACTTCATATTTATAATCGTAAAAACAATGCTGATTATCTTATCGATAATAAGACTACTGACTGTCTAGATATCGTGGGTAACTACGTAATTTATGATAAAAATTCTAACCTTATATTGAAAAATTACAACATTGGTTCAACTGAGATTATCTCTAAATCTTATAAGGACATTAAGCTAAGTAAAGACGAAAAAGCTATGCTATATTCTGTTGCTAATGAAGATAATACTTATAATTACTATCTTTATACCTTTGCAGACTCAAATAACGAAAAAGTTCTAACTAACATCAGTGAAATGCTATCTTATAATACCAACTTTACTAAATTTATCTATACTATTAAAAACAAAGATAGCTACAACATCTATAACAACTTAACCGACACATTAGCTGATAGTGATAAAAAATTCGTAACATATACTGAAGAAGACGTAAAAAACGGTACCATAACTAAAGAAGAACTTTTGAAAAACAAAGAAGCAGCCGCCTTAGTTAGCGAACGTAACAAAATGCGTGAATACGCTAAAAACTATGTAATTAATGGGTATGACTTATACTATCAAAATAAAGAAACTATGACTCTTCTTGCTAGTGGCATAAACAAAGTATACTATGATGATATCGATACTAAAAAAATTGTTTATACCAAAAATACTTGGGATAAAACTCTCGATTTATCTAACTATACCGAGTTTGAAGAATTTAAAACTACCCTTGATAATGGTACTAAAAATGGTCTTTACTACACGGAATATACTAATAAACCTTCTTTAATAAGTGAAAACCTAAGTAACAACATCAACGTTTACTATGGCGAAGAAGACGCTATCTACTATACTGAAAACAAAGCCTTATATTATAGTAAAATAACTAATAAAAATGCCGTTAAAGCAAGCCTAATCGAAGACAACCTTGAACTAGATACTCTATTTACAGATTATGCCAACGGCCTAGTTTACCTAACTAATGAAACCGATAACAACTCCCTAAAATATATCTATAACGGAAAATACCATATTATAAATGAACAAGTATATAGTAAATTTATCCAAGTATCTGAATCTCAAGAATTTATTTATTATATTAAAAACTACAAAGATAATATGGGAACCTTAATGCTATATAACGGTATTAGAAATAGCAAAGTAGCTGACAATGTAAGTAGTTTAATGTACATCAATGACGACTTAATCTATCTAACAACTAACTACGATGCTAAAACTGAAACTTGCGATCTATACCGCCTAAATGGTAACAAACTAACCCTAATTCACGAAAACATCTTAGAGTGGTTCTCACCAGTAATAACTAAACAAAAAGAAAATAAATCTTAAAAAAGTTCACTATTGGACTTTTTTCTTCATATTTAATAAAATTTATACCATAATATAAAAGGAGGACTTTATGATATACAAAAAATATACAAACGAAAACTATAATCTATATACCATTAAAACCGATAAATTTAAAAGCTGCCTTATGGAAGTTGTTTTTTCCAAACCCTTAGATAAATCTAAAGTAACAATAGATAACTTTCTTGTTGAAAACCTAGGTTACACCTGTAAAAAATACCCTAAACGTAAGAACATGGTTGAAAAACTAGAAGACTTATACGCTGCTAGCTGTTATTCCGTAACCACTAAAGTAGGAAATGTCTTATTTTCTAACTTTATCTTAGAGTTTCTAGATCCTAAATATTGTGATAAAAACTATCTTAAAGATGTACTAGAACTACCTTTTGAAATGATTTTTAACCCTAATATAACTAACAACGAATTTGATATCAAAACTTTTAATATCATAAAAAATCGTATTCGTGCCAGTATCTCTTCCTTAAAAGAAAACGTCACTAGGTACGCCATCCAAGAAAGCCTTAAAGCTATGGATAAAGATAGTCCAAGTAGCATTAATTCTATCGGTTACTTAAAAGATTTAGAAGAAATAGATCCTGAAACTCTAGCTGAGTACTACAATGAATTTCTTAAAACCTGTACCTGTGATATTTATGTAATCGGTAATTTAGATATGGAAGAAGTAAACATGCTTATCAATAAATACTATCGTAATCGTTATCTAAGTACTGATAAACTTAATTATTTCGTTGATAACAAACCAGTACGCAAAGTAAAAGAACAAATTGAGACAGGTTCATATACCCAGTCAACCTTAATTCAAATCTACAACACCAATACTTTTACCGAAAGAGAGTACAACTACGTTATCCATGTCTTTAACTACATTTTTGGTAATGGCTCCCTAACAACTAAGTTAAATAAATACTTACGTGAAGAAAATGGCATGTGTTATAGTACCTACAGCATGTATCAAAAACTAGATGGCCTTTTCCTTATTTATGTAGGAACCCAAAGTAAGTACAAAGATAAATGTAGTAAACTAATTGCCAAAGCCTTAAAAGAAATGGTTAAGGGTGAATTTACCGAAGAAGATATAGATTACGCTAAAAAAGCCTTACTATCTAGTGTTAAATCTAGTCAAGATACTCCAAGTGGTTTACTAGATAACTATGTCTTTAATTCTAAACTAGGTACACCATTACTAAAAGAACGCGCTAAAGAACTACAAACCATTACCAAAGAAGAAATTATAACGTTAGCTAAAAAAATTAAATTAAATACCATCTATATGTTAAAGGGGAACGAAAATGAAGAAAATTGAATTTAAAAAATTAGGTGAAACAATTTATTACGACGAATGCGAATGCGGGCTTCCTATCTATTTATGGGTTAACGAACGGGTTAGTAACTTCTATGCCACACTTTCGGTTAAATATGGCAGTATTGATACAAAGTTCAAAGTTAAGGATAAAGAATACACGGTTCCCAATGGCATTGCTCATTTTCTAGAACATGTTAAATTTAATGAATCAGCGGACACCACTGCTCATGATTACTTCAACAAACTAGGTGCATCAATCAATGCCTTTACAACATTCGAATATACATCCTACGAGGTCTATGGTACAGAGAACTTAAAAGAAGATGTTACTCACTTACTAGATTATGTTTATACCACTTATTTTACGGATAAAACCATTGCCAAAGAAAAAGACATAATTATTGAAGAAGTAAAAATGGGTGCCAATCGCCCAACTCAACAACTATATTACCAAATGAATAATAACTTATTTCACCAAGATAATCATCGCTTCCTTGTAACTGGTACCGAAGAAGATGTTAAAAGTATCACTACCAACGACATTAAACTAGTTTATAACACTTTCTATCATCCAAAGAATATGTTCTTAGTCATAACTGGTAACTTTAACCCTTATGAAATAGTAAGCCTCGTTAAAGAAACTATGCGTAAGAAAAACATTCCTAAGTACTTAAATCCAATTAAAATATATGCTAAAGAAGAAGAAAGTGTTGTTAATAAAGAACAAGATATCACTGGTAATGTTGCTATTCCTAAAATAAGAATATCTTATAAAATACCTAAAAAAAGATTTAAAAAATATAGCGACTTAGATACTTTAACATACTTAAGATTACTTCTTAATGCTAACTTTGGTGCCACAAGCGATCTAAGAGCAGATCTCTTAGAAAAAGAATTAATTACTAAACTAGGTACTGAATCATATATCGTTGGTGATTACGTAATAGTATCTTTAGTCTGTGAAACTAAGTACCCTCATGAGTTAGAAAAAATCCTAATTAACGCTATGAATAATTTAAGTATCACAAAAACTAGATTATTAAGGCGTGCTAAATGTAACTATGCCGAAGGCATCTATGGCTTCGATGATATAGAATATGTTAATACCATGGTTCAAGACTTTATTATTCACTTTAATGGCATTGATAATGAATACTTTGAAAGAATTAAAAACTTAAATATTGATATTGCTAGAGATATCTTAAAATCTCTTAAATTAGATAATTATAGTGTTTTAACTATGGAGCCTGAAGAGTAGGGCTTCTTTTTTTGCTACAAAAAAACTTAGTATTTCTACTAAGTTCTAAGTTACTATCTATTATAGTATTCAACGATTAATGATTCGTTAATTTCTTGGTTAAGTTCACTTCTATCTGGATAACGAAGGAAAGTACCAGTTAACTTATTCTTATCAAATTCAACAAAAGCTGGATAGTTTAAAGTAGCTTCAACAGCGGCCTTAATAGCAGCATGATTTAAACTTTGTTCTTTAACACTAATAATATCTCCAGGTTTGCAAGTATATGAAGGAATATCAACCTTAATACCATTTACCATAATATGTCCATGATTAACAACTTGTCTAGCAGCACGACGTGTACTTGCCATACCCATACGATAAACAAGGTTATCAAGTCTACTTTCAAGTAAACGAAGTAAGTTTTCACCAGCAATACCTTTCATTTTACTAGCACGTTCAAAAGTTTTCTTAAATTGTTTTTCATTTAAACCATACATAAATCTAACTTTTTGTTTTTCTTGTAACTGAACACCATATTCACTTAATTTTCTTCTTCTATCAGTTCCATGAATACCAGGAGCATAAGGTCTTTTAGCTAAATCCTTACCATTTTCTAAAGTAGAGAAACCAAGTCTTCTAGATTTTTTGTATCTTGCACCAGTATATCTTGCCATAATAATTCTCCTTTCTTTGTATTTGCAAATAAAGGATTTTCCAATACCTCTAGGGGGAGTTTATCTTAGAACTTTCTCTAAGGCAGTCTTAGATACTAATTCACTAACTCGGGATAAACACATCCTAAAAATATATAGAAACTGCCAAATAATTGCATTATTAATCTACCATATTTCATGTTCTTTTGTCAAATGATTCTTACTAAAAATACAGTATTTTCATCTAAAAAGTTCATTTCAAACCAAAAATAAGCTATTTAAGACATAATTTGTGTTAAAGTGATTGACCAATGATAAAATTATAGATATAATTCTAATTAATAA
>ERZ779840.2329-NODE-2329-length-16557-cov-3.364138_pt1 | contig 16557 bp, 14 predicted proteins | sample MGYA00511561_ERZ779840 | MGnify/ENA primary metagenome ERZ779840 (study PRJEB29588, sample SAMEA2162036) | human gut metagenome | biome: human gut; feature: human-associated habitat; material: faeces | place: Denmark | collected 2008/2010 ...
ACAGCGTCTTTCTGAATCTGGATGAGTTCGCCGAAACGCACACGGTCTACTATGATGGAGAGGAATACCCTGACGTTCCTCTGGTTCTGACAGGCCTCTCTGAAAAGGAACGTGTACGCCAGGCCATCAGCGACCATGCGCAGGGTCTGTACCGGGTCAGCCGGGTGCTGCACTGCGATATTGCGGCCCTCGGCGGAAAGCAGCCTGAGAAGGATTGCAAGCTGGGCATTGACGAGGATGGATTCGTCCGAAACTACTATGTGGCATCCTCTGTCTGCGAAATGGGGATGCTGCGGGTGGAATTGGAGGCGATTGACGAATGAGTGATGTGACAACAGACACCATGATGCACAGCGTGGCCGCTGGCATTGCTGTTGACATTGCAGAGGAGGGATTTGACCGCGTGTCAGCCATCCTTTCCGGGATTCCCGGTGGCGCCAATCGTGCCGTTGGCTCTGCGCTTGCCCGTGCCGCTGCTGCCGGAAAGACTGTAGCAAAGCGGGCGGTCACGCAGGAGTACGCCATCAGCAGCAGCGAATTCACCAACCGCACCAAGAACGTCAACAACATTCAGCGGGCCAGCAGCGGCGAGGTTTCTATCAACTTCGGCTACCGTGGCAGCGTCATCCCTCTTAGAGTTTTCGACACCAAGGTAGACCGCAGCGGCCGCGTTGTTACCCGTGTGAAGAAATCCAGTGCCCGACAGGCGCTGGACCACGCTTTCGAGGCGAAAATGGGTTCTCATTATGGTATCTACGAGAGGCAGGGCGAAAAAAGATTCCCGGTTAAGGAGCTTTTCGGCCCGGCTACTCCGCAGATGATGTATTCCAATGAGGTTGTCATGGACTCCATCGAGGCGAAAATGGCCTCTACCTACGAGGAACGCATTGAGCACGAGATTACACGAGTTTTGAATGGATGGGGTGTGTGATATGACCAGTGTGGTTTTGCTTGAACAGCTGAAAGCATTCACCGAGAAAATCATGTCCGACATGATTCTTCCGGTGGCTATGCAGCAGGGCGATACCGAACAGACCTACCGTGCCCCGGAAGTTTACCTGATGCGGTTACCTGACAGCAGGGCTGCCAAGAAAAAGGCTCCCTACATCATCCACCGGGTCATTCCGCTGGCAACGGAGCAGCAGCCCGGCAACGAGGAGCGCACGGTCGTGTCTGTGCGATCTATTTTCTGCTGCTACAACCCAGACGAACAGGAGGGCGACCTTGCGCTCCTGAACATGATGGAGCGTTTCCGGGTGGAGCTGTTGAAAGTCCGCAAGGTGGGCGGTGTCGGAGCTGATGGAAAGCCCCGGTATCAGTTCACTCTCGACATTTCTCCCGACCACAAGTTGGAAAGCATTCCTTATGACGAGGAATCAAAGCCTTACTATGCCGGAGAAATGATTACCTACTGGAAGCTGCCGACCGTGCAGCAAACGGAGGACATTGAATTATGGCGGTGAAAAAGACCACGGCGGAACAGCCCGCCGAAAACACCGTGAGCGCCGAGCCTGCACAGAGCAAGCCCGGCGTTTCTATTTACGTCGGCCCGTCCATTCTGGGCTACATCCAGAAAAACACGATTTACCCCTGCGCCGCTGCGGAGGCTGTAGAGCGTGATGATGTGAAGATTGCCACCGAGAAATATCCCGGTGTGGCCGACTTCATCATCAATGTGGACGAGCTGCACACCACGCCTGAAAAGGTAAAAGCACGCGGCGAGGCCGTCCTTGCATTTGCACGGATGCTCGCCAAATCCAAGTAAGGAGGAATACATACTATGGCAGATCATGGTATCAATGTCAGCCGCGCCGACACCGCCGTGGCGACACCGAACACCGCAACCTGCGGCATTCCCTTTGTCATTGGCACCGCACCGCTGTCCAAGGCGACCGGTACCCCTGCGACCGCTGGCCTCCCGGTGCTCTGCACCAGCTATGATGAAGCAAAGGAGCAGCTGGGCTATGACGACGACTGGGCCAAGTACACCGTCTGCGAGGTGATGCACTACCACTTCAAGCTGTGCGCCTGCCAGCCGGTCATTTTTCTGCCCGTTGGCGAGACCGCCGAGGCTTCCGATGTGTCCGCCGCTGTTGAGCAGATTGAGCTGTGCCTGACTATGTTCGGCATTGTGCCCGACCTGATTATGGCTCCCGGCTTCTCCCAGGATGCCACCGTTGCAGCTGTTATGGACGCAAAGGCTGGCTCCATCAACGGCATGTTTACCGGCAAGGCTCTGGTGGACATTTCCGCAAAGACCTATACCGCTGCGGTTCAGGCGAAAAACAGCGGCACCTATACCGAAAAGACCATCCTGTGCTGGCCCAATGGCACCCTCGGTGATCTGCGTTTCCACGGCTCCACCATCGAGGCGGGCTGCCTTGCAGAAACCGATACCGGCAACGAGGGCATTCCCTATGAAAGCCCCTCCAACAAGACCGTTCACATCGACGGCCTGTGCGATGACGACGGCAACACCATCAACCTGACCTATAATCAGGCCCTTGTCGTTGATGCCGCGGGCATCTGCACCTTCCTGAACTTTATGGGCGGCTGGACCGCTTGGGGCAACCATACTGCGTGCTACCCCAAGTCCACGGATGTGAAGGACTACTTCATCCCGCTCAGCCGTATGTTCGACTACGTCACCAACACACTCATCAAGACGTTCTGGAGCAAGCTCGACAAGCCGATGAACCGTCGCCTCATCGACACCATTCTGGATAGCGCCAACATCTGGCTGAACGGTCTGGTTGGCGCAGGTTATCTGCTGGGTGCCAGTGTGGAAATGCTGGAAAGCGAGAACCCGCTGACCAGCCTGATGGCGGGCAAAATCAAGCTGCACGTCTACATGACCCCACCCTCTCCGGCGCAGGAGATTGACTTTGTGCTGGAATACGACGCTGATTATGTGACCAGCGCACTCCAGTCCTAAAGAGGAGGTACTACAATGGCAATCGATCAGAGCGTTATCAACTTCGCGGTCTATGAGGACAGCGTGGAATATCTGGGTATGTCGAAAGCTACCTTGCCGGATGTTACCTTTCTGACGCAGAGCATTTCGGGTGCTGGTGTCGGCGGTAACGTCGAAGCGGTCATTCTGGGCCATTTGGAGGCTATGACCCTCGGTCTGGAATTCCGCACCACCACGCCGCAGTCCGTCCGGCTGTCGGAGCTGCGCCGCCACAGCATTGACCTGCGTGTGGCAAACCAGTATGAGGATCCTGTTTCGGGCGTGGTTGAGGCACGGAAGGAAAAGCACATTTTCGTGGTCGTGCCCAAATCGACCAAGGGCGGCACCATTGCCCCCGCAACGCCCACTTCTGGCTCTGGTGAGTACGCCGTCCGTTACTGGGCAACGTACATCAACGGCAAGAAGGTGCGTGAGCTGGACCCCCTCAACTTCATCTGCTACATCAACGGTGTGGATTATCTGGCCGGTGTCCGTGCGGCCCTGGGCAAGTAATCCGCATATGCCGTTCCGCCGGAGCTGCATTTTGCAGCCCCGGCCTATTTTTTGAGCGTGAAAGGAGCTATCCAGCATGAACGCCGTCATTGACCCGAAAGAATTTGATGCAGCTCAGGCTGCCGCCGCAAAGGCTGCTGCCGCTGCTGACCCGTACACCTACACCCACAAGCTCCAGAAGCCCCTTGACTATGAGGGCAAGCACTACGAATCCCTCACGTTCGACTGGGGCAAGCTGACCGGCAATGACTCCCTCGCCATTGAGGCCGAGCTTACGGCTCTGAATCAGCCTGTGATCATCCCCTCGATGAGTGCGGGCTACCTCATCCGCATGGCCTGCCGGGCGTGTACCGAGCCTATCGGTGTTGATGTCATCGGTGCTATGAGCATCCGGGACTACAACACCATCCGCACCAAAGCGAGAAATTTTTTGCTGAGGTCGGACTTGTAACTGGTGATGGCGGCGTGTGGCTGCGGCGACAGGTGCTCGCAATGGCACAGGTCAACTGTACGCCCGCGCCCTACTGGCTGGAAATGCCCCTGTATCAATTCCGGCAATGGATCCGCAGCAGCAATGACCTCATTGCCGAGCGCCAGAGAGCGAGAAAGGACGGTAAGTAGTGGCTCGTAAAGAGTGGGAGCTGCTGTTCAACCTGTCCGCTAAACAGAACAGCAGCTTTTCCAGTACATTCAAGGCTGCGCAGTCTGCCCTTGTGGAAACGCAGGGGAAGATTCAGCAGCTGAACAAAGTACAATCCGACATTTCGGCGTACCAGAAGCAGCAACAGGCCGTTGACGCAACCCGTCAGCGGCTTTCTGTTTTGCAGCAGCAGTACGACAACATCCAGAAAGAAATTCAGGAAACCGAGGGGTATTCCTCTGCGCTGGAAAACAAGCTGCTTTCCAAACAGGCGCAGATCGACAAGACCACGGCCTCCCTGAACACCTATGAGCAGCGTTTGGCTGCCACCGGGAATGCTCTGCACGAAGCTGGCGTGGATACCACGCAACTGACGGCGGAAAGCGTCCGGCTGGAAACTGAGGTCGATAAGCTCAAGGATAAGCAGGTTGACCTCGAGAAAACGATGGACGAGGCCGGCGAGGGCGCAAAGGGATTCGGTGAAAAATCGGTCGAGGCGCTTGAGACGGTCGAAGCCACGCTGGCCGCGGTCGGTATTTCAAAGGCCCTTGGAGAAATCCGGGATGCCTACATGGACTGCATCAACACCGCAGGTGATTTTGAAGCATCCATGAGCAATGTCGAGGCCCTCTCCGGCGCTACCGGTGAGGAGCTGACGGCCCTGTCCGACAAGGCCAAGGAAATGGGCGCGACCACCAAATTCACCGCTGGTGAATCGGCTGACGCTCTGTCCTACATGGCTTTGGCAGGCTGGGACACCCAGTCCATGCTGGAGGGCATCAGCCCGGTGCTGAACCTGGCTGCAGCTGCCAACATGGACTTGGCACAGGCATCGGATATCGTCACCGACTATCTGACCGCCTTTGGTCTGAAAGCCTCTGACACCACGCATTTTGTCGATGTGATGGCTTATGCCATGGCTCACTCCAACACGGACGTGATCCAGCTGGGCGAGGCGTACAAGGCGTGCGCATCCACCGCCACCTCCCTCGGCTACTCTGTCGAGGAGACCACAGCAGTCTTGGCTACCATGGCAAATGCCGGTGTTAAGGGCGGCGAGGCTGGCACGGCCCTGAACGCCATCTTCACCCGTCTTGCCACAAACACGAAAGAGTGCGGAGACACCCTTGCGGAATATGGTGTGCAGATCTATGATGCGCACGGCAATATGCAGAGCCTGTCCAGCATCCTCACGGGCATGGCCGGTATCTGGAACACCCTGACCGACCAAGAGCAGGCCAACCTTGCAAAGGTCATTGCCGGCACGAACCAGTATTCCAAACTGCAAACCATCATGGCCGGGTGCAGCGAAGCCGCAGCCGAGGGCGGGCAGTCTTTTGCGGACTACACCGCAGCTCTGAACGACTGCGCCGGGTCTGCCGATAAAATGGCGGGCACCATGCTCGACAACATGAATGGCAGACTGACGCTGATGCAGTCCGCAGCAGACGGCCTAAAAATCGCCATCGGCGAGGATTTGACCCCGGTGATGTCGGATTTGTACGATGTCGGCGCGGAAGTCCTGGGCTGGATGCAGGGATTTGTAGAAGAAAATCCCGGCGTAGTCAAGGGCGTTGCAGCCGGCACGGTTGCTCTGGGCGGCTTCCTCGCGGTGCTGACTGCGGTCACGACCGCCATCAAGGTGGGCAGCACCGCAATGGGGCTGTTTACTGCCACGCTTGGCCCGGCTGCCCCGGTGCTGGTCGGAGTTGCCCTGGCGGGCACGGCGCTGGCCACGGTCGTTGCCGGTCTGTCTGGTGCGGCCGATGCGACGGTGCCCTCTGTAAAGGAACTGACCAGCGCCGCTCGTGACATGGGCGACAGTATGGAAGAAGCAAGCGCAAGCTACGATTCCACCCTGTCCAACATGGCAGCAACCGCCAGCGTTGCGGACCAGTACATCAGCAAGTTGGAGGCCATCGAGGCCGCCACAAATGGGAACACGGACGGAAATGCCGAATACCACGACACGCTGGCCCGGCTGTCTGTTCTGGTTCCCAGCCTTGCGGATGATATTGACCTTGAGACCAATTCCATCAAGGGCGGCACCGCTGCGCTGCGCCAGCATACGGATGCCTATGTAGCAGATGCCAAAGCTCAGGCCCGGCAGGAATACCTGAACACCCTCTATGACCAGTACAACAATGTGCTGGTTGAGAGCGCTGAGAATGAAACCAAGCTGGCGACTGCGCAGGCAAAGGTTGAAAAATCCAATGCCGGCATGTCTGCTGCCTACGATAAGCTGCTGACCACCCTCGGCCTGACGGATGAGCAGTTCAAGCTCACCTACGGCACGGTAGAAGATCTGCCGTGGCGCACCATGAGCGAGGATGTGCAGCAACTGCGCACTGAGTACATGGGGTACTCGGATGACCTTGTCACTGCCCGGCGGGAGGTCGAGAACTACACCGCCGCCGTAGAGCAGGATCAGGAGGCTATCAATGCCGCCGAGGCCGAGTATCAGGAGGCCAGCGCCGCAGTCGATGCCTTGAATGCTTCGCAACAGTCCGCCGCCGACAGCGCAGACGATGTTGCAGCGCAGCAGCAGAACGTGGCGAATGCCATCTCTGATGCAGAGCTTCGAATTCAGGACATCATTGCAGCCTACAAGGATGCCTATGATGAAGCCTACGGCAGCATCAGCGGCCAGTATGCGTTGTGGGATTCTGCGGAAAAGGTCGTTTCGACCTCCGCTGCATCCATCAACAACGCACTGCAAAGCCAGATCACCTACTGGGACAACTACAACCAGAACCTCGAAAAGCTGAACGAACGGGCGGCTGACATCGACGGTCTGAGTGAGGTTATCGCCAGTTTCGCAGATGGCAGCAAGGAATCGGTCAATGCGATTGCCGGCATGGCCTCAGCCTCGGACGCTGACCTTGCCAAAATGGTTGAGAACTACGCTGCGTTGAAAGAAGCGCAGGATACCACCAGCGAATCTATCGCCGACCTAAAGACCGGCATGAGCAATTCTATGGACGAAATCGCCCAGACCGTAGCCGATACCGTATCGGAAATGGACATGAGCGACGAGGCCACAGAAAGTGCCAAGGCTACGATTCAGGGCTTCATCGACGGCGCATCCGGCATGATGCCCCGTGTGCAGGAAGCCTATGCAAAAATCGCCTCGGCGGCCTCTACTGCGCTGGCAGGCTCCAACGAGCGCTACAACGCCAACCACGGGATTCCCGGCTATGCTGTTGGCACAGAAGATGCTGCACCCGGCTTTGCCATCGTTGGTGAACATGGCCCGGAGCTGGTCTACTTCAACGGCGGGGAGTCTGTTCTGACAGCCTCGGAAACCAGACGGGAGATGGAGAGTGCAAGCGTTACCCCCATGAGCGCTGAGCTACCAGAGAGCAGCGGCGCATCCTCGGCACGCAGCACGGCTCCTATATCGCTCTCGCCGGTTTACCACATCTCGGGTATATCTGATACTTCCGAGCTGCAAAACGTCCTGAATGCCCAGAATGACAGCCTGAGAGAACTTGTTCTTGAAATCATGAAAGACGCAGAGGACGATGATCTCAGAGGGAGGTATGCATGAGTAAAACCTATACGACTGTGCAGGGCGACCGCTGGGACAGCGTGGCCTATAAGCAGCTCGGCAGTTGCGCCTATGCTCCCAACCTGATGGCTGCCAACCCGCAGCACCTGGGCTATTTTGTGTTCCCGGCCGGAATCGTTTTGACGCTCCCGGATACCGAGACACAAACCAGCTCCACTTTGCCCCCGTGGAAGAAGGTGGTCACGTGAGCGACGAAAACACCGCCCGCCATGCCGAGTGTACGGTAGAGTTTGACGGCGTGGACATCACCAGCCGCATCAAGCCCTACCTGCTGTCGCTGACATTTACCGATAATGAGGAAGATGCCAGTGACGACCTGCAGATCAAACTCCAAGACCGGGAGGGTGTTTGGATGACCGACTGGCTCCAGAAGATGCTGGACGGCGATGTGTCGGCCGCATCTTCTGATGGCTACAAGGTTGGTGACGTGGTGCAGTTCCTTGGCGGTCCACACTACAAGGCATCTACCGACAAAAAGGCAAACGGAACACCAAAGGCTGGCCCGGCCAAGATCACCATCATCAAGCAGGGCGCGCTGCACCCGTACCATGTTATTCACACGGACGGAACGTCCCGGGTCTATGGCTGGGTCGATGCCAGCGAGATCTCCGGTAAATCTGGCGGCAGTTCTTCCGGCAGCAGTGAAGGTGGCCTGAAAATCCGGGCTACCATCACGGCCTGTAACTGGCACTCTGACGGAAAGGATGAGGCGCTGGACTGCGGGGAGTTTGAGCTGGATAGCATAAACGCATCCGGCCCGCCCGACATTATCACCATAAAGGCCACGGGGCTGCCCTATACCAGCCAGATCCGGCAGACCAAGCAGAGCAAGGGCTGGGAAAAGTACAAGTTATCCGGCATCGCCAATGAAATGGCGAAGAAGAACGGTATGAAGTCCCAGTTCCTTGCGAAAAAGGATCCTGAGTATAAGCGTGTGGAGCAGTACCGCTGCTCTGACATCGACTTCCTGTCGCAGTTGTGCCATGATGCCGGCTTGTCGCTGAAATGCACAGACGGCAAACTCGTTATCTTCGACCAGAAAGAATACGAGGGAAAAGATTCTGCATGGACTGTCACCAAAGACGACAAAAGCTATATCAAGTGGAGCCACACGCTCGGCCAGGCCGGAACGCAGTATGCGTCCTGCCGGGTGTCCTATGTTGGGCCGAACGGCAAGCCCATTGAGGGTATCGCCTACGTCAAGGACTACGATGCCAAGAGCAAAACCAACCAGCAGCTGGAAGTTTATGCCCCGGTCACGAGCAAGACCGAGGCCAAAGAACTGGCTGCCAAAAAGCTCCGGTTGCACAACAAGTTTGAGCGTCAGGTTGGCTTTACCTACCACGGCGACCCGGGCAAGGTTGCAGGCCTGACGTTTGAAACCAAGAGCTTCGGGCCGTGGGATGGAAAGTACATCGTGAAGCAGGCCAAGCATACCGTGACCGGCTCTGGCGGGTACACCACGCAGGTTTCCGGCCGTCATGTTTTAGGAGGGTACTGATGAACACCGCTGTTGACGTTCGCCTCGGTAAAGTCACCGATGTGAACAAAGAAAAGCGCCTTGTCCGCTGCAAATTTGAGGACACCGGCATCACGTCCGGCTGGCTCCCGGTGATGCAGCACTACAAAGCCATTGTCTATACGGAGTCAGCCGGTGAACACAATCACCAGTATATCCATCCCAGCCCCTACAACCTTGAGATCAAAACGACCATGGATGGCTCACGCCAGATTTGGGATGAGGAAGAAAAGGTCATCGGGGCGGACAACTCCACAAACCATCAGCACAAGTCCCATGTGGTGTGGTGGCTGCCGGCCATTGATGATACGGTGGTCTGCTTGTACCTCCCGTGCTTCAATGCTGATGGCTTCGTGCTGGGAGGGATTTATCCGTGATTGTCGGTTGCCTCGGAGACATCAGTTTTGCCGTGTTCGATAGCCATGTCGAGACCATCAAGAACATGGTGCAAAATGTATCTGCCAGATATACTACCCACCAGCGCTCCGGAGGCCCGGCCCTGACCGAGTTTACAGGCACCGATGCTCAAACAATTACGTTTGACATTGAACTGGCCGCATACCTCGGCGTGAATCCAACCAAAGAGCGGGAACGACTGCAAGAATGCGTCCTCAATGGGACAACGCTGCCGTTCGTTCTCGGCAATGTGGTCTATGGCAGCTATCGGTGGGTTATCAAATCTGTAAAATTCAAGACCCTGCACACAGACGCTTTCGGTACACCGACATGGATTACCGCAAGCGTTTCTTTGTTGGAATATCAGAGAGAATGAGGTGATTTTTGTGAGCAACTACTTGGTATCGGCAAACGACCTGACCACCATTTCCCTTGGGGAGCAGGATACCGTGACCAGCGTTCTGCAGAACATTGCTGTCATCCTGTCTACACCGAAAGGCACAGTGCCTTGCTACCGGGAATTTGGCATTGATATTGCGAACATTCTCGACCGGCCGGAAAATGTGGCGCAGCCTATGCTCTGCGCTGCCATCAAGGAGGCCATCGAGCGGTTTGAACCTCGTGCCACCTACATGGGGACTACTTTCAAGGAAGCCCCGGACACTCCCGGGCGGATGCTGCCCGTCGTGGAGGTGAGCATCAGTGCGTAAAACCTACGAGTTCGTGTCTACGGACATGGATGAGCTGGACAGGCTGCTTGTCGCAGGATATGAGCAGTTCTTTGGCAAAACTGTGATGCCCGGTAGCCCGGAACGGCTTTTCATTTCGTGGGTCGAAGATGCCATCATGTACGAGCGTGCCCAGAATAACTGGACAGGCTGCCAAAACTTGCCCAGCAGCGCAGAGGGCGAGTATCTGGATGGCCTGGCCGAGCTGTTCTATTTGCAGGAGCGCCCCAAGCCTACGGCGGCGACCTGCACCATGCGCTTTTACATCAGCGAGCCCCGCCAGACGGCGGTGCTGATTCCGGCCGGCACCCGTGTCACAGACGACAATGCAGCCCTGTACTGGGAAACCTCCGCAGACGAGTACGTGCCCATCGGCGCAACATACACGGATGTTCAGGTGACCTGCCAGACCGTGGGCACGGCTGGCAATGATTATGCTGTGGGGGACATCCACACCGCTGTTGACATCTACGACTACTACTCCGGCTGCTCCAATATCACGGTCAGCGCAAACGGTTCTGATGCCCCGGACGACGAGGAATTTTATGAGCTGATGCGTGACAGTCAGAGTGCATGGTCTGATGCTGGCCCAATCGGTGCCTACAAATACTTTGCAAAGAGGGTTTCCACGGAAATCGCAGATGTCGTTGCAAATTCGCCCAGCCCTGGCACGGTTTGCCTGTATGCCGTCATGAACGATGGCAGCGTGGCTGGCGAAGAAACCAAGCGTGCCATAGTTGCGGCCTGCTCACCGGATGAAATCCGGCCGCTGACGGACTATGTGATCTCCGGCGACCCGGAAGAAGTGCCCTATGATATCGACCTGACCTATTACCTGACCCGTGACGGAAGCATTTCCGCAAGTGAAGCTCAGTCCGGCGTGAATGAGGCTGTGCAGCGGTACATCCGCTGGCAGTCCGGCAAGATGGGCAGGGACATCAACCCTGACAGGCTGCGGTATCTACTTCTTTCGGCCGGCATCAAACGTGTAGACCTCAAACAGCCCGCCTTTACTCCGCTGGAAGACGGTGCGCCATCCCTTGACCGCAACGACAAGGTTCCGCAAGTGGCAAAGTTGGGCACGGTGACGATAAAGAGCGGAGGGTATGAGGATGAGTAACCACGGCCTGACTGCTGACAACATGATGCAGCAGTTTCCGATTGCGCTCCAAAAAGACCCTAAGACGGTGGCTCTGGGACAGGCCATAGCCAAGGTGATGGAATCCCGGCAGGATGAAATCGACTCCCTGCGGATTTATACCCGCATCGACGAACTGCCCGAATGGCTGCTTGACATTCTGGCTCGGGACTTCGCCGTGGACTGGTACGATAGATCCTACACCCTTGAGGAAAAAAGAAAAACCATCAAGGACAGCTTCTATGTTCACCGGCACCGTGGCACAAAAGCGGCTGTTGAAAGAGCCATTTCTGCGATTTATCCCAATCCCAAAGTTTTGGAGTGGTTTGAGTACGGCGGCGATCCGTACCACTTCAAACTCCGTATCACGGTTGATTTCGCTGCAATCAATGAGGCCAAACATCAGCAGGTTTTGCAAAAAATCATCTGCTACAAAAATCTTCGGTCGCATTTGGACAGCGTCATTTACTACACGGAAACGGAGCCGAAAGCGTGCTATGTTGCAGCGATTCCCTGCGCCACAACGATGTCCTACACGGTTCTTATGCCGGGTGTTATCGAGCCGCGGGCAGTCAGCGCACACGCCTGCGCCGCTGGTGCGGTCAGCACAACTCGGATGAAAACGACCATTGCGCTGCCCGGAACTATCCACGCCAAGGCTGTGTCTGCACAGGCGCTTGCATCTGGCAGACCTGCGCAGACCTATGAAACCGTCACCATCAAGTTAGGAGGGAAATCGTTATGAGCTGGGAAAAATATGCATATACCAGCGCCGGTGCTGCGATGCTGTCCGAGTCCATTTCGGGCGGTGCGCTCACCATCACCCGTGCTGTAAGCGGCACAGGCACCGTTGACACCGACTTGTCCGAGGAAACGGCAGTCAGCGGTGATACCTATGAGCTTAAACTGCTGGGCATCGACACCGTGGAATATGAGGGTGAAAAAGCCCGCAAAGTTAGCATTTGGACGGGCGGTGCAGATAAGCCGTACTTCATGCACCAGATCGGTGTGTTTGGCCGCCTCAATGACGACCCGGAGGACACGCTGCTCTTTTTGATGCAGGACGATCGGGGCATCGAGATCCCGGCCATCGGTACTGCTGACCATGAATTCCAAATTGCTGTGTTGCTGGCCGTTTCGACCAAAGCCAATATCTCACTCACCGTTGACCCGCAGGTTGAAGCAATTATGCGGATGGTGCGGGAAATGGTGCTGAAGGAGATCTCACAGCACAACGATGCCCCGGATGCCCATGCCAAAATCATCACCGAAGCCACCAGTAAGGCTCTGAAAGAGCTGGAGGAATCCGGCCAGATCATGTCGGAAGACAGGGTCAAAGAGCTTATCAAGGAAAGCGGCGGCGGTGGCGGCAGCTCCGGCGGCTACTATGGCAAATACGACCTGACCCTTTCTGTGGACGGCTGGAAAGCCGTATCGGACAGCGAGGGTGAAATGCCGTATGCGTATACCTACGATGCAGAGTTGGCAGATTGCACCCCTGAGCTTTGGCCTAGCGGTTCCGCAACTGCCAGCTGCTTTTCTATTTCGAGCAAGGCGGGTGTCCTGAACGGGTGCGAGACTTTGAACGGTGTTGTTCGCTTTTTCTCTCAGCGCATCCCGGAAGCTGATATTCAGGCGGTCGTCACTCTGTTCGGGAAAGGAGGTGGCACCGGTGAACTGGTAATTGCGACCCGTGACCGGCTGGGCTGCGTGAAAATTGGCGACGGCGTGGAAGTGACCAAAGACGGTGTTATTTCTGTCCACGCCACAGTTTCCGAAGACCAGATGGCAGCTACGGATGATGTATCCGAAATGCTGGCCGAAATCTACGACAAATAAACACCAAACAACAATTTACGGAGGATACTTATTATGGCTTACAATGTTGAGAAGCTCGCAAAGCTGGGCGCACTGAAGGAGCTGGGCCTGAAGCAGAAGGCCGTTGACGAGGCTCAGAACAAGCGCATCAAGGCTCTGGAGGATGTCGGCGCACAGGCCAACGTCCTGGAGGGCGTTAAGGTGAACGGCGTTGCCCTGGCCATTGCCGAGAAAATGGTTGATATCGTGCTCACCACCGGCTCCAAGAACGGCAGCATTTCCGTGGCTGGCACCGATGTTGCCATCAAGGGTCTGGCTGCACTGGCCTACAAGGCGAAGATCTCCCAGTCTGACCTCGACGACGCTCTGGCTGCTGTTCTGGCTGCAAAGGCCGACAAGGCCACTACTCTGGGTGGCTACGGCATCACCGATGCTTACACCAAGGACGAGATCAACGCCAAGATCAGCGCTGTCTACAAGCCTGCTGGCTCTGTGGCCTTTGCTGCGCTGCCTGCTCTGGCTGAGGACGTTCTGGGCAACGTCTACAATGTGACCGATGCTTTCACCACCACCGCCAACTTCGTCGAGGGTGCGGGCAACAAATATCCCAAGGGCACCAATGTTGTGGTGGTCAAGGTCGGCGATGCCTACAAGTACGATGTGCTGGCAGGTTTCGTTGACCTGTCCGGTTATGTGGAAAAGGAAGCTGGCAAGGGCCTTTCTGCCAATGACTTCACCGATGCGCTGAAGGCCAAGCTGGATTCCATTGCCGAGGGTGCCAACAAGTACGAGCACCCGACCCACACCGCATACGCCAGCGGCCTGTATAAGACCACTGTGGATGAGCAGGGCCATGTGACTGCCGCCACTCCTGTGACCAAGGATGACATCACCGGCCTTGGCATCCCGGCTCAGGATACCACCTATGACGAGGCTACCACTGCCAAGGCTGGTCTGATGTCCGCTGCCGACAAGGCCAAGCTCAACGGCATCGAGCGCGGCGCCAACAAGACCACCGTGCCCACAGCGCTGAAAAATCCCAACGCACTGACGATCAAAATCGGCGGCACGACCGTCACCTACGACGGCAGCGCCGCGAAAACCGTCACGATCGCCGACGGAAGCGAGGTGGCCTACTGATGGCGAAGAAGCTCTACGAAGAGGCGTCCGTGCAGGCCATCGCGAATGCCATCCGCGAAAAGACCGGCGGCGCGGAAACGTACAAGATCGCGCAGATGGGCGACGCGGTGCGCGCCATACCCAGCAAGGACAATATCGTCCATGCGGATATCCCGGACTACATCAAGACGGCGGCGCTGGAGGTGGCCAAAAAGGTGCAGGCCGTGCGCACGAGCGAAAGCATCGTCTTTATCGCGGCCTCGGACGCGCACCAGCTTGACACCAGCGCGGACATTGTGGCCGGCAACAAGCACGCCGGCATGGCGATGAAAGCGCTCGCGTATATCCTGCCGGGCATCGACTTTGCGTGCTATCTGGGCGACTACACGGCCGGCAGCGCAACGACCACGCTGGCCGAGGGGCGGCAGCACTTCGCGGAGATCAACGCGGACATCGACGAAGCCTTTTCCGGCATCCCGCAGTTTCGCACCCTTGGCAACCACGACAGCTTGCAGTACAGCAAGGCGCAGAATGGCAGCGTGCTTTCAGTGGCCGAGCTGTACGGCCTGTGCGGCGCTTATAACGCCGGAGCGGTTATGGGCAGCACCACCGATGGTTACTGCTATCGGGACTTCAAGAGCAAAAAGCTGCGGGTGATCTGCCTGAACACCGCTGAGGGTATGGAAAAGGAGTATGTCAGCGACGCGCAAAAGCTGTGGTTTGCGAACACGCTGAAAGCCGTGGGCGCAAAGGCCGGTTGGAATGTGCTGATCCTGTCCCACCATCCGCTGGACTGGGGCGGCGTGTGTGTCCTGTCCAACATCGTCAAGGCGTATGTGGACGGCAGTTCCATCACCGTGAGCAGCGGCAACACAATAAACTTTTCCGGTAGCAACAGCGCCAAGATACTGGCAGTGATTCACGGCCATGTGCACTGCTTCAAGGCCGCAAAGCTCAACGCTATCGCAAGCGGCACCGGCACGGAGTACAACGTCTGGCGCGTGGCTACACCGAATATGTGTTTCGCAAGAAACAACGAATACGGCACAAACGGCAGCGCGGAATATTATGGGATCGAGTTTGGCGAAACGACCACCTACAACAAGACGGCCAACAGCGCCAAGGACACGGCGTTTGTCGTCAACGTCATCAATCCAAGCCAGCAGAAGATCTACAGCTACTGTTACGGCGCGGGCTATGACCGCGAGATCTTCACCGGCATCCAGACCGTGGCCGTGACGGGCGTAACGCTCAACGCTGCCTCCGGCGAGCTGACCATCGGCGGGCAGACCACGCTGACGGCGACCGTGAAACCCGCAGACGCGAGCAACAAGACGGTGACGTGGGCAAGCTCCGCGCCGACCGTGGCCAGCGTGGTCAACGGTGTTGTCACAGCGCTTGCGCCGGGCAGCGCCAAGATCACGGTAAAAACCGCAGACGGCGGCTTTACGGCAGAGTATGCGCTGACGGTCAAAGCCGCGACGTCCGACCTGCTGGCTTCCTATGGCTATACGGACAATACCCGGCTTTCCACGTCCTCCGGAAGTGAGAAAGCCGCCACAGGCTATGTGACCATCGGCCACACGGCGGCGATCCCGATCGACAATACCAGATATCCCAACGGCGCGACCATCCGCGTGACCGGCGCGGTGAACTGTCTGGGCAACAACTGGTCCGGCGGCAACAACGGCGGCGACAGTGCGTTCGTGCTGTACACGACGGGCGGAACGCAGTTTTCAAACGCGAGCTACATTGAGGCCAAGGCCACGACGGCGGGAACGTTTACGATCGACGCGGACAAGACCGGCTTTACGCTGGACATCGCGTCGCTGTCGGCACCGCATTATATCAAGTTCTGCGTCAAGGGGGCCGGCGCAAATCTTACGGCGACGCTGACGCCAAAATGAAGGGGGTAACAGCAGATGGAAATCATCGAAGCATTTGCGGCGAAAAACAAGTGCTATCAGATTGGTACGCCGCTTAAACCGCGCGGCCTGATGCTGCACAGCATCGGCACGCCGCAGCCGAGCGCGGCCGCGCTGGCGCGGTACTTTGACCAGTACCAGCCGGGCGGCCAGTCGGTCTGCGTGCACGCGTTTACGCAGGCGGACGGCACGGTATACCAGACACTGCCGTGGGAGATGCGCGGCTGGCACTGCGGC
>ERZ779840.2345-NODE-2345-length-16485-cov-2.647657_pt1 | contig 16485 bp, 10 predicted proteins | sample MGYA00511561_ERZ779840 | MGnify/ENA primary metagenome ERZ779840 (study PRJEB29588, sample SAMEA2162036) | human gut metagenome | biome: human gut; feature: human-associated habitat; material: faeces | place: Denmark | collected 2008/2010 ...
CACCTTTGTCGCCCTTCTCACCTTGAGCGCCGGTGTCACCCTTGTCGCCCTTTTCGCCCTGGGCGCCGGTGTCTCCCTTTTCGCCCTTCTCGCCCTGGGCTCCGGTGTCACCCTTGTCGCCCTTCTCGCCTTGGGCTCCATCGGAACCCGGCTCACCGGCGGCTTTTATTCCCGAATCAGTCGTTCCAACCCACCAGTTTCCGTTTTCCCCGATATAGGGGCTGTCCACTTTCGAATTTGCCGTATTGCAGGCAACCAACGTCCCGCTCAGGACAACAGCCGCCAGCAAGGCAGCCAATTTCCGCATCCAGTGTTTCATGGTAGATTTCCTCCGTTCACGGTTCGACCATTGTTGATTATCTTTGATTATATCAGATTTTTTCCTCCATGTCTATAGGCAGATTGCATAATTAGAAGATTTTGATTTGGCAGTTTTCATCAGCAGTTTTATTGCAGTTGGCAGGCAGGAGGCGGCAGTTTACGGGAGCGTAAATTGTAAAAAAATTGTGACGCGCCGAAAAACTGTGCAAACAGTAGAAAGAAGGGCTTGCGCCGACACGTTTTCTGTGATATAATACTGCATAAAGCGTGGAGAACACCGCGCATAGCGTATTGTGCAAGCTACAACCACAGAAAGGAATCCACCTATGAATTCAAACACGGAGATCAAGCCCTCTGCCGCTGAGCCGGCAGAAACTTCTGAACAGCAAAAGTCCCGTATGTCTCCCGTCATGACAGAAGCCTACACGCAGATGCTGGCAGCAGCGGATGAGGTGGAAAAGGTTGTGGTCGGAAAGCGTACCGAGGTCGTCCTGCTCCTGACCGCCCTGCTGGCAGGCGCTCATGTACTGATCGAGGACGTGCCCGGCACCGGCAAGACTACGCTCGCCGCCGCACTCGCTACCGTAACAGGGTTGGACTTCCGCCGGGCACAGTTTACGCCCGACGTCATGGCATCGGACATCACAGGCTTCAATATTTACAATCGGCAGCGTGAAACCTTTGAACTGCGTGAGGGGCTGGTCATGTGCAACCTGTTGCTTGCGGACGAGATCAACCGCGCTTCGCCTAAAACGCAATCGGCACTGCTGGAGGCGATGGAGGAAGGAAAGGTCACGGTAGACGGACAGACCATGCCGGTGCCGGATCCATTTATGGTCATTGCGACGCAGAACCCTGCCGGGTACGTCGGAACTTACCCCCTGCCGGAGGCTCAGCTTGACCGCTTTGCCATCAAACTGAGTATGGGGTATCCTACTGCCGCCGAGGAAATCAGCATCATCCGGGCACGCAAGACGGACAACCCGTTGGCTGGCGTCCGCAGTGTGCTTTCTGCCGATACTCTGCGGGATATCCGGAGCATGATGACGGATGTCCGGATAGACGATGCGCTGTACACCTATATCGTCACGCTGGTGACGGCAACCCGCCGCCATCCTTCGCTGGCGCTGGGTGCATCCCCGCGTGCGTCGGTGGCACTGGTGCATCTGTCGCAGGCGTATGCTTTTCTGCACGGTCGGGATTACGTGATTCCGGATGACATCGCCGCGCTGTTCCGCCCTGCCATTGCACACAGACTTGCCCTCCGGCAGGAGGCAAAGCTGACGCATCAGACCGCTACGGAAATTCTGGGCGAGATACTGCGCACGACAGAAGTTCCCTACAAGGGGAAGCGGGACGCCGCTGCCCGGAACTGACGCGCGGGCGGACTGGTGTCTCTATGGAAAAGAAACGCTGTCCGAACTGCGGAAAATACGTAGACGCGGACAAAACATACTGCATGAACTGCGGCACGACGCTGGGCATCCGCTGTCCCGACTGTCAGGCAATACTGCCTGTAGGCACCAAGCGTTGTACCGCGTGCGGTCACTCCTTCCTGCGCAAAACGCCCCGCAAGTCTTCCGTGACCGCGGTTTTAATCCGAGCGCATCAGCGTGCCGTAGCGGTTTCGCTTACATTGTCGGCGCTTCTTGCCGCCGTTGTTCTTGCCGCTCTGCCGGCACTCCGCGTATCGTCGGAAGCTGTCCCGGGGACAGATATGCGTGCCTGCGGCTATGCCCTCATCGGCTTCCTGCTGGGAGCACATCCGTCCGGCATCGTCGCTCTGCTGGCACAGCCCGCCCTCCGGGATATTTCAGCCGGACTGCGCTTTACTCTCTATGGGGCAGGACTGGGGTGGCTCATCCTGCTGACCGGTTCCGCTCTGGCTCTTTGGCTGGCAGTAGCCAACCGCAAGCGTCTGGGGAAGTTGACCGGGCGCCGTCTGCTGTTACTGAGCGGCCTCAGCCTCGGAGGGGGAATACTGGTCGTCGGCATGGAAGCCGTTACGCGCACGCTCCTGCCGGATGCGGCAGAAACTGCCCGCTGGGCGTCATCGGCTGCTGTTCCGTTTGCCGCCGGTGCGGTGGCTCTCCTTCTTTTCGCCGCTCTTGCCTGGCTGTATGCAACGATCCTGCGCAACACGGATGAGTCGCCGGAGACCGCGCTGTCGCCCAGACAGGCGCTGTATTACCCGTTCCGGACGCTGGCACGTGCCATACGGCGGCGCTTTTCGCGCAAAAGTCGCGCGACTCATGCACAGGCGCGCGGGGAACACACCCTGACCTGCACACGCCGGTTTCACCGGTACCTGATCCTTTTGGGCGCGGCGCTGATATTCACCCAGGCATTGCTGTCCAAGGTCTCCAACATATTCTTCTGGTTTCTTCTCCTTCTGCCTGTGCCGCTGCTGCTCTACACACTGGTGGCGCGGCACGCAGTCACGGCAGTGATGCGCTCCGCATCGGTCACGACCGAGAAGAACGAGCCTTACACCTATGAGCTGTGCATACGGAACCGCTCCCTGCTGGTATTCCCCTTCGTGGAGGCGCACGTGTCGCTCCCGCAGTCCAACGCGGTACGGTGCACGGAGCGCATCCTGTGCCTGCCCCTGACAGCATTGTCTGACCGGTGTCTCCGGGACACGGTTCGTTTCCGTTTCCGCGGAACCTATGAGATCGGCGCCGACGAGCTGTACGTTTACGATTTCTTCCGATTGTTCCGGGTGCGTATCCCGGTCAAAGCCATGGCAACGGTATATGTTCTGCCACGCCGCACCGCCATTGAGGAAACACTGGCACTGTCGGTATCCGATTCCGCCGCGCGGACGGTTCATGCCCTGACGGCGGTGGACAGACTGGAGGTCAGCGATATCCGGGAGTACCGTGCCGGCGACTCGCTCAAGAGTATCCATTGGAAGCTGTCCTCCAAATCCGAAGAGTTTGTTGTCAAGGATTACAACACCGGTACTTCTGACCAGACCGTTGTATTCTGCGACCTTGCCCCGCATTTTCCGGACCGGGAACCGCACCGGGATGCGGCGACTGACGCGCCGGAGCAGACCGGGGAAAACAGCAAAAAAAGAGGCGGGAAACGCCTGCGCCGGCAGGCAACGACTGCCCGTCGCGCTAAGCGGAACGCCCAGACCGCAGATACGCACGCCATTTCCGATGAGCAGCTGGCTCAGCGCCTGTCGGAGCGCGCGGCAGCGGCTGAATTCCTGAGCGAGCGGCTTCCTGACAAGCAGGTACCGGATGCGGCAGACGATGTCATGGAAGCACAAGGCAACCTCGGGGAGACGCCGGTCGTGCAGGATGTGCAGGCGCTTGCCTCGCCTGACTTCTATGCAGACATGAACGAGTATCTGGCAGACGGTACAGTGGAGCTGACCATCGCAGCTGTCCTCTCGGAGCTGAACCGGGGGCATGAAGTGCAGCTTGTCTGGTTTGACCGCCGCTCCGAGAGCGGCATGTATGCGTTCCGTTTGCGTGGTACGGATGAATTCGAGCGCATTTACAGTCTGTTCGGCACGGCGCCGCTCTGCCGGGCGGATCAGCCTGTTCCGTTGCTCGCGTCCATGATCCAGGAAACCGGCAGTATGCGCCAGCTGTTCGTCCTGCCTGCTATGGATGAGGCGACGCTGACAGCCCTCTGCTGCCTGCCCGGCATTGCCGACACCGGCGACGCGGATGGGGTCGAGGCTATGCTATACGAACCAGCCGAACGCTTCCGCTACCCCGCCGCACGCACACGCTTCCTGGAAAACTGCCGCCAACAGCTCGGCGCGGCGGGCGTATCACTGGTTGTCTGCGGGACAGTGCCGGAGCAAAATGCAACCGATGCCGTCCGGCAATGCGGGAAAGGAGGCGATGCCGATGCCTGACATGAAAATCAAAAACAAAGAAAGCAAGCGTGACCGCCTTCGGCGGCACGGTTCGGATCGGGTACAAGGGAAGGCTCCCCTGCTTTGCCCGCCGGAATCCGTAGCCCGGCGTCTGCCGTACCGGATTGCGGGGTACCTGTGCCGCGTGCTGGTCATCTGGGTTGCGACAGGCGGACTTGCCGTTTTCCTGTCCGGCGCCATGATGTATGACGTCCCGAATGGGTACCTGATGGGTGTCTCACTCGTATGCGTTGGGTTGATCTCACTGTTTTGCCTCGGTTGGAAGACCGCCATAATCGGCGGTGTCTGCACGGCGGGGCTTACCGTATGGCAGTGCATTGTCCATGCCGAACTCTTACCCGAGCTTCGCTATGCGCCGCTTGCCCTGTACAACGGCTGCCTGCGCAGGCTGGAAACTGCCGGCTATCTGACATTTTCCAGTATGAGCGTCAGTTACAGCTCCGCTGCATCGGAGGAACAGCTGCTCAGGGCAGGTATGGCTGGCGTCATCCTGCTGTTCGCGCTGGTGTATACCCTGTGCCTTCTGCGCCGCGCCAATCTCCTGCCGCCCGCCATCATGAGCACGGCAGTGCTGACCGTTCTCATGACCTTCAATGTGTACAGCAACCGCATCCAGTCCAATCTGGGCATCGTGCTTGTCATTGTCTCGTTTGCCGCCGTGTTGGTCATGGCGGCGTGCGACCGCGTCTATCGTCCGGTAGCAGGACACAGGCGCGGGGCAGCGGAAGAACTGCTCCCCCCGGAGCAGGATGGGCAACGTCCGACTCTGCCGGAGTCGTACATCCGGAAGCGCCAACTCCGCGCGGAACGCCGCGCCCGGCGGCGCACGCGGCAAGTCCGGACGGTTGACGAGGAGCTGAATGATTATTTTGCCGGGAGCAAAGCCCGGAAGGCGGTACAGGACGCGGGCAAGACGGATAACGGGCAGAGCGTACGCGCACAGGTGCGTGCTGTCCGGACATATGACCGCATCACCGATCACGCAAGGGGAGCCGCAGGCGGCTTTACAGCCGTGGTAGCCCTTCTCATATGTCTGCTTGCCGTAGCACTTCCTGCAATCCTGATCCGCGGCAATTTCACGACGATCGAGCCGCTGGATGAAAAACTGTCCTTCGCCCGCGACTATGTGACCGCTGTTCTGCGCGGCGATGACAGCCGCCTTGACGAGCTTGCCTACCAGGCGGACAGGGCGCATTTTACGCCGCGTTCGACTGAACTGGAACAGCTTTCCTTTACCGGTCGGCAGATACTGTACGTGAAAGCGCGTTACAGTACGAACTACTACCTGCCGGATTGGATCGGGACGGACTACCGTGACGGGGCATGGCAGGCGGGGGATAAAGAAACGCGCGCTTCCTACCGACGGCTGTTCGGCACCGACACGAGCCCCGCCGAAACGCTCCGCTATAATTTTTACCACTATACCAAGCCTTCTTTGGTTGACAGCGAAACTTCGGCAGAGCAACTGCTGGAATCCTATGGCGGAAACCGCTCGTACGGCTTCCTGACCGTGCTCCTGCATATGCGGCGCATCAACAGCCCCGGCTCCGAGGCGCTCCTGCCTGCCGTGTATGCCCCCTCCTTCGGTCTTTCCGAATACAACACGGCGTTGGCAAGCAAGCTCGGCATTGTCAACTACTTCGACGGCATCCGGACGGGACGCGATTTCAAAGAAAACGGCGTTTCCTACGCATCCGTTGCCTACGCGCCGATCATGTCGAGCATTATGTGGGTATCCAATACCGCCGAACTGGCAGAGATGTGGGCGCTGGGGCGTGAGGCTGTCCTGATCCAGATGCATCTTCCCGGAACCGAAGGGACCAACCTCTTGCCGAACAGCCTTCTGAATCTGACGGTCGCAGAGGAGAACGGGACCACGGTCTTCAATTTTACCTACAACCTTCGCGAGGGTGTGCCGGAAAGCAGCTTCCGCTTCTACCACCCTACCTCCAATGTCCGGTGGGCTGGTTCCTCGTATATCATTACCGAAAGAACCGGGACGCTGACGATTACGGCATCCGCAGGCAAGGTGCTGGCAGTTGCGCTGGTGTCCAAAGATGACGATACCGAACGGCCGAATCTGCTGGAGCAGTACAACCGGCTCATGACAGACAGCGAGCGTGCAGCGCTTGCGGAGGCATTGACGGCAGAGCGCGCATACAGCGACTTCGTGTACAGCACCTACACGGCTACCGGTGGCAGTGCATATATTGCCGACCTTGCCGCAACTATCCGAAAAAACGCGCATCGATGGATGGTGGCGATTACAAACGATACCACTGATACCAGTGCCGCTGATAACAATTTGTGTGCCGAGTACCCGGATGTCTCCTTTGCCGGGTACCGCGACCTGTCCGCTTTGCAGGCATTCTCTCATCGGGACAGTCTGATCCGCTGTGTGATTGACTACATCATCCGCGATCTCGGGTGCACCTACACCATCACGCCGGATCTGTCCGGTGTCGACGCCTCGTTGGATGGCGTGGAAAACTTCCTGCGCAATACGAAACAGGGCTACTGCGTCCAGTTTGCTTCAGCCGCCGCCCTGATCCTGCGGGAATACGGGATTCCCGTCCGTTACGTGGAGGGGTACATTGCTACCAACCTGCAAAAGGCAGGAAAAGCCGACTTTGTCTATGGCGGCTATGTTCATGACTATGAAGCACACGCATGGATTGAGGTATACTTTGACGGCGTTGGCTGGATTCAGTACGAAACAACGCCGCAATACTACACGGGGCTGTACGGGTTTGCCGATGCCATATCCGACCCGTCCGTGCCGGTCGTTCCGTCACCTTCCGAATCCGACAGCAGCCGGGCGGACGAGAGTAACTCCGAACCCGTCACGACCGGGAACGAGAGTGCAACGGAACCGGACACCGGGGATATTTCAATATCCGCAACCGATACCGATATCGGAAATGACGGAGATCCTACCTCTCGGCGTGCCGCGGGTATCGCCATGCTGATTCTGTTCGGTATCGCGCTTGCGATTGGTCTTTTGTCCGTCGTCATCCGGCGGGCTCGTGATGCCCAGTACCGCCGCCGGGATCTGGCAGAGCGTGTTCTGGCGCTGGAGCGTGATCCGGAGGAGCCGCGCGAGCTGGCGCGGGCGCTGTGCGACAACGTGACCGATTTGTTGGCTTTGTTTGGACTGTCGCCCGGAATCGGCGAGTTTCCCGATGCCTATGCGGCGCGTCTGACAGCCGCCCTGACACCGGGCACGAAGGATGCGGAGCCTGCAGAGCGGATTCCGCCGATTCGACCGATCCTGGACGCGCTGGCAGCCGAAGAGTTCGGCAACGGTATGACAACAATCGAAATGAAACAGATGGCACAGCTATATCTCTTCCTGCACGCGCACCGTGCGCGCTTCCTGCGTCCCGGTACCCGCCTGTGGCTGCACTATGTCCGTCGCCGCATCTGAGATTTCACCGGGTACTGTAAACCGTAAATGCAAACCGCAACCGCTACAAGTAATTTGGAAAAGAGGAATGTTTGACATGAAAAAGATTATCTGCGTTCTGCTCTCCCTCCTGATGATCCTGCCGCTTGCTGCCTGCTCCAACTCGGACAATGATGTGAACTCCGCTGTTGCGTCCACTGCCGGAGACGCCACGGCAAACGAATCGTCCTCCGGTGAACCGTTGCCGGCTGTCGGCAAGAAGGATTACCAGAAATCCGTCTTCCGCATGGTAGGCTTCAATAAGCCCGGTTCCTGGTACTATGCCAAAGAACTGGAGCAAAATACGCTCAACGATGCCGTGTACGAGATGAACCAGGTGGTCGAAAACCAGCTCAACGTCCAGCTGGAGTATGACTACATCTCGGATGTTTCCACGGGCGGTGAGATATTCGGGAAGGTGTCTCCCTATATCATGACCGGCGATGATGCCTATCAGCTATGCATACTGCACCCCTATTACAGCTATAACTCTTTCATAACACAGAATTATGCGTTTGATTTTTACAATCTGGAAAGCATGGATCTGTCCAGAAGTTACTGGAACAAGCGGGTAATCGATCAGCTCGCCATCAACGGACACGCCTACATCGCACTGGGCGCCCTGTGCAGCTATACGCTCAATATTCTTTACTGCAACAAGGGCATTCTCAAGGATGCGAAACGGGATGTCCCCTATGACCTTGTGCGCAATCAGAAGTGGACGCTGGATCAGTTCTTTGCTATGACCAAGGATCTGTATGTGGATAAGAACGGAAACGGTACCCGCGACAACGGCGACTGCTACGGCTTCGCCGGTTTGTGGGACGCAAACGGTTCTGCCTTCATGCAGGCTTCGGATATTTATGTCGTACAGCGTAACGAGGAAAATGTATTTGAAGTCGCACTTGAAAAGAACGACCGGTTGGTGAACTTTTATGACAGCTTGCTCGCGTGGTCCCTGGATGAGAGCGTCTATCTGTGGAACTTCGGAAACCGGAACAACGAAAGCGTCATGCTGGACTTTCTGAACGGGCGTTCCGCCTTCACACTGTCGGCACTCGGCACGGATTTCCTGGAGGCTACCTTTGATGTCGGCGTTCTCCCTCTGCCGAAGTACAGCGAGGCGCAGGAAAATTACCGCCACGTCAACTGGGGCAACAACATTGTGGTGCCCAGCTCCATCAGGAATACGGAAATGGTCGGCGACGTGCTGGAGCTGATGGCTTACTATACCAGCACTATCGTGCATAACGCTTACTACGATACCGTACTGCAATACAAGGTCTCCAATTCTCCGGACGACCGGGACATGGTCATGCTGATCTACAACACCGTTGTATACGACCCCGGCATTGCATTCTGTGACGGAAACAGCAGCCTCTGGAATCTCGTATATCTTCCCTGCTTCGGTATTCTGAACAAGACGAAGAACGTTGCCTCCACGCTGCGTGCCAACGTTAAAACCGCACAGAGGAAACTCAACGGACTGTTCAATATAAAAGACAAAACATAAGCAAGCCGACGCACCGCATACATGGAAGCGCCTGCTCGCACAGCAAAGCACCCGAGGGCACATCGGCTCTCGGGTGCTTTTTTACCAAATCTGTATTTGCTCGCCCATTCTAACGTCGCTTGCGTCCGGTCTGACAGCACCCAGCCAGCGCATCAGGCGGCAGGCGCACAAGAATGGCGTCTTCACCGATACATTCAACGCGCTCCCACGGGATTCGCCAGACTGTATGCTTTCCGAATGGCAACCAGGCAGACACCCCCGTTTCGCAGGGAACGATCAGGGCGGTTATGACACAGCCGTCACATCCACAGCGCAATTCCAGGCTTTCCGGCGTACCGAGGCAGGTGCCACCGCACAGGTTGATGATTTCCATGGAGCACAGCTCGTCACTTGTCATGGTCTGCATAGGGTATCACCTCCCCTGTCCCAGTGTATGCGCAATGGGGAGAAAACTTGCAGGGTCACAGGGGCTGTATTCTGTCAGTGTCTGTTACGCGTGCCGCCGACCAGGCGCGCCGAGACGCGTGCCAACGCGCGCAATGCAAGGAACAATCCGCCTCCGCAGAGCGGGAAAACCAGACTCCAGTACAGGCGCAATCCGGATCCCAACGTTACCGCCAGCGCACCGACCCACAGAAGCAGGAAGGCAAGCAGGAAGCAGAACCCGCTTCGCGTGCGCCGTGCCAGCATCGGATCCGTTACGTACAGCGCCAGCTGAATCGTCAAAAGAGACAGCCCGGCAAAGCCGTCCAGACCGGCGGTTCCGAAACTGACGGCAAGGAGCATTCCGACTCCGGCTGTCGTCCACAGACAGGCAACTGCGCCACCGGCTCCGATCAGATCGGGACACAGCGTGTGCAGCAGCTGCCGCCAATCGGCAGGGAATACACGGCGCCGCATGAGTGACGGAGATGTGTCGTTTACGGACAGGGACAGCAGGGCAAGCGTGTCGGCGACCATGCCGGACAGTAACAGCCACGGAGCTCCCGGCAGTGCGGCACCCATACAGACAGGAACCGCCAGCATAAGCACCCGCAACAGTTGCGAAATTACAAAAAAGCGAACGGCTCCTGCCATGGCGTCCCGGTAGCGCGCCGCCGTCAGGAATGCCTGCCGGACGCCCAGAATGCCGCCGCCCTCGCGGCTGACACGCCGAACCGTCACATCGGAACGCCGACGGCAGAGATCGGAGGCACAGGCGGAATCGCAGTTTCCGTCGGCATCACAGGAGGCTCCCGGCTCCAGTCCGGTAACACCGGTTCCGCCGGACTGCGCATTCATCGCGGAGCGGAAAAGTCCCGGGCATACCGTACAGGCAATGTCTGCCGATTCCAACAGCATCCTGTCCCGGCGCTCTCCCGCCAGAACGCAGATACGGCTTCCCTCCCCCCGTCTCGCACGGATATACTCCAAAATGTATGAAGCACTGCACCCCTCAAAAGCGGCTGTTCCGTTTCGTCGGAGAATCACTGCCGGCGTCCGTGGCTCGCCCGGCTGCGGGCGATTGGAAGGGGCGCCGGATGTGATACCGCACTCGGACAGCACGCGGGCATTTTCTTCCGTGACATCATGCAGAAACGCTGTTACACGAATGCCGTCTGCCTCCAGCGCGCGGATGGCACCGTCGGTTTTACGGCAGGTATGCGGTCCATAGGCAAGCATACCTTCCAGGCACACGCCCTCTGTCCCGGACGAGAGCAGGAAACAGGTTCGCAAGCCAGCCAGTCTTGCCTGCCGGAAGGTACGGCGCAACGTTTCCCGCTCTTCTTCCGCCATGGGACGGTTTTCCTTGCCGTCCGGGACAAGCGTACAGCATACTGTTTCATCAAAATCGCTGTACAGCCCAAGATCGGTCGTGTCGCCATCCTTCCAGCGGATCCGCACGGTCGGCTGTCCCCCTGCGCGTTCGGCTTTGCACGGAAACCCGGCGCTGACGCGCAGTTGCACGTCTTCCGGCGACAGCTCCGCCCATTCGACCAGCGCGTTCAGCAGGGACAAGCGCTCGCGCAACAGCACCTCGCCTTCCGCAGAGACCGGCAGTTCCCCGCCCTCCGCGTCCTGCAGGACAGCCCGGAACAGGTAGGCGCAGGCGGCGAACCGCTCAGCCGCCTCATCCGCGCCGGGACGTGTGCAGTCATACCGTGCCGCGCCGACCGTCAGAAATTCCGGGTGAGCCACACCGTCATGCAGCCCGGCTGTGCCGACCAGCACCAGTTCATCAATGCGGTTCAGCACATCCAGTGTTTCGGAAGCGCGGATATCCGCCGAGCAAGCCGTATCCCGATCCGTTGCCGCCATACTGCGCAACGAGGCGCCTATACAAGCCGCACGGATCAGGAGATGCCCGGTCAGGGATGTCACGCAAAGCGTCATTGCCGTCAGCACGATATCCAGCAGGTCATACCGGCTCCCAAGTGTAAGATACCCAATAATTGTCAGCGGAATAACCAGCGCAAGCAACGTCAGATTACACAGATTCAGTATCTTTTCCGCGTGCCGGAAGGATGCCGGCAACTCGCCCCGTCCGACCGGTTTGACACCGCCTGACAGCGCTCCCAGGTGCGTTTGTTGCCCCGTGGCAACCACCACGGCGCGCGCACGACCGCATTCCACAACACCGCCCGCGAATACCATATTGTCGGGCGAATGACTGTCGCGTCCGGCTGACAGCACAACCGTCTCCGGGTCCTTTGTCAGTCGGACAGACCGCCGCTCGGCCGGATCGCCGGACAGTTCGCGCTCGACCACGCAGAAATCCGGGTCGGCGGACAGCAGGCGGGCGTCCGCCGGAACAACGTCGCCGGGGTACAGCAGGATTATGTCCCCACGTACTACGCAGTCAGCGGCAAGGCGGCGCACCCGACGGTTGCGCAGGACGCGGCACAGTGGTGCTTCCATGGTTCGCATGGCGGCATCCACACGTTGCGAGCGGATGTAGCAAAGCGTGCATACCGCCCCATAGGCAAGCGTCAATCCAAGGCAGGCAAGCCCCATAGCGACCCGCCCGAAGAACAAGGCGCTCAGGCAGACCGCCAGAAACAGCCACAGCACCGGCTCCCTGCACAGACGTTTGATACAACCGGACGGCGTCAGCGTGCCCGTGAGGAACAGCGGTCGGTGCCGCGCGGAAGACAGCGGATGCAGCCGCTTTTCTGCCTCACGGGGAGACAATCCCGTTTCGGGATCAGTTTTCAGATGGTGCAGAAGCGCTCCCGGCGGAATGGCAGCCGGGTTGATGCGCCGCCGCGCACGGCGGCGGACGTCTCCGGCATCGTTACCGGTTGCAGATCCGGTTTTCTTTTGCTGCGTTGACATAGAAAGCCCTTACATGGCATCAACTGCCAGCTTGCCGTCACGGACACACAGGCGAACCTGCGACAACGTGTGACTGTAGTCGGCAATGACGGCTTCGGCGAGGGGATCCTCCACGTTTCTCTGAATATACCGGCGCATATTCCGTGCGCCGTACCGTTCGGAATAGGATTCGTCCGCAATAAACCGTGCGACCGGATCGGTGTACGTGAAGGTCAGCCCCCGCTCTTTCAGCACATCCTTCAGCTCGTCCAGCATGATCCGGGCAATCGCAGAGAAATCCTCCCGGGTCAACGGGCGGAATGTGATGACCTCATCAACCCGGTTTATGAATTCCGGGCGCAGGAAGCCCTGCAATGCCTTCATGGTGGCATCATCCGCCGCCCGATCGGACGATTCGGAAAAGCCGATCTGTGCCGTCCTGTGCTCGGAGCCGGCGTTGGTGGTCATTACGATGATGGCATTCTCAAAGTTGACGGTTTTGCCGTGCGCATCGGTCAGACGCCCGTCGTCCAGTATCTGGAGCAGAATATTCAGAACTTCAGGATGCGCTTTCTCAATCTCATCGAACAGCACGACTGAGTACGGCTTGCGGCGGATCTTTTCGGTCAGCTGTCCGGCCTCCGGGAGGCGATCCGATGAGACGACTGACCGATTCCTTTTCCATAAATTCCGACATATCCAGCCGGATCAGCGTTTCCGGAACATGGAACAGATCGTCCGCCAGACGCTTGACCAATTCGGTTTTTCCGACACCGGTCGGTCCGGCGAAGATGAAGGACACCGGCTTGTGCTTAGCGCTGACACCCGCACGGTTGCGTTTGACTGCACGTGCCACGGCGGCAACGGCGCGATCCTGCCCGACGATATGCGTCTTCAGGCGCTGTTCCAGCTTGTCCACCTGTTCAAATTCGCTTTCGGTGATGGAGGATGCCGGGATTCCCGTCCAGATCTCAACGACCTGCGCAAGGTCTGCGGCAGTCAGCGTAACGGATTCGCAATCCTTTTCCAGCTCGCACAAACGGGCTGTCATCTGCAGTTCCTTGGCTTTGATTCCTGCCAGCTCTTCGTATTTTTTCTGCTCGTCCTGCGCGTCTGCCGTCTTGCCGGTAACGCCCTCCAGCTCCTCGCGCTTCTCCCGGAGCTTAAGCAGTTCGTCGCGGATTTCATAAGATTCGTTCAGCGATGCCGAGGACAGGGACAGGCTCGCTGCAGCCTCATCCAGCAAATCAATCGCTTTATCCGGCAGGTAGCGATCCGTGATATATCGTTCCGACATGGCGGCGGCACGGTACAGCACCTCGTCCGGGATGCGGATGTTCACGTCGCGCAGCTCATGCAGATATTTGTAGCCTTCCTCAATGATCTTGTCCACCTCGGGATCGCCGGTGGAGACCTTTTTCTGCGGCTCCGCTTTCGGCTCCGGCTTCTTTTCGGGCTCGGACTTTTTCTCCGGCTGTACGGATTCCGCCGGCACATAATACTTTTTGCCCTTGAAAATTTTGCCGCCGATGAAAAACGCCGCCGCACCCACCACAACAAACGCGAAGAGGTCCTGCCAGCGGTAAAGCGGGCCGTTCAGCGCATACAGCATGCACACGATGCCCGTCAGCCAATAGCGGCCGTTTGAGGGCTTGTACTTTTCGATCATGTCCTGCTTGCGCGGCGCTTTTTTCGGCTGCTGCACGGGCGCACCGTTCTGCGAAACGGTATTTCGCGGCGCTGTGCCGCGCGGCGGATTATACGGTCCGCCGGGCGCGCTGCTCGGAGCCTGATTCGGGTTTGTATTCGGGCGCTTGTAATTCGAGTACGCCGTCTGCGTGTAGGAATAGTGGTACGTACCGTCCGGATTCTGCCCCTGCGGCGACTGATAATTTGTCCGCGCGTTCGTGTTAAACTTGCGGTTTACGGTCTCCGCCACACGGTTCACTTCGTTTACAACGCCGTTCACCGCACCCTGCACCTCGCGGGAAATCTTCTCCCCGTCGAGGTTATTCACGCTCTCCGCCACCTTGTCGCCCACCTTGTGGATAACGCGGTACGTCGCGGAATTTTCAAACTCGTTTTGGAGCGGGTTCGTGTAATTCGCGCCGTTCGGCGTATTCGCGTTTCTGTTTTGTTCGTTCGGATTTTGTGTGTTCGTTTTTGGCACCGCCTTTCTAACGGTAATGCTTCATAAATCTCCATTTTTGCTGTGGTGTGTCCCGGTAAAGCCGGGACACACCCACTTATTCGACTTTACTCTATTATTGTACGTTTTTCTGAAACCCGGGTCAAGAACTTCCGGGTGAATTTCAGAGTTTTTTCAGGAATTCTCCGGCGCGGGGGTCGGCGTTACCTGCACGGGGTCTTTTCCGTCCTGCACAAGGTAATATTCCACCGTCTCTTCACCCGCTATGTGCAGCACGTTGTACTTTACATCCAGCAAAAATTCCGGTGCCGCGCCGAAGGATTGTAATGACGCCTCCGCGTCAAAGCGCGTCATCAGAAGCTGCCGGTCGGAGGGCTCGCCCGCCGTGCCGCGCAGGCCGAGCACAACGCCCGCGAAAATCAGGATTGCAGAAAGCAGCCACGCGCCGAGCGGGGCCATCCAGTTTGCACCCGTAAGCTTGCCCAGTACACTCACGCGTCTCTTTAAAAGGCTGCGCGTCAGTGTAAAATGCAGCACCGGCACCACAATCATCAAAAGCGAAAAAAGCCAATTCTGCCCGATGATCTGCACAAGCCCGGCTAAAAATTCCAGTCCTTTTATACCGGCCTTCAGTCCCATGCAGACGCCGAACATCTGCCGGTATAAAAACTGCACGAACGTAAATCCCCAAAGGCCCACCGTCCACACGGTTAAAAGCAGAAAGTTCAGCCCTTTTAACGGCGTCGTGCGCGAAAGCGCCAGCGCGATGCCGCCAAGTCCCAGCGCCATCCATACCTTCACGGGCGTTATGGGCATATGCGCAAAATATGCAAAAATAAATTCACTGTATAAAACCGATAAAAACGGAAGCAGCGATGCCAAAACCGAGACGCTTTTCTCCCGTTCCGCAGCCTGATGCCGCGCCATACTTCCCACCTCCAAATGCGAAACGTGCTGTTTTCAGCCGCTTTGTTCACAGTATACTATAAAAGCTTGAACTTTTCAATCATTTCCGGCAAACCGAAGAAAACGCATCGTTTTCGGCGTTTATTCCGCAAAAAGACGGGCATTCTATGGGTAACGCGGCATACCGCCGCGCACGCTATTTTTGTAGAAAGGATCGATCCGATATGAAAAGAATTTTTCCCGCTCTGCTTGCTTTGCTCTTGATGTTTTCATTCACGGGCTGCGCAAGCCGAACGACCGAAAGCTCGTCCTCCTCATCTGCCGCAAGTGAAAAGCCCGCGCAGTCTGCGTCGCCTTCCCCGGATGTGAGTGAATCCCCGAACGACACCTCCGTTATGCCGGAGACCGCGCTCGGCCTTTCCGCCTTCCGCGATGCCCTGCGTGAAGCCTATGGCGACAAATATTATCCCGATACGAAACTGACCGAAGATGAAATTCGCTCAGAGCTCGGCATGGACGACTCGCTTTACGAAGAGGTATACGCTGAAAACACCGCGCAGAAGGCTCATCCGGATACGTTCATCGCCGTAAAAGTCAAAGAAGGCAAAACGGACGAAGTCAAAGAGAAGCTCGCGGCTTATAAGCAGCGCCTGCTTGCAGATGAAGATTTTACCGCAAGCAAAGACAAAATAGAGGCCGCCGAAATTTACGCCGACGGCGATTACGTATTCTTCCTTCTGCTCGGCGAGCCGGAAACGAGCGGTGAAAGCAGTGAGGGCATGGCAGAGGCCTTCGGTAAAGAAATACAACACGGCATAGACGCCATTAAAAAGGTCATTGGCATGGAGTAATTTTGTGTCGAAAAGCTCCGTAAAACGCCCCTTATATCCTTGAAATACCTCCGCCTGCGTGGTATACTTCTAATGTATATGCACGCGGGCGGGCTTTTTTGTCCG
>ERZ779840.2349-NODE-2349-length-16465-cov-4.744485_pt1 | contig 16465 bp, 13 predicted proteins | sample MGYA00511561_ERZ779840 | MGnify/ENA primary metagenome ERZ779840 (study PRJEB29588, sample SAMEA2162036) | human gut metagenome | biome: human gut; feature: human-associated habitat; material: faeces | place: Denmark | collected 2008/2010 ...
AGAAGAAAATCGTCTGGCGCTGCGTCAGTCGATTGGATTACGGAAAGAAATACTGCAAGGATTCCGTCACAGTGGAGGAAGCCGCCCTGCATGGGGCCGTTGTCCGGGCGCTGAACCGCTTTCACGCGGAGGACGAGTCCACCTACCTCACGCTTATGAAAGCCACCATCGGAGAAGCCATCGGCATAAATGGCGGTTCGGAGGAAATTGACCTACTCACGCGCCGCATCGACACGCTGAACAAACGGATGCTGGATCTGGTCAACGAAACCGTTGCGGCTGGAAAGGACGTGGAGAGCAGCGAGGATGAATTCAAAGGCATTTCCGATCAGATCGAGCAGCTTAACCGCCGCATTGCCGCAATTCAGGAGAGTGTGCGCGGCGATGCCACGCGGCAGGCGCGGCTGGAGGAAATCCAAGATAGGCGGCTGCGGGTCTGTCGGCACGGCGTGATCTGCCTGCGCGGCTTTCTTTGGTCACTGCCGGTAGACAGTCTCTTTCACATTGCGCTGCTATGCGGTGGCATGAGCTGGAAAACGGTTCTGTTCAGCGCATTGGTCTGCACTGGCGCAGAAGCGCTGATTTTCTGGAACGGCATGCTCTGCGTCTATTGTGCCTCCGTGCAGCTCGGACTAAAGCGCCGCGCAATTGGTCTGCTCTGCGGTCTTGTCCCGATTTTGAATCTGATTCAACTCGTGCGAATCCTCCGCGTTGTGCAGGACGAGGTCATCTTTGAGGACGCGAAAAACCGTCTCGACGCCGAACGCCGCGATGCGCGAAGCTGCGCCACGCGTTATCCCCTGCTGCTCGTGCACGGCGTGTTTTTCCGCGATTTCAAATTTCCGCCCTATTGGGGACGCATTCCGGCCGCGTTGGAACGCAACGGTGCGCAAATTTTCTATGGCGAGCATCAGTCCGCCGCGTCCGTCGAGGACAGCGCCGCCGAGCTTCGTGCACGCATTGAAGCCGTCTGCGCACAGACCGGCTGCGAAAAGGTCAATGTCATTGCACATTCCAAAGGTGGGCTGGACATCCGTGCAGCCGCCGTTCTCTGCCCGGAACGCATCGCCTCGATCACGACCATCAACACGCCGCATCGCGGCTGCGGCTTTGCCGATTATCTGCTTGAGAAGATTCCGCAGCGCGTGCAAAACCGAATCGCCAAGACCTATAACGCCGCCGCGCACTGCCTCGGCGACTACAAGCCGGACTTTCTGGCCGCCGTCCGTGATCTCACCGCCGAGCGGTGCCGCGCTTTCGATGCGTCGCATCCCGCGCCCGACGGCATTCTCTGCCGCAGCGTCGGCTCCGTTCTCGAACACCCATCCGGCGGGAAATTCCCTCTGAATTTCACCTATCGTCTTGCAGGTTATTTTGACGGCCCGAACGACGGTCTTGTCGCCGCGTCGTCCTTCCGCTGGGGCGAGGATTTCACACTTCTGACTCCCGACGGGAAGCGCGGCATTTCGCACGGCGACGTCATCGATCTGAACCGGGAGAATATTCCGGGCTTTGACGTGCGCGAATTCTACGTTCAGCTCGCCGCCGACCTGAAGCGCCGCGGTCTATGAACGTTTTCTTACGAGGGTAAGCGGGACGCTGACGAGCAGCATTACGGCTGCCGCCCACACCCAGCCGAAACCGTCTGTATATAGCGGTAATTTTTCAAAAGTGCGACCCACGATACCAAGCGGTACCCCCGCCGTCTGAAGCGCGTGAGCGACGCTCACGCAGGCAGTTCCCGCGACCGTGAGCGGATAGGCAAATCGGTTGTTCTTCCAAACGCGGTGGCTCAGTCCAAGCAGGATCAGCACGATTGCCACCGGGTAGATCGCGTTGAGTACGGGAATGGAAATTTTCAAAATCGCGTTCAGACCGAGGTTGCAGGTCAAAAATGACACTCCCGTAATGATGAGCACCCACGCTCGATATGACACGCGGCCGAACAGCATGGAAAAATACTGCGAGATCGAGTTAATCAGGCCGACGCAGGTTGTCAGGCAGGCCAGCGTAAAAATCGCCGCAAGCAGCACCGCCCCGGGCGCGCCAAAGAGCTGATAGACGATGCAGCGCAGCGTCCACGCGCCGTTTTCCTGTACGGCATAGACGCCGGAGCTGCACATGCCCATATATGACAGCATCGCGTAGACTGCCGCGAGAATTGCTCCCGCGAAAACTCCCGCAGTCACTGTGCTGCGCACGCGTCCGCGTTTCTCCGTCACACCAAACGTCCCTACGCTCGTCGAGATCACAAGGCCAAAATTCAGGGCGGCGATGGTGTCCATCGTCTGATAGCCGTCGGAAAAGCCCTTAAAAAACGCTGCGTTCTGATACGCCGGCTGTGCCTGCGCGATCTCGACCTTGCCGCGAAGCAGAAACACCGCAAACAGAAATACCAGCAGCGCCAGCAGGCTGGGCGTCAACACATGTCCAATTCGGTTAACGAGCTTGCCGGGTGTCATACACAGCCAGAACGCCACTGCAAAAAACGCTGCCGAATACACTGCCATCCAGACGGTCGTGTTCGCGTTTTTTGGCAGGTAGGGCGCAACCGCCATCTCAAACGGCACCGAGGCCGCACGCGGAATACCCAATCCCGGCCCGATGGAAAGATAAATCAGGAGCGTGAACACAACGGCAAAGCGCTTCCCCACCTGCCGTCCAAGCGGCTCGAGGCCGTCGAATTTTGCCACCGTGACCACGCCGAGCACCGGCAGCAGCACCGCAGTCGCCAAAAATCCCAGCATGGCCGCCGGCGTTTTGGCTCCGGCATTCTGCCCCAAGAACGGCGGAAAAATCAGATTTCCCGCGCCGAAAAACAGGGAGAACAGCATAAAGCTGACCGTGACCGTCTGCTTCTTGTTTAATTTCATAATCTCTCTCCTTTGAAATATAAAAAGACTCGTCTCAAATCGCTTTGAGACGAGTCTTGCTATGCAATTCCCGCGGTACCACTCAAATTGCGCAGTTGCCCGCGCCACTTTTCGGACTCCAACAAGCCCTAGGCCTTTACGCAGCCATCACGAAAGCCCCTACTCGCGCACTTTGGGAGCTTCAGCTCGGAAGTGATAGGAAATTCTGGCGCTGTCTGCCGGGCTTCCACCCTTCCCGGCTCTCTGAAAGACACACGGCCAATTCCGTCTTCGTCATAGCTTTTGCTATTCAGTTTTCTGTATTATAGCATCCCTCTGGGATTTGTCAAGGAAAATTTCAGCGGCGAAGCATTTCCTCCGCACTCTTGAGCGTCGTTTCCGTGATATTCGTACCTCCGATGATGCGGGCCAGCTCGGCCTTGCGCCCCTCCAGGTCAAGCGGTTCGACCGTCGTGAACGTGCGGCCGTCGTGCTCGCCCTTGGCAATCAGAAGATGCGTATCGGCCAGCGCGGCCAACTGCGGCAGATGCGTCACGCAAAGCACCTGCTTCGTTTTGGAAACCTCGTGCAGCTTCTCGGCCACACGCTGCGCGGCACGGCCGGACACGCCCGTATCCACCTCGTCGAAAATCAGGGTTGGGACATGGTCCTTTTCGGCCAGCACATTTTTCAGCGCCAGCATGATGCGTGCCAGCTCACCGCCGGAGGCAACCTTGTTCAAGGGTTTGAGCGTCTCGCCGAGGTTTGCCGACATATAAAACGCCACCGCATCCGCGCCGACCGGAGACAGCTCCGTCTCGGCAAACTCGCAGGAAAACTGCACTTTTTTCATATCGAGCTGAGAAAGCTCGTCCAGAATGCGTGCGGTCAAGCCCTTAGCAGCCGCCTTGCGCGTCTCGCGAAGGCGCAGCGCAGCGTCCCATGCGGCTTTTTCGGCCTTCCGGAGCTTGCCCTTGAGCTGCTCAACGCGGTCACCGGCAAATTCGATCTCATCGAGTTCCTTCTGCGCCTTGGCGAGGAACTGCAAGATGTCCTCACACGTCGCACCGTACTTGCGGCGCAGGCGGTGGATTGTGTCGAGTCGATCTTCGATTTGCTCCAACTCGTCGGCAGAATAGGAAAGCTGATACAGTCGGTCGCGGAGCTGCTCGGCCACGTCCTGCACCTGATACATCAAATCGGACACGGTGTCATGGAGCTGGGAAAGGCTCTCGTCGTAGCGAGCGATACGCGCCAGCGCACGCTCAGCCTCAGAGAGGAGCGCTGCCGCGCCCTCGGAATCGTCGCCGCCGTCGATGCAGCCTGCCGCATCCTGCAAACCCTCGGAGAGCTTTTCGGAATTTTGCAGCAGCTTGCGCCGCGCCTCGAGCGTGTCGTCCTCGACGGGCTTGAGGTCGGCTCGGGAAATTTCCTCGATCTGGTACTTGAGCGTTTCCATGCGTCGGAGCTTCTCACTCTCGTCCATACTCAGACGGTCGATCTCGTGACGGAGTGAAAGCACGCTTTGGTATTTTTCATGGTAGTCATCCAATAACGCGTCATCGCACGCAAAGCCGTCCAAGAAGCTCAGATGGTAGTTTTCATCAAATAACGAGGCCGAGTCGTGTTGACCATGAATGTTGATTAGTTGGATGCCAAGCTGCTTGAGTACAGAAACGGTCACGGGGACACCGTTGACTTTACAGACATTTTTGCCGTCCAAATATATTTCACGTTGGATGGTCGTCTCGGGTGCAAAGGGCACGTCGTTGTCCGCGAACCATTTGGATTCGGAAACGTCCTCAAAAATCGCACGGACGGCAGCTTTCTGCGTGCCGGTGCGAATCATATCGCGGTAGGCGCGCTCACCCAGAATGGCGGATATCGCATCGATCACGATGGATTTACCGGCACCGGTCTCACCGGTCATAACATTGAAGCCGCGCTCAAACAGGATGTCTGCCCGCTCGATGACGGCGATATTCTCGATGTGCAGCAGACGGAGCATGGTGCTTTCCCTCTTTTACTCAAGCATTTTGCGAATCTCATTGCAGAAACGTTCTGCCGACGCGGTATCCCGCATAATCACGAGTGTTGTATCGTCACCTGACAATGTGCCGAGCACGGCGGGCATCTTCAGCGCGTCGATATTCGCACCCGCGGCCGCGCCCAGACCGGGCATAGTCTTGACAACGACCAGATTCTGCGCAAAATCAAGGCCGTTGACGCACTCCTTGAAAATGACGCGGAAACGTGCGCCGAAGCGATCGTGCTCGGTCTTGCTCGGCACGCCGTAGCGGTAGCCGCCCATGCCGTCAAGTGCTTTGACGATCTGCAATTCTTTAATGTCACGCGACACGGTAGCCTGTGTGCTCTTGAAACCGCTTCGATGCAGCTCATCCAAGAGCTGCTCCTGCGTTTCGATATTTTTCTCGGTAATCAGCTCGATGATCTTTCTTTGGCGTTCAGCCTTCATTCGGTTTTCCTCACTTGAATTTATTTTTAATGATCTCGAAAAAGCTGCGCTCGGATAAATGGATCAATTTCGTAACATATCTGGATTTTGTAATTGTAACACGGTCGTCCGTGTTCAGACGCAGTGCGCGGCCTCCGTCCACAGACAGGAAGGCGTTCTTACGGCCGATGCGCCCAATATCCACGCGGATGACCCGTTCGGCAGAGGTCACGACCGTTTTCGAGCGCATATCGTGCGCACAAATGGGTGTGATAATAATATTGCGTGCATACGGCTCGACGATCGGGCCGCCGGCGGACATGGAATAAGCTGTCGAGCCGGTCGGTGTGGCAACGATGACGCCGTCTCCGCCGAAGCTCATCATTTCCACGCCGTCGCAGCCGACGCTTAACTGGATAATTCTTGCAACGGCGCCCTTGGTAATAACGGCGTCGTTCAGCGCGTCCTCGTGCAGAATGGTCTGCCCCTCGCGCTCAACGCGGACATGCAGCATCATGCGCTCCTCAACGGTATAATCGTCGGTCGCAAGACGAGCAAGCTCCCGCATCTGGGTGCTTTCCAGCTCAGCCATGAAGCCCATCGTGCCGATGTTCACGCCCAGAATGGGCACGCCCGCGCGGGTCGCAGCCTTGGAGGCATGCAAAATGGTGCCGTCGCCGCCGAAGCAGATCAGAAGATCCGCGTCGCGCAGCTCCTGCGTCAAATCATGTAATACAACATCCGCAGGAAGCTCGAAATTTTTGTCCACGTCAAAAGCAAGGCAAATGCGCGTTGAGATTCCGGCCTCGTGCAGAATTTCCTGTGCAAGGTTGGCGTATTTGAAATTGCGATCCCGATAGGGATTCGGTGTCATGACAACTTTTTTCATACGTTCAGCTTTTCATGTGCCGCTGCAACCAGCGCAGCGGTGTCTGGTGTGATTGCGCCCTGCGGCAGCACGGACAGATGCCCCAGAAATTCAATGTTGCCCTCCGGCCCCTTCACGGGCGAGAAGGTCAGGCTGCGGACGGTCATGTTCATCTGCGCGGCCAAGTCCAAAAAGCCGTCGAGCACCGCCTTGTGGACAGCCGGATCACGGACAACCCCCTTCTTGCCGACATTTTCTTTGCCGGCCTCAAACTGCGGTTTGATGAGGCAGACGATCTGCCCGTTCTCAGACAAAAGCGCCTTCACCGCAGGCAGCACGATGCGCAGCGAGATGAAGGACACGTCGATCACCGCGAGCTGCACCGGCTCTCCGAGCTGTTCCGGTGTAACATAACGAATGTTTGTGCGTTCCATGCACACGACACGCGGGTCGGTGCGGATGCTCCACGCGAGCTGGCCGTAGCCAACATCAATCGCAAAGACCTTTTTCGCGCCGTTTTGCAGCAGGCAGTCGGTGAAGCCGCCTGTGGATGCACCGGAGTCCAAGCAGGTAAGCCCCGCAGGACTGACGCCGAAATCGCGCAGGGCCTTTTCCAGCTTCAAACCGCCGCGGCTGACATAAGGACAGGCGTTGCCCCGCACCTCGATCTCGGCCTCGACATCCGTCGGTGTGCCGGGTTTATCGGATTTCTGGCCGTTAACATAGACCTCGCCGCTCATAATAACCGCCTGTGCCCGGCTGCGTGATTCACAGAGGCCCTTTTCCACGAGCAGCACATCCAAACGCTCCTTATGCTTCACGTTGCAGCACCTCCATGGCAGCCTTCGCCAAAGACTCGGCATCCAGACCGAGCAGGCGGTAAAGATCGTTGATCGTGCCCTGCGGCACAAAGCGGTCGCCTACATTGCAAAGGCGAATACGCGGGTTCATGCCGCCCGCACGCAGCGACGCTGCAATTTCTTTTCCTGCACAGCCGATGCGCACGGTCTCCTCCGCAACCAGCAGATTGCCGGTTTTGCGCACGGAGGCGCGGATCGCACTCATGTCAATGGGCTTGACCGCGGGCAGCTTGATGACTTCGGCAGAAATACCCTGTCTTTCCAGCAGCGCCGCCGCAGCGAGAACCTGATTGATGAGCTTGCCGTAGCCGACAAGCGTAATGTCCTTACCGGCACGCAGAAGCGGTGAAGCCGCACAGTCGGTAAATGCGCCGTCGCCGCCGCGAGGATAGCGGACGGCCACCGGCCCTTTCATTTCCAGAACCGCACGACGCAACATTTGCTCCAGCTCGGCCTGATTTGCGGGGCAGAGCACCTGCATATTCGGCACAGAACGCAGATAATTGATGTCAAACAGGCCGTGATGCGTCTCGCCGTCCTCGCCGACGAGTCCGGCGCGATCCACGGCGAACACGACGTGCAGATTCAGCATTGCAACGTCTTGCAGCAGCATGTCATACGCGCGCTGTAAAAACGTCGAATAAATCGCGACCACAGGGATCATCCCCTGCTTTGCAAGGCCGCCTGCCATTGCCACGGCATGTTCCTCGGCAATGCCGACATCGAAGCAACGCTCAGGAAAGCGCTTTTCAAAGCCTGCCAGACCGGTCCCGCGCACCATCGCAGCCGTGATTGCGCAAATGCGCGGCTCCTGCTCCGCGAGTGCGCAGAGTGTGCTGCCGAAGGTGTCGGAAAACGTGGGCAGGTGGCTCGTAAGCTGGGCATGTCCATCCGCAGGGTCAAAGCTGCCGATGCCATGAAAAACATCGGGATTCAGCTCTGCCGGGCGGTAGCCTCTGCCCTTCTGCGTGATGACATGCAGGAGCACCGGGCGCTTACAATCCTTGACCAGGCGCAGCATGTATTCCAGCCGTCTGAGGTCGTGGCCGTCCACGGGGCCATAGTATTCAAAGCCCATTTCCTCAAACAGCGTGCAGCCCAACAGCATGCGCTTCCAGCGCTCTTTGAGGCGGTGCGTCATGCGATAGACCGCCTTGCCGCCCGGTAATTTGCACGTAACCGTGCGATATGCTTTTTTCAGGCGAAAATAGCCCGGCCGCGTGCGCAGCAGGCCCAAATGCTTGGCAATGCCGCCGACGTTCGGCGTGATGGACATTCCGTTGTCGTTCAGAATCACGATGAGCGGCTCGTTGCTCTCTCCGGCGTCGTTCATACCCTCATAGGCTACGCCGCCGGTCATTGCGCCGTCACCCATCAGGGCAATGACGTGATAATCCTGCTTTAAGAGCGTTCTGGCACGTGCCATGCCCAACGCCGTGGAAACGGCAGTCGATGCGTGTCCCGCGACAAATGCGTCGGTATCGCTCTCCGAGGGCTTCGGAAAGCCCGCAAGACCGCCAAAGCTGCGCAGCGTGCGAAACTGGTCTCGACGGCCGGTCAGGAGCTTATGCACATAGGACTGGTGTCCGACATCGAACAGCAGGCGGTCTTTCGAGGTGTCAAACACCCGCTCGAGCATGACACTCAGCTCGACCACGCCGAGGTTCGAGGCCAGATGGCCGCCGGTCTGCGCGACATTCAGCACGAGAAACTGGCGGATCTCCTCACAGAGCTGCGTAAGCTCACGCTCGTTCAGCGAAAGCAAATCCTCCCGCGTGCCAATTTGACTTAAAAGATTCAAAAGCTACACAACCTGTCAAATTTGTCACTTATTTTTGCTTTTCTTCCGGCGAAAAGGTGACTTTATGTAATAGATGATCTTTGCAACAATGTGGACGATGCTCGTAGCCCTTCCTGTGGCAATATTCTTACCGAAGGCTTTGCCCGAAATCGTCACACCGGCGACAAGCGCAGACATGATAAGCTGTGACAGCGTATCCGAGTTGACCGCTGTCAGCGCCTTGACCGCGATGACCGCCGAGGCCGAACCGGAGACGACGCCGCAGATGTCGCCAATGACGTCATTGCAGAAGTTGGAGACCTTCTCCGCGTTGCGCAGGAGCTTCAGAGCCTCCGCCGCGCCGGGCACCTTTTTCGCGGCCATGGAATGGAAGGGCTTCTCGTTTGCCGACATCACGGCCACGCCGATAATATCAAAGACGATGCCAAGCATCACAATGACCAATAACACAACAAACGCCTCGACAAGTTCCGCATCCTCCATGATGCTTGATGAGAGGAAGGAGATTGTCGAGGACAGTACGACTGCCACAAAAAAGACCGTAACGGCCCATTTATGGTTGTTTTTTTTCTGAGGGGCTTTCTTTTTTCGTTTACTTCGGGGTTCTTCGTTATTTGCGCTCACGCAAAATTCCTCCAGAATAATAAAAAACTGGTGGCAGCAGATAAAGTAAATCTTGCGGCTTAGGTCGGGTTGGATTTCCCCGTCGGCTGCCGTTCGTCGCCGTTCGGCCGTTTCCGATTAAAGCCTTGCCGGTATGTTACCATAGCCGGTACCCGATTGCCACTTAGCTCGCACTGCAATCCTCTATCTGCCACATAACGTCTGCCTAGGTGATTTCCACAACATCGCGCACCGATTCTATCCTCTTTTGCAAGCATGGTTTCAAGGGGCAATATCGCTCTCAGCCGCGGCCACGGCCGGAAACGCTTCACTCCCCAATCCCAGCATACTCACGCAAGGCAGGCTACACTGCACACAGCACACGATTCTGTGCACCGCAATGCAGGTTCTATCCTGTTTCGTACGCAGTCCGGGTTCAACAAACGGAACTGTACGGCTGTCGCACAAGAACAGGTCTCCACGGTAGCCGGGTCGGTTGGTATATGCCATTACACCTCGCCCGGGAACCTTAACCCCCAGCACCCACCCTAATCTGGGCGAAAAAAGCAGGCACCACGGACTTCATCGATATGCCCTTAAAAGGATTTTTAGGCCCTTCTTCGAAATCGGAACGCTTTGACTAGGATACAGCGCCACCGTGCTTATCATACCATATCCGCAAGAAATATACAAGAGCGAAGGCATAAAATATTTTCTATTTTCGTTCGCAGCGGACGAATATGCCGAAAAAAGTTTGAATTTTCTGTTAAAAATATAATAATCAAGCAGAAACAGCAAACGGAGCGCCGCAGGTGCAGCGCTCCGCTTTTGGAAAGAGTATTCAGAATATTCGTATTTTTCGGATAATCAGGCTCTGCGCATGGCACGCAGCGCATTGAGGATCGCAATGACCGCAACGCCGACATCGGCAAACACGGACATCCAGACCGAGGCGATGCCGAATGCACCAAGCACAAGGCAGACGGCCTTGACCGCCAGCGCAAACACGATGTTCTCCTTTGCAATCAGGCAGGTGCGCTTTGCAATGCGTAAAAGTGCGGGCAGCTTCGTAATGTCGTCATTCAGAATGACCGCATCCGCAGCCTCAACCGCTGCGTCGCTGCCGACGCCGCCCATCGCAATGCCGACGTCCGCCATCGTCAGAACCGGCGCGTCGTTCACGCCGTCGCCCACAAAGGCCAGTGCGCCCTTGCCCTTCTCCTCCGCCAGCAGTGTCTCAACATGCGTGACCTTATCCTGCGGCAGAAGCTGCGCATGGAACTCCGTGATGCCGCACGCCTGCGCACACTGCTTCGCGGAAGCCTTGTTGTCGCCCGTGAGCATAACGGTTCTCCGAACGCCGTGCTTGTGCAGCGTTTCAAGCATTTCCGGCACGCCCTCGCGCGGCTTGTCGCCGATAACGATAGCACCGAGGCATTCGCTCTCGACCGCTACGAACAGAACCGTTCCGGCTTCATCAAGCACAGGCAGCGTCACGCCGCATTTCTCCATCAGACGATGGTTGCCGACGGCGACCTTTTTCCCGTCTACAACGGCTGTGATGCCGTTGCCCGCCATTTCCATGATGTCAGCGGCCTCGCCCTCGGGATTCGGGACAGTCTCGCGGATGGTGCGGGAAATGGGATGGTTGGAATACTGCTCGCACAGAGATGCAAGACGCAGGATCTCGTCACGGCGCTCCTCGGGCAGAACCTTGCGGATGGAAAATTCGCCCGCAGTCAACGTGCCGGTCTTGTCAAACACGAAGGTCGTGGTTTTGGCAAGCTGCTCGAGGGTCACGCCGCCCTTGACGACGACACCCAGCTTCGCAGCAGCGCCCATGCCGGAGAAGAACGCCAGCGGCACTGAGATGACCAGCGCACAGGGGCAGGAAATGACAAGGAAGGTCAAGGCACGCGGCAGCCAATCCATAAAGGGCTGGTGGAAGGCCAGCGGCGGCACAGCCGCCAGCAGTACGGCCGCAATGACCACGCTGGGCGTGTAATACTTGGCAAATTTGGTAATCAGGCGCTCGGCGTTGGCTTTTTTCTCGGCAGCCGACTCCACAAGCGACAGAATGCGCGCAACGGTGGACTGCTCATAGGCGCTGTTTGCACGGATCTTCAGAACGCCATTGAGGTTGACGCTGCCAGAGATAACCTCGCTTCCCTCCGCGACCTCGACGGGCATGGACTCGCCCGTGACCTTCGCGGTATCCAAGGAGGCTTCGCCCTCGACGACCGTGCCGTCCACCGGGATGCGTTCGCCCGCGCGGACAAGCAGCACGTCGCCCATCTGCACCTCCTCCGGCTCGACCTCGACCTCCTCGCCGTCGCGGAGAACGACCGCGCGGTCGGGGCGCAGATCCATCAGTGCGGAGATCGACTGACGTGAGCGCGAGACCGCAACGCTCTCGAACAGCTCGCCCACCTGGAAGAAGATCATAACGGCGGCGGCTTCCTTCCAATCCTTCATGCCGAGCGCGCCGCAGGTCGCAAGACCCATCAGAAATTTCTCATCAAAGAGCTGGCCGTGGAAAATATTCACGATTGCTTCCCACAGCACATCGTAACCGGCCAGAAGCCACGCCGCCAGCATAAAGCCCATCTGCCACCAGCTTTTCAGGAAAAAGCCGACAGCAAAGAGCACAAGACTGACGATGATGCGCGTCAGAAGCTTTTTTTGTTTGCGAGTCATCCGATGACCTCGCAATCCGGTTCAACGCGGTGAATGACCTTTTTGATCTTGGAGATGCCCTCGGTTTCATCCACGCCCTCGGCGTATTCGACGATCATTTTCTGGGTCATGAAGCTGACGGTCACAGAGCTGACCTCCGGCATTTTTGCGATGGCATTTTCCATTTTTGCGGCGCAGTTTGCGCAGTCCAGATCACGAAGCTTGTAAGTTTTTTTCATTTCTGTCACTCCTCAATATGTTCTTTGGCCATTCCGATGATGGTCTTAACGTGGTCATCTGCCAACGCGTAATATGCCTGACGGCCCGCACGGCGGCAGTTGACCAGCTTGGCCTGCTTCAGCAGGCGCAGCTGGTGCGATACGGCGGAAATGCTCATGCCCAGCTCCTCGCAGATGTCCGTCACGCTCAGCTCCTCCTGAAAAAGAGCATACAGGATGCGGATGCGCGTGGAATCTCCGAACACCTTGAAAAGCTCCGCCATTTCAAACAGGGCGTCCTCGTCCAGCCGATGGTGCTGTTCCATGTGGTTTCCTCCTTTAGTTGAGCACTTGAATAATTGAGCAATCATTCAACTGTATGAATGGTACCACGCCGTACAGCGAATGTCAATAGTTTTTTTGAAATTTTTTAAAAAACAGTGATTCTCAAATGAAAGAGAATCACTGTTTCGATTATATGTATTTTCGTAAATGGTCGCAGCGAAGCGTCCGTCAGGACTTAATTTTTTTGAAATTACCCATCGTCTCCTTGACGGAGGAAAGATAGGCAAAGGAACCCGGGAAGCGCTGCATCACGCGCTGGAACTCAACAATCTGGTGCTTGTTGATGACACAAATGAGCATGGTCTTGTCCTTGTGCGTAAAGCCGCCGATGGCCGGAACCTCCGTAACACCGTGCTTCAGGCGCTTCATGAGCGCTTCGGCCAACTCGTCAGGCTGATCGGTGATGATCTCGAACTTGACGGCTTCCTTGAAGCCCTTGAGCATGCTGTCGCTGACATGGCCGGAAATAAAGCAGTAGACAAGGCAGAGGATGACCGGCTCGATCTGGAAGTCATAAACAAAATAAGAGATTCCCGCAACGACCGCGTTGATGCCGAAAATGACCCAGACGAGGTTGTATTCCGGATATTTGTGATGAATGAGCGCGGCGACAAGGTCAGTACCGCCGGTGCTGCCGCCGATGCGCATAACGCAGCCGTAGCAGAAGCCGCATACAACGCCCGCCGCCACAGGTGCGAGAATCTTGCTGGTGCCGTTGGCCGTCTGGTAGAGGAAACGGTCGAGCGGAACCTCATATAAAAGCAACAGCGCCGCAGAAAACGCCGCCGCAAAAACTGCAGAGCGGATCGTATACTTTTTCCCGACAATGAAATACGTCAGAATCAGCAGAGGAATATTGACAATGATATTCATATAACCGACTTTGAAATCGAACAGATACTGGATCATGGTCGCAATGCCGGGGATGCCTGCCGGGGCGAACTGATTCGGAAAAATAAACAGATGATAGGCGAATCCAAACAGGATCGCGCAGATCACGATCAGACCGTATTCTCTTACATAGCAAAGCGTTTTCTTCATATTCGCACTCCTTCGCCGGTATTCTGCCAAATGCTCGGCAGCCGCCTCTCCTATATTACAAACTTTTGTCGAAATGTCAACACCGTCTTTCAGTAGGATTTGCTTTTTTCCTACGGATCGTTTATAATGTGGACAATCGTACACATCAGGAGGCCGAATATGTCCCGAATCTATGAGATCACCGATTTTTCCGCGCCAGAGCTGGACGTCTATGCGCGACTGACGGAGAACCAGCTCGTCAACCGCGCCGACCCTTTGAACGCACTTTTTATTGCGGAAAGCCCACTTGTCATCGGCCGTGCATTGGACGCAGGCTGTGTTCCGGTGTCCTTTTTGATGGAGAAAAAACACGTCGAGGGCAAAGCCGGAGAAATTCTTGCCCGCTGCCCGGACGTACCGGTCTTTGTCTCGGAACTGGAGGTACTGACGCAGCTCACGGGATTTCATCTGACACGCGGGATGCTTTGCGCCATGCGTCGGCCGCTTCTGCCGGCAGCGGAGGAGGTCTGCCGAAGCGCACAGCGTATCGCCGTGCTGGAAAACGTGATGAATCCGACAAACCTCGGCGCGATTTTCCGCTCTGCCGCCGCGCTGGGGATGCAGGCGGTGCTGCTGACGAGTGCGGGAAGTGATCCGCTCTACCGCCGCGCACTGCGCGTGAGCATGGGCACGGTCTTTCAGGTGCCTTGGAGCTACCTGCCGGAAAACGACGCTTGGACGGAGCGACTGCACCGGCTGGGCTTCAAGACCGTCGCCATGGCGCTGCGCGAGGACTCGCTGCACATTGCCGATCCGCGTTTGCAGGCAGAGCCGAAGCTCGCGGTCGTCCTTGGCACGGAAGGCGACGGTCTCGCCTCCGACACCATCGCCGCCTGCGACTATACCGTGAAGATCCCCATGTCCCATGGGGTAGACTCGCTGAACGTAGCCGCTGCCAGTGCCGTCGCCTTCTGGCAGCTGGGCCGTACCTGACACAATCCGCTTGACAAATCTCCTGATTCGAGTTACACTTACAGGGTCATCTGGTATGGGCCTGTAGCTCAGTTGGGAGCCCATGCGGTCCTTAAACAATCTGGAGTTATATACCACGCGCCCCCAAGCGGTTTTTGGGGGCTTAAATATGGGCTCGTAGCTCAGTTGGGAGAGCGTTCGGTTCGCATCCGAAAGGTCGAGGGTTCGACTCCCTTCGAGTCCATAAAACGCCGTATCGTGTTAAACGATACGGCGTTTCTTTTTGCCGTTCTTTGCAAAATCGTGCATCATTCGTCTTGACAGCGCAAAGTGACGTGTGCCGAACTTTTCGGCATAATGTTCATAGCTTCACCAGAAGTTTTGTCAAAAACGACGATTCCCCCATTCGGAGTACCCAGCCCCCTAACGGGTGCTTGTTTAAGGTCCGTTTTCCGCCCACTCGGAGTACGCACCGAGAGCGAATGACTCTTAAATTCTTCAAACTCCTCCAGCGGAACATTGAGGATGATCTCAATATCATAATCCCGTCCAACACGGACTTCCTTGATGAACTGGTTGAGGATTGTCTGCCGCTGCTGAAAGGATGCGTTCTGATAGGTACTTGCCCAAGTGAACAGATTGCTGCAATCATTTTCAGCTTTCTTGTTTTCCTGCTCAATCTCCTCCAACTTGTTCTGTGCAGCGGTCAGGGCGTCCTGTGCTGCTTGGATCGCAGCTTGATTTTCATCCAGAAGCTGCTGGATCATATCACGGTCAATGCTGCTCTTTCCCCGGATGACGCGAATCATTTCATCCTTCAATGCATTCCGTTCGTCATCCTTGAGGTCGAGTTCACTCTTTGCACGTGATACTTCTTTCTGCGCTACTTCCATGTCCTTGCGAAGCATATCCTGAAGCAGCTTGCTTTTGGAACACTCTAAAATCTCCGAAAACTTGGTGCATACGATACTCTCTACGATTGCGTCCAGTTTTGTTACACCGTATCCGGACTGTCCATCGCATTGACCCGGATGCCGTACATTATAATGGCAGCTATAACGGAACCGCTTTTCCTTCACCGTGGAGCCATCCGCACGCAGTCTGGTGCGTCCGCTGCTCGTGATGTTCAGGCGATTTCCGCAGTGTGCACAGAACACCTTCCCACAAAGCAGAGCATGGGGACTGTAACTATCAGAGTCTTCGCCCTTCTCTCTGCGGCGGGTATCACGCAATTCCTGTGCACGGTCGAACACTTCCTGTTCAATGATCCTCAGTTCCGGGCATTCCTTCTCAACGTTTCCGTTGATGAGATAACCGGTATAGCACTTATTCCGAACCATCCGAACAAGAGTTGTAGTGGGGATGTTTTTCCCATTTCTCCCCATTATATGATTTTCCACAAGGTAGTTGCAGATTCGTTTCACGCCGTATCCCTCATAAACATACTTCTGAAAGATCAGGCGCACGATTGCCGCTTCTTCCTCGTCAATCTCCAAATCACAGACAGCTTGATTCTTTTTGTTCAAGCGACCTTTCTGGACACGCTTGTAACCAAATGCCACCGTACCGCCAGTGTAGTGTCCTTCCTCCGTAAGCTGTTCTATACGGGTACGAGTACGGATAGAAGTTTTGATACTTTCGCCGGATGCCTGCCAGTAGCGGATGTAGTTCATCAGCTTATCAACATGAGAATCAAAGCGCTGCTGACCTTCGTTTACGCTCCAGACCTCGACCCCTTGCTTCGTGAACCATTCCACGATAAAGGGCGTTTCGTCGTCACGCCGACCCAGACGGT
>ERZ779840.2353-NODE-2353-length-16444-cov-10.800842_pt1 | contig 16444 bp, 16 predicted proteins | sample MGYA00511561_ERZ779840 | MGnify/ENA primary metagenome ERZ779840 (study PRJEB29588, sample SAMEA2162036) | human gut metagenome | biome: human gut; feature: human-associated habitat; material: faeces | place: Denmark | collected 2008/2010 ...
CGCTCCTCACCATCTACAAAATATCTTACCGGAATGCCATTTTGCAGATAGTCCATAAATACAGCATTTTTCTGCACAAGCTCTCCGTTTTCAAAATTTTTAAGCTTAAATAAAGCATCCTGAATAGCGTCATCCGGAAGATCTCCGTTCAAACGATACAGAGAATCAAGCAGAACTTCCTCATATAGTGGATTGTAAAAATCTCTTTCTATATCCGGACCATAAACATATTCATAGCCTAAATCATTTCTAAATAGCTCTATAACCGAATTTTCATAATTAGCTTCCGTATAATTAGCTGACACTTTATTCACCTCTCTCATCCGTTGCTGTAATAAAATCTTTAACCATTTGGTTTAATAATGTCACAATCTGTTCTGCCTTTTGCTTCGCGGCATCCCTAGATTGACATTTTTTAAAATAATATCCTGTAATAGACATATTTATTTTACTAAGTATTGGATTACGCTTATACCAATCAACAGTAAAATGCTCTTTTATTATGTTTAGTACTTCCTTAACATCTTCCTCACCAATAAATTGATCATAGAAATTATCAAGAATGTATTGTTCAAGTTCCGGTTGTTTTACACCTATATCCTGTTTATTACTTGCAGACTCTTCTTCATATTTTGTAAAATCTGTAACAGGATTAACCAGATTACGATTCGCATATTTTATGTAGCTTAATTGATGCTCTAATTCTGGAAACAATGTAGCCTCATTTATATTATAAAGATCAAGTTCCTTTAAAATAGTTTCTTTATCTTCTCCTGAAATATAAAAGCATGTACCGCTAAATTCTTCTTTTAGTTTTCCCTTTGCTTTTGATATAACGGAATTCTTGATCTCATTCTCTTTATTAAAAGAAAATAGGCTTGTCAGTAAAAATACTCCACTTTGCTTTCTCAATCTTTCATTTGTATAAGTTGGGATTACCATGTAATTATTTTGTATTATTTTTACAAACTCTCCGTAATTTACTAACCAATTATCCTTTGTTCTTTCGCCTATAATCCGGTCATGATATAGTCTTTCAAGAACATCAGACAAAGTATTTTCTTTTTCCAAATCATAACTTGCTAAAGCAGACACGATTTGAATTTCAATATCTGTGGATTGAGATGAATAGTATTTGTCCGTGTAATAAATCACTCCATACGGTTCTTTTTCCACTTCTCCATCTTCCGTAACATATTTTACTGCGCCATGCTTTTTACATGCGAAGTAGAGTGCAACCAACGGATTCGTAGTCAAATCCAAAAGACGAGTACACATCCCATAATGCTGGTACTTCGTCATAATATCAAACATCGATTTCAAGTCCCTAAATTCTGTTGGTGACTTCTGCAATGGTATCTGCATCAATTTATGTTCAATGCTTAACATATCATCTCTAAATATACTCGGCTCAATATCCCAAAATTCAGTCTCCTGACCCCTGAAATATAATTCAGTAGAAGTTCCGTCTTGAGCTTCCTTCGTCTCTTTTACCTGTTTTATCATTTCAATAAAAGAACTAACTGAATCAATCAATATTATATTAGATTCATCAATTTCTTTATATGCCACTTTATCTACTCCTTTGCAAACTAAACGATTATCATCCTTCGAAGTGTTTTGGCTAGCAGTGCACCACCTGCCAAATTAGCGCTCATAGTATATAAAATATCAAAAACTACACTTACGAATTCTTTCACTTTACTTCCCATGGCGTCATCTCCCTTCGCTTTTATCACTATCTTGACAACAGATACAGTAAATAATACTACAAGCGATGAAATAGCAATTGGTGCAACTAACCCTTGCACTGCAAGCCAAAACACTTCAAGTATGGTAAACAATAATTTAGAGCAGCAAGCTCAGGCAATATTCAAGTCGTGGTTTGTTGATTTTGAACCATTTAATGGAGAAATGCCACACGACTGGATAGCTTCCAGACTTGGAGATATTGCATCCATCAAAACTAATAGTTTTTCTCCTGTCAAAAATTCTGATGTACAGTTGGAGCATTATAGTATTCCAGCATATGACGAACAAAAATATCCTGTTTTTGAATCAGCCGCAGGCGTAAAAAGCAATAAATACATATTAAGCAAAAATTCAGTAATGATTTCCAAACTGAATCCTGATACAAAAAGAGTATGGCGTCCAATGTGTCTTTCAGAGCTTGCAGTCAGTTCAACTGAATTCATTATCTTTGAAGCCTTTAATCCGGCGTACAGAGATTTTGTGTTCTCTATTGTTGATAGTGCTGCTTTCTCTGATTGGATGTGCGCTCATACCACTGGATCTACAAACAGTCGACAGCGTACAGCTCCAAGTACAACGCTAGAATTTCAAGTGGCACTTCCTGATGAGAAAGCAATTACAGATTTTTGTGCTGTTGTAACGCCAATGTACGATACCATTGCCTCTAACATCTGTGAAAATCAAAAGCTGGCACAACTCAGAGACTCTATACTGCCAAAGCTGATGTCAGGTGAGCTTGATGTCTCAAATATCGACCTTTAAGCCGCTAAATTATTGTTTATTCTCTGATTGTTCTCAACTTTATCATCAATATCCGCTAACATTTTTGCTATACGATGTTGCGTTTTAATATCTGGTATAGCAACCTCAATATTTGCAAAAGTATCCCTTGTAATCGTATCAAATACTGAACCATGAGTTATTGCTTTAAGCTTTCTTACACTGTTTTTTATCAAGTAATACAAAAAGATACTATCTATACCTTCTTTAGCTCTTATACCATAACACGACTGATTAAAAGCCATTGGAAATGGTATCATAGCCAGTTCTCCAACAGTTCCTCTGGCAGAAATAATGATGTCATCTTTTTTTAATAATTTTGTTGAGCTATTATTAAGCCCTTCTTCTGTAATAGTTTTTTCCGTAGAATAAACATATCGGTTCTCATTGTTAAAATCCTTAACTGATAACCAGTTAATATTTCCGCCCCAATACTCTGCTTTAGATGTTTTTGGCGTACCACCACCAATAAGTTCCACTATATCTATCAGTGCAGTTTTCAACCATTCAGCCATAATCCTTTCCTCTCTATCCAATGTATTTTCGGTGAGCAATCTTAACATTGCTCTGCTTGACCATTGCATATTGCAAGGTTGTATCTATCTTTCTATGCCCCAAGAGCTGTTGAAGTTGCTCAATGGGCATTCCTTTATCTATTGCCATTGTTGCAAGTGTACGCCTAAACTTATGTGGGTGTACCTTGTTAATTCCTAATTGCCTTCCAAATTCTCTAAGGCGAACCTCAACACCACCAATCTTCAATCTTTCGTGCGGTGATTTCAGTGAAACAAACAGTGCCGGATTATTGTCCTTTCTGCTTTCCAAATAATTCTGTAAATGTATCTTTGTGCGAGCATCGAAATAAACCACTCGTTCCTTACTGCCTTTACCAAAAACAACACATTCTCTTTCATTAAAATCAATATCATCTCGATTAAGCAGTACCATTTCACCTACACGCATACCGGTTGAAGCAAGCATATCAATAATCGCCAAGTCTCGAATCTCTGTACAATTATCTCGCATCAATTCCATTGCTTCATCTGAATATGTTTCTTTGATATTCGTTCCTGTTTTTACCTTGTGTATCCGCCGTACCGGATTTTTTAATATATAATCTTCATCCTCAAGCCAGGAAAAAAAGCTAGAAAGAATACGTCTAATATTATCTATCGTAACTTTACTTAATCCATTTTTTTGTTGATATTCGGTAAGATACCCTCTGATATCATCAGTTGTAATATGATTTACACTTCTATCAAGTGCAGTTAGCATTGCATTGATAGTAGATTTGTAATATTTTAGTGATTTTTCAGAACAGCCTTCAATGCGTTTCGCTGATAGGAAACGTTCAACGAAGTCCGGCTCTGATTCTTTCATTTTTTCGGTATTTTGTGTTACCTCATAGTTTACAAGTGTATGTTGCATTACCTCTTGTAATCTCTTACTCTGAGCATTGTTCAAATAAGGTAACATTCCTTGGACAATATCTGTCATCAAATTTTGCTTCATAGTCAATTCTCCTTTGAATTATATTTTAGAGAACGACTTGCAACGGCAGTTCTTTCTTATCTCCCGCCGTTGATAGGAGTATACCTTTATAAATCTTCAGCTTTGTATATAGTATAACCCTCATAGTAATAACTATGATCTATACCCTTCATATACACTTCTCGATCATTAACCTTATCTGTCAATGCCTGCTTTAAAATACATTTTATTTCAATGTCTTTAATTGGACTTCTTTCCATTGCAAGTAGATAATCCTCTTTATCAACATTGCTCCAGTCAATAACCATATTTAATTCCTTTTTCAAGATTAGGTCTAACCATATTCTTGTACTTCGTCCATTTCCCTCCCGGAACGGATGTGCTATATTCATCTCAACATATTTTTCAATAATTTCGTCAAATGTTGACTGTGGCATCTTCTCAATATTATCAAGAGCTGCCTGCAAATACATCACTGGTGCAAATCTAAAATTACCTTTTGCAATATTTACGGTTCGAACCTTTCCTGCAAAATCATATATCTCATCAAATAAGTATTTATGGATCGCAGCAAGCATCTTAAATGTTCCAGCTTCATAATTTTTTAAATATCCATTCTCGAACAATTCAACAGCTTTTTTCTTACTTATCTTCTCTTCCATTCTGAAGAGTTCTGTGGAATCTAAAATATTAAGTTTGTTTTTTAATGCCATAGTTATATCCTTCCCAAATATATATTTTTATACTTAATTTTGCACACATGATTTAATGCAAGCAATAATTTAGCGGCTTAAAGGTCGATGTCGGAGACATCAAGTTCGCCGGACATAAGTCGTGGAAGTAAGCTATCACGAATACGCATCAATCTATCGTTTTCGTTCAAATTGCTTACAATGAGAGAAAACATAGGAGCTGTAAGTTCTTCAAAGTTCGCCATTTCTTCTTTGTCAGGCAAAGGAAACTCAAACTGCATAAAATCTTTTTGATATAAGTGAGGAATTACACTACCTTCTGTTCTAGCTGCAATAAAAGTGGTAAACAATCGGGATTTCAACAAATAATATATAAAAGTTGTTGAAATGATGTTAGGTTGCAGATTGCGGATTACGAATATTCCAGAAGCAACTGTTGTTGGTGTTGCTAGTGAATCTATATATCCTATTTTACCGATTGTCCCATCCTTTGAAAGAAGAATATCACCACTTTGCAGCATTATTTCGGGTGATTCATCGTATCGGGCTTGAGATATGTATCCCGCTTTTGACCAATCAATACCAGCTTTTGTTAGCGATTCACCATTGATGATTCGGTAGTCTGAATGTTCAAGATATTCTTCTTTCTTCAGACCTTTCCATCCGATTCTACCTTTGATATAAAGGTAATCACCGAGTTTTACATCATTTGAGTTGGTATTCTCGATGAATGATAACAGTACGGCTTCAATTTGCTGCTCTAAATTATTGTTTAAAATTTGTTGAAAGGAGAAATATCTATGCTTAAAGACTGGAATTTCTGGTGTACTGTTATGACATCCGTTGCGGCTTTTATCGCATTATATTTATCGGTCCGTCAAATAAAGTTAGGTAATAAACAGCAATTATTTGATCGCCGATTGAAAGTATACATGTTAGTAAATAGCATTATTTCCCTTTGCAAAGAAAATTACACTTTGCTTTCAGAAAAAAGAGAAGCAGAACCTCAACTAACTAATGATTTTTCCTTTATTTGCCTTACAAATAATACATATATGGAATCTCTGGCTAAAGCTATTCAATATCCACGGGAACAGCCATTTTACAATGAGTTTTTGAAAAAGCGAGAAGATCTTAGAAGTATGGCAGTAGAGTTTGAACTTATTTTCGAAGGCAACATTGCGTTATTATACAGTAATTTTTTGAGAGATTATGAACAAACTTTGGCTGCAATGTATCAGTATCAGATTGTTATCGAAAGGATGAAGGAAGAAAACAGCAAATATCCTAGGACTTTAGAAGAGTTATCACAACTGGTTTCAGAGAAAAAAATTCGGGATAGGCTTTATGAGGCATTAGATAAACTCAGGGAATCATATGATGCGGTAGCAAAAGAAAAAGTTGAAAATAAGCTGAGAAAACAGCTTGTATTGATATAAGGAGGACGGATTTATGCCAGGATTATATACTGAAGCAGATTACGAAAATTCAGTAATCGAACTGTTTAAAAATGATTTAGGCTATGAATATGTTTATGGCCCGGATATAGAAAGAGATTTCTACAGTCCTCTATATCAGGATGTTCTGCTTGATTCTCTGTATCGTCTAAATAGGAGTCTGCCTGATGATGCCATTCAGGATGCTATATTTAAGTTGAAAAACTTTGAAAATGGTGAACTTGTGCAGAAGAATGCTGTTTTTATGGATTATCTACAAAATGGTATTCCAGTAAGATTTTTTGTCAATGGAGAAGAACGTTCTTCTATTGTATATCTTGTGGACTATAAGAAGCCGGATAACAACTCTTTCATTGTAGCTAATCAGTGGACATTCATAGAAAACAGCAATAAACGCCCGGATGTAATTTTGTTTTTAAATGGATTACCGGTTGTTTTGGTTGAGTTGAAGTCTCCGTCTCGTGAGGAAACGGATGCTTCCGAGGCATACAGACAGCTTCGGAATTACATGTTAGAAATCCCATCTATGTTTATTTATAATGCCGTTTGTGTTATGAGCGATCAGCTTACTTCTAAAGCAGGTACTATCACATCTGGTGAAGATCGATTCATGGAATGGAAAACAAAAGATGGAAGTTACGAAAACACGCAATATGCACAATTTGACACTTTTTTTGAAGGAATGTTTCAAAAAGAAAGATTGCTTGATATTATAAAAAATTTCATTTGTTTTTCAAATGAGGGTATAAATAGTTTTAAGATACTTGCAGGATATCATCAATATTTTGCAGTTAGGAAAGCTATCATATCAACGCAGAAAGCCACTGTCACTGATGGTAAAGGTGGCGTGTTCTGGCATACACAGGGAAGTGGAAAGTCGCTTTCTATGGTGTTTTATGCGCATTTATTACAGGAAGCATTAGACAGTCCGACCATAGTCGTGCTTACGGATAGAAATGATCTTGATGATCAGCTGTATGGTCAGTTTGCTAAGTGCAAAGATTTTTTGCGACAAGAACCGGTACATGCTGAAAGCAGGGAACATTTGAAAACTTGGCTGGCTGGCAGACAGGCGAATGGAATTATTTTTACAACAATGCAGAAGTTTGAAGAGTCTTTTGAAGAGCTTTCGGATAGAAGAAATATTGTGGTTATGGCAGACGAGGCACATCGGGGACAATATGGACTTGCAGAAAAAATTAAAATCACAAAAAATGAAGTAGGAGAAGAAGTCGCAAAAAGAGTTGTTGGTACGGCACGTATTATCCGAAATAGTTTGCCTAATGCTACATATATCGGATTTACAGGCACGCCTATATCATCGGCTGACCGCAGCACCCGTGAGGTTTTTGGTGATTATATTGATATATATGATATGACACAGGCCGTTGAGGATGGAGCAACAAGACCTGTATATTATGAAAGCAGAGTCATCAAATTAAAACTTGATGAAAATACATTGCAATTAATGGATGCAGAATATGACGTAATGGCAGCCAATGCTGATGCAGAAGTTATCGAAAAGAGCAAGCGTCAACTTGGACAGATGGAAGCCATTCTCGGTAATGATCAGACAATAAATTCTCTTGTGTGTGATATTCTTGACCATTACGAAAACAATCGTCAGGATTTGCTTACAGGTAAGGCGATGATTGTAGCATATTCAAGACCAATAGCAATGAAGATTTACAAAAAAATACTTGAACTTCGTCCTACATGGAATGAAAAAGTTGCGGTCGTTATGACGTCCGGCAATAACGATCCTGAAGAATGGAGAGAAATTATCGGTAACAAACAGCACAAAGATGAATTGGCAAAGAAATTCAAGGACAATAACAGTCCAATGAAAATAGCTATCGTTGTTGATATGTGGCTTACCGGATTTGATGTTCCATCGCTGGCTACTATGTATGTTTATAAGCCGATGGCAGGGCATAATCTTATGCAAGCCATTGCCAGAGTAAACCGGGTATTCAGGGATAAAGAAGGTGGACTGGTTGTTGATTATGTTGGTATAGCATCTGCCTTGAAACAGGCAATGAATGATTATACAACTCGTGATAAAAAGAACTACGGAGATACTGACGTTGCCAAGGTTGCTTATCCTAAATTTCTTGAAAAGTTATCAATTTGTAGAGATTTGTTCCACGGATATGATTATTCGAAGTTTACAACCGGTTCTGATCTTGAAAGGGCTAAAACAATTAGTGGTGCAGTGAACTTTATAATAGCAAGGGACAAGGAAGAAGAAAAAAATACTTTTGTTAAAGAGTCTTTAATGCTTCATCAAGCTCTTTCGCTCTGTTCTTCTATTGTTGACGAAGAAATGCGATTCGAAGCAGCTTTTTTTGAAGCTGTCAGAGTCCTTGTAGGAAGGTTGATGAATACCGGAACCGATAAAAAAATTTCGTTGTCGGAAATAAATGCAAGAATCAATGAACTTTTAAAACAAAGCATTAAGAGTGATGGGGTAATCAATCTGTTCTCGGATGTAAAAGAAGAATTTTCACTTTTTGATCCAAAGTTCCTTGAGGAAATTTCAAAGATGAAAGAGAAAAATCTTGCAGTGGAACTTCTTAAAAAGTTGATTGCAGAGCAAGTACGCATTTACAAGAGAACGAATATTGTCAAATCTGAAAAATTTAGTGAAATTATTCATGAAGCAATGAATCGTTATCTTAACGGTATGCTTACAAATGAACAGGTTATAGAAGAACTTCTCAATATTGCCAGACAGATAGTAGCTGCTCAGAAAGATGGAGAACAGTTAGGCCTTACGGCTGACGAATTAGCTTTTTATGATGCTCTCACGAAGCCCCAGGCGATTAAAGACTTTTATGAAAATGAAGAGTTGATTGCCATTACAAAAGAACTTGCAGAAACTCTCAAAAAGAATAAAACTATTGATTGGCAAAAACGTGAGTCGGCAAGAGCCAAAATGCGCATGCTCATAAAGAAGTTGTTGAAAAAACACAAATATCCACCTGAAGGTATGGAAGATGCCGTACAGACTGTGATGACACAGTGTGAACTTTGGACAGACAATAATGATATGAGTGAGGAAAAAATCATTGATTTTCAAGATAACTCATCATCATATGTTGAATCAAACAGCGTGCACATGATGGTTGCTGATGGTGCAGTAGATTATAAAGTAAAAAGTAAATGAAAGGAAATGTATGATAATTAATTAGCTTAAGTATTATACAAGAAAGAGTATGGAATATTATATTTTAAAATGTTACCAAGATGCAAAAGACAAATGTCAAGATGTGAAACAAGGATTTAATAGGTTTACCAAAAGAATGAAGATGGTAATTATTTTTTGTCCTATAATAGCGGTAGGCTCATGTGTTGAAATGATTATTACAATGATATTGCGTCCAGAACAACTTTGGTATTGTATTGGGATCATTGCATTATTAGCTACAATTATTTTACTTGTATATGTTGATAATAGTGAGAAAAAGAAATCTATGGATGAATATGTGGGTACACAAAAGAAAAAACTAGAAATTTTAGATGACATTTTGCAAAATAAATTTAATATAAAAAATAAAGAAAAAGTAGAGAATTTAATTAGTATTTATCAAGAATATATAGACAATGAAACTAACAAAGAAAAAAAACGTGATAAGAGTATTGTGGCTGGTTTTTCTGCATTAGGGGGAATTCTAACCGTTACGCTCGAAAATATGGAGCTTATTGGCATAGGGTTAGATAAATGGTTGTACTTAGCAGTGTTTTTATTTATTTTTGTTGTTGAGGCTGGAATTACTATCTATATGTTTTCTTTTTTTGATTCACTAAAAAGAAAATATGAACGAATGACAAAAGATTTAAGGGAATTATTGTTAATAAGGTATTAAAATTATATAGTTGTTACTAAATTTATATGTATTAGCTATTATTGAGAAAAACTGCAAATTAAACATTTTTTTCAAGTAATATACAATTCACCTGTCTCGAGGAGGAGCTATGAACACCAGACATCCCATGATTATTATAAAGGGCGAGATTAAGACCTCGGAAGTTAAATATTGTGAGTACAGCCATAATTCGCATAAATGGGAAGTTCAGTTTAATACTGACAAGACATATAGTTATGTATATGATAATGTTAAGAAGTTATTTAATCCCAAGGCACTGGAACCGGGCCGGTATAAGGTTGGCAGGGATGGACGCACTTTTTTTAATGTCGAGGCCATATATGAGTTTAATGACGATATGGAAAAATACTGGCGTATATGTTTTGGAGACGGCAGCCAGAGAGAGTATCGATACAATGATTTGCAAGTGGAGGAGTCGTGCTTGAGCGAGAAACAATCCGCGAATGTATTGAGTTACATAAGGGAAATAGCTAATCTCAGCGAAATCAGAGTTGAAGAGACCGGTGAAAAAATATTGCCCAAGATGTTTGATAAAATAACTTTTGTCGGCAGAAATACTGCATTGGCGTCATACTTAAAATCGGGTAATAGGCAGTGCAAAGAGGGAAATTATGTACCGGTTTTTCCGTTTGGATGTAATAAGAGCCAGTACATGGCGGTGAAACGCGCGATGGAAAATCGCATCAGTGTAATACAAGGACCGCCGGGTACGGGCAAGACACAGACGATATTGAACATTATTGCCAATATTTTGCTGCAGGGAAAGACGGTACAGATTGTATCAAATAACAATTCTGCAACCGAAAATGTGTATGACAAACTGGCATCTCCGAAATATAACCTCGGTTTTGTGGCGGCTATGCTTGGAAATTCAGAGAATAAGCATGAGTTTATTTTGAATCAGAAAGCGGATTATCCTGATTTTACATCATGGAAATATGAAGGAAACAGTGACGAACTTCGTGGCAGAATATCCGAAGAGTCAATCCGGCTGAAAGAAGTCTTTGACAAGCAGGAAAACCTGGCATTATTAAAGCAAGAACTTTCACAGCTTGACACGGAGTATGCTTATTTTACCGAATATGCAAAAGGTGCAACGGAAACTATCGGGATAGTGAAATTCCGCAAAAAGATTTCATCGCGCTCCTTGCTCTTATTGTGGAATAAATGTCAGGATATTGCCGAAAACAATGGAACCGTGGGATTAAGGTTTAGGATAAGGGCTCTTTTTGCATGTGGTATAAAAAATCATGATTTTTATAAACAGAAAATCAGCAGAATAATAGAAATTCTCCAGCTTAAATATTACATCGTCCGCAGAGAAGAGTTAACAGAAGAAATCAATAAGACAGAAAAATACCTAAATAATGCTAATAAAGATTTAATGGAGAATCTTTGCACAGATTCAATGATTCTGTTAAAAAATAAACTCGCATCAGTATATGGAAAGCGTGGCAGCAGAACTAAATTTGAGGTGGATGATTTAAGAAAAAAATCATCTGAATTTCTGTCTGAATATCCAGTTGTTCTGAGTACAACTTTTTCTTCCAAAAACAGTCTGAATCAGGATATTATATATGATTATCTTATAATGGACGAGGCTTCACAGGTTGACATTGCAACCGGGGCATTAGCGCTTTCATGTGCAAAAAATGCCATTATAGTAGGCGATACTAAACAGCTTCCTAATGTTGTTACAGCGGATGTAAAAGATAAAGCAGAGGCAATATTTGATACATATAAAATTGATGACGGATATCGTTATACAAACAGTTTTTTGCAGTCGGTGCTAAACATTATGCCGGGCGTGGCGCAGACCATGCTGAGAGAGCATTACAGGTGTCATCCTAAAATCATTAATTTTTGTAACCAGAAATTCTATAATGGTGAATTGATAATTATGACGGCAGATAATGGTGAAGAAGATGTTTTGTCCGTGGTAAAAGCAAATATTGGAAATCATGAGCGTGATCATCAAAGCCAGAGGCAGATAGATATCATAAAAAATGAGATTATACCGGGACATAATCTTGATTTGAATGATACCGGAATTATCACGCCGTACAGAAATCAGGTGAAGGAGTTAAATTACCAGATAAACGGTGTTGATGCAGCAACCGTCCATAAATTTCAGGGTAGGGAAAAAGATAATATAATTATCTCGACCGTTGATGATGAAATCTCGGATTTTGCGGATGATCCTTACTTGATTAATGTTGCCGTATCTAGAGCCAAAAGGCGTCTAGTGCTGGTTGTCACCGGAAATGTGCAGGCGCGGGAACGTAATATAACAGATTTAATAGATTACATACAATACAATAATTTTGAAGTTACTGATAGCAAAATATATTCAATTTTTGATTACCTTTACAGTCAGTATGCCGATGAAAAAAAAGAATACCTGACAAAGCATAAAAAAATATCGGAGTTTGATTCAGAGAATTTGATGTATGGGCTCATTGAAGATGTTATACATGATAAAGATTATTCCCAGTTTGGCATTTTTGACCATTATCCATTAAAATCACTGATTAAGAACACCGGCCTTTTGAATGAGCAGGAAATTCGCTATGCCGTAAATCCGGCGACGCATCTGGATTTTATTATTTACAACCGAATCAGTAAGAAACCGGTTTTGGCTATCGAAGTAGACGGGTACAGATTCCACAAAAATAATACCATTCAGCAGGCGCGTGATGCGATGAAAAATCATATTATGGAGTTGTGTGAGATTCCGCTGCTTCGGTTTGAGACCAACGGCAGTGGAGAGAAAGAAAAGATAGAACAGGCACTGGAGGCGGTCTGCCGTTAATGTGAGCAGCGCGATTTATTATCCCGCAACAATAAGTTGCTTTCGTTTCCACAATTTTTTCTGTATGATGTTACCAGAGGAGGCAGATGCTATGGAGACTAAGAATGTAATTTATGAACTTCGCACCCGGAAGGGAATGTCACAGGATGAATTGGCCGCCAAGGTCATGGTTACGAGACAGGCGGTGTCGTGTTGGGAGAATGGTGTTTGAGTTATAATAGAACCAAGTTAAATGAAATCCAGTAAAATCAAGGGGTTATGCCTAATTTAGTCCTTATTTTGATACAATTTTGGCACTAAAAACAAAAAGTGCCGAAAATATATTGACGAAAAACGGAATTCGCACTATTATATAAAGTATAAAAACGGCACTAAAAGCAAAAAGTGCCGAAAATATTTTGACGGATGATTGGCAAATGGAAGCAAATATTAAAACGTTATATAAATTATCAGTTTTTAACAAGAAGACATTTTTTGATACAATTACAGATGATGTTGGTGTATTGAGCAAAAGTACTTTGGAAAAATATTTGAAAAAGTATTTGGAATCTGGTGAGATAGTGCGTATTGGAAGAAATGCGTATTGTGTCAGAGGAAAATTAAAAGATTATGAATATGATTATTCTGATATAGCAGTTCATATAGCGAAAATATTGAATGAAGATTTCTGCGATTTAGATTTCAGAATTTCAGAACTGTATCAAATGAATCGTTTTTTGAATCATCAAATTGCACATAATGTTATTTTTGTCTTCGTAGAGAAAGAATTGTGTATTTCTGTCTTTGAAAGATTGAAAAAAGAGTATGAAGGCAACATACTTATAAATCCAACGGAAGAAGATTTTTTTAATTATAGACGAGAAGATATGATTGTTGTAAGAAATCTTTTGACGGAATCACCCAAAGGGAAAAAGGATGTCTGGCATACAGGTTTAGAAAAATTGCTGGTAGACATTTTTTCGGAGAATCTGATAAAAGCAATGTTTAGTGAATCAGAGTATCCCGCAATATATGAAACGGCATTTAATTCTTATGTTGTGGATGAAAGTCAGATGTTCAGGTATGCTAAAAGACGAAAAAGCGCAGATAAGATAAAGAACTTTATACAGGAAGAAACAGATGCAAAATTACGATTGGAGTAGAGTAATTATCAATGATTACTAGAGAGAATTACAGCATAGAGCATATTATGAAGTTGCATGAATCAAGCAAAAGAGATCCAAATCTGATTGAGAGAGTATTGTTTGCATTTGGATTGCTGGAAGCACTTAGGAGAGTAGAGTTACCATTTATTTTTAAAGGCGGAACATCGCTTCTGTTAATTCTTGATAAACCAATGAGATTGTCCACGGATATTGATATTATTGTAGAACCGGGAACAGAAGTAGATGTTTATCTTGAAAAAGCAGCTAAAATATTTCCATTTAAAGCCTATGAAGAACAAATCCGCAAGGGTAAAAATAATATAGAAAAGGAAGACATATTTGGGTAATCAACTGAAATCTGAATTGGGTGTGGAAAGCTACTATGGTATCATTGCCGATATGGATTTTATCATGGTGAGCACATACGGGGCTAATGGCTCTAATCCGGAATTGATTGTTTATAAGAAAAGATAATTGTAATATGTAATATTGATAATTATGAAATAAAAAGGAGATTTGGTATGGTATTTGATTATATATATGATATATTTGAAAAAATTGTCAAAGACGAACTTAAAGGAAAAAACGTTAGTAATGAGGATATTCATGATATGGTTTTGAAAGAAATGGCAAAGGCATTATCAGTGGCAGTGTATCGTAATGGGATGATTGAGAATGTTCATGCCGGAGAAGGGTTTGGAACAAAAGATTTTAATGGAATTCCTGATTCGTGTATGAAAGAAATAAATATTGATGTGTGTAATAAATGTTATACAATGCTTAAACTATTGTTAAGCGATGACAGACTGAATGTGCAAAGAGCAGCAAAGGTTTTAGTCCTCGCATATTCGTCTGCATCAGACTGGAACGAACCATTACTTGATGAAAAGATATATTTGGAAAGGTCGCTTTTAGATTAATCGGAAGTTGTGGAGGTAATTATCAATGAGAAATATTTACGATAATAGTGAATTTTTTGCCGCATATGCGGAAATGGGAAGAAGCAAAGATGGTCTGAAAGCTGCTGGAGAGTGGCATCAGTTGCAACCGTTATTCCCTAAATTACAGGGAAAAAAGTTTTGGATTTAGGATGTGGTTACGGTTGGCATTGCAAATATGCCGCACAAATGGGAGCTACTGAAATTCTTGGTATTGATAGTAGTCAAAAAATGATTGCAAAAGCAGTAGCTGATAACTCTGATGACAAAATCAAGTATAAAGTTTGCGGTGTTGAAGAATACATTTATCCTGAAAATACTTATGACCTAGTTGTTTCTAACCTGGTACTGCACTATATCGAAAATTTAGCTAATGTTTATCAAAAGGTGTATTGCACATTAAAAGTAGGTGGGTATTTCCTATTAAATATTGAACATCCGACTTTCACCGCAGGTGTTAATGAGGATTGGATTTATGATGAAAATGGGAAACCTAAATATTGGCCAATCGACAATTACTATTACACAGGCGAAAGAGAAACCAATTTTCTTGGTCAACGAGTAATTAAACAGCACCACACATTAACGCAGATATTGAATCCACTTATAAAATGTGGTTTTCAAATTGAGGCTATTGAGGAAGCAATGCCTCCGGCAGATATGATGGGTATGCCGGGAATGTGTAATGAAATGCGTAGACCTATGATGTTGTTGGTTAAGGTTAAAAAGGTTTAATAAACAACTTCCAGTTTTGATTTGACTTAATTCATAACATTTATTAACTGTTATATCTTATCCTCGTGAAGTCCGCAACCCCTTGAAAATGCTAAATTTGTAGCGAGTGAGTTTGCCCTTACGCTTTCCCTTGTGTTATATCCTTTTCCCTCATGTTACGAATGCTCACAAGGGCAAAATTAAGGGAAAGAAAATCCAGTAACAAATTATAACATGAAATGAAAATGGCAGGAAGAACGGATTGAAATGCTTTCAAAACTTTTAGAAAATTAAGGAAAGGACAGATAAGATATGAGATTGATTTATGCAAGATATAATCCGCAATGTAATAGCATAGATGTAACCACGTTTGAAAATGTAGTGCTTAGAATTGATTGCAATAAGGCAGAGGAAGGATTGAGAACTACTCCCGGCTCCCAGTGTTCGTTGAATGCTTTGGCTATTGATAATCCATTAGAATATGCAAGATTATACTTGGATGGAGAAATGCAAGTATGGGTTGATGCAGAGGATCGTTTAGATACGTGGTGATTTTGCTAATATAATATCATGATAGAGGTCTAGTACTAAAAATTCCAGAAAAATATATAGAACGTACGGTTATTCCATAATAAGAGGCAGGAATCTTAAGTTTCTAGATGTTTGAATTTTGCCTTAAGGTAAATAGAGAGGACACATTGATTTTTCAGTGTATCCCCTCTATTTAAAATTATTTTTAAATAGTTCTTGCACAAAAACAAATAGCATGCTAA
>ERZ779840.2368-NODE-2368-length-16363-cov-2.588607_pt1 | contig 16363 bp, 15 predicted proteins | sample MGYA00511561_ERZ779840 | MGnify/ENA primary metagenome ERZ779840 (study PRJEB29588, sample SAMEA2162036) | human gut metagenome | biome: human gut; feature: human-associated habitat; material: faeces | place: Denmark | collected 2008/2010 ...
TCAATACTACATTCTTCATGTTGTTCGTTTTTTTAGGGTTTATATGATAACAACCGTCTTTCCGTGAAAGAAGTTTTACGAACGACATTCTTTTAGGGAATGTTTAATCTTTTAAGTACTGATACTTGTCGAAAAAGGAAAAATAGGAGTGTGGAAGTGATTTTCGCATATTTCGGGTCGGTTATCAGCCGTAAAGTCCGTATGTTTGCATGCTGAACAAGAATAAATCGAAAAACGTGTATGACGGTGATGGACAGGATTCTGATACAACATTATCAATCTCCATGTGGAGAGTTGATACTTGGCTCTTTCGGAGATAAGCTCTGTATGTGCGACTGGGTGGACGAGAAGCGCAGAGGCATCATTGACAAGCGGATGCAGGATGGACTGCATGCCGGTTATGAAACAGGTAGTTCGGAAGTGACGGCGCAAGCCGTTACCCAACTGGATGAATACTTTGCGGGCAAACGGACTACGTTCAGTGTGCCGCTACTCTTTGTAGGGACGGAGTTTCAGAACTCTGTGTGGCATGAGCTGTTGAATATTCCCTATGGGACAATGGTATCGTATGGAGAACTGTCCCGGAAGTTGGGGAATCCCAAGGCTGTCCGTGCCGTGGCGGCATCGAATGGGGCGAATCCTATTTCCATATTTGTGCCTTGCCACCGTGTCATCGGCAGTAATCGGAAGCTGACGGGGTATGGCGGGGGGCTTCCTGCCAAACAGTTCTTGTTGGAACTGGAGATATCGGCGGTGTCTTTGCTATGATTCTTTTATTAATGAGGCTTTGCCATAATCCCTTTTGCTAAATGAAACAACAACAGGAATTGAATTACGAACGCATTGCTGCTGCCATTCGCTTTATCAAGGAGAACAGGCAGGAACAGCCCCGGTTGGAGACGATAGCCGGACATGTGAATATGAGTCCGGCTCATTTCCAACGGATGTTTCAGGAGTGGGCGGGGATAAGTCCGAAGAGTTTCCTGCAATATCTGAATGTGGAATATGCCAAGCGTATTTTGAAACAGACGCATGCTTCACTTTTCGATACTGCCTGTGAGGTTGGTTTGTCGGGGACGGGACGTCTGCATGATTTGTTTGTCAACATCGAGGGGATGACGCCGGGGGAATATAAAAACGGTGGCCAGGCGCTTCGTATCAATTATTCTTTTGCCGAAACTCCGTTCGGCCGGGTGATGGTTGCTTCTACTGATAAGGGTATTTGCCATCTCGCTTTTGTGGATGAAGGGGAGGAGGAGGCGCTCGGTTCTTTGAAACAGCTTTTTCCAAATGCTGCCTATACGCAGTGCCTCGACCGGAAACAGGAGGATGCTCTTTCTGTCTTTAATCGGGACTGGAGTAAACCGGACGAAATAAAACTGCACTTAAAAGGCACTTCCTTCCAGTTGAAAGTATGGGAGACGTTATTGAAAATTCCGGCGGGCGGTTTGACTACTTATGCCGACTTGGCAATGAAATCGGGACACGAAGGAGCTTGCAGAGCCGTAGGAACGGCTATTGGGAGGAATCCGGTTGCTTTCCTGATACCTTGCCATCGTGTGATAAAATCTACCGGGGATATAGGAAATTACCATTGGGGAGAAGTACGGAAGAATGTGATTATCGGTTGGGAGGCGGCAAAGACGGACATCAAGTAAAATTAAAGTAAACGTCTGAATCTGTATCCGCATATATATTGAAAATTGTATCTGTTTCTGTCTTTCTTTTTTGATTTACTTTGCGGCATTGTTTAATTCTCCAAATATAGATAATGCTTATGAAGTTTAATTTTGCCAAAAGAATGTCCTATATCAAGGCTTCGGAAATAAGAGAGATACTTAAAGTTACGGAACAAGAAGATGTAATTTCATTTGCAGGTGGCTTACCTGCTCCCGAACTTTTTCCAATAGAGGAAATCAACGAGATAAATCAGATTGTGCTGAGGGAAGCGGGTATAAAAGCGCTTCAATATACTACTACAGAAGGATATGCCCCTTTACGCGAATGGATTGCCGAACGGATGAATACACGTCAGGGAACGTCATTCGATAAAGACAATATCCTGATTACCCACGGTTCGCAGCAGGCTTTAGACTTATCGGGAAAGGTCTTTCTGGATGAAGGTGATGTTGTTTTGTGTGAAAGTCCAACATATTTAGCGGCCATCAGTGCATTTAAATCCTACGGATGCGGTTTCATTGAAATACCTACGGATGCAGAGGGGATGATTATGAACGATCTGGAAAATACTTTGGCTAACACCCCGAACATAAAACTGATATACGTGATACCTACTTTCCAGAATCCGACGGGGAAGACATGGAGTTTGGAAAGACGTGAGAAGTTAGCTGAATTATCTTCAAAATATGGCATTGCGGTTGTGGAAGATAATCCGTATGGTGAGTTAAGGTTTGAAGGAGAATCCTTACCTTCCGTAAAGTCCTTTGATACGGTTGGCAATATCTTGTGCACAGGCAGTTTCTCCAAGATATTCTGTCCCGGTTTCAGGATTGGGTGGATTGCAGGAGATAAGGAAGTAATCCGTAAGTACGTTCTGGTTAAACAGGGTACAGACCTGCAATGTAACACTATAGCACAAATGACTATTGCCGAATATTTGAAACTGTATGATATAGATAAGCATATTGCAAAAATAATCGAGGTATACAGAAAGCGCAGGGATGTTGCCGTTCGATGTATGGAGCGTTACTTTCCCGATACCGTCAGTTTCACTCATCCGAAAGGTGGATTATTTACCTGGGCAGAACTTCCTGAAAGGATTTCGGCACGTGACATATTGGATAAATGTCTTGAGAGGAAAATTGCTTTCGTTCCGGGAGGTTCTTTCTATCCGAAAGGAAATAAGGAAAACACATTCAGAATAAACTATTCCAATATGCCGGAAGACAGAATAGAGAAAGGGCTAAAGATTATCGGAGAAGTAATCAAAGAACATATGGGCAGGTCAGAATGACCCTTTAATAATGTTTCCCAATAGTTTGAGGCGTTCTTCGATAACCGGACTCCACCGCTGTCCGTAACTTAAACGCATACAGTTTCTGTACTGATCCTGCAAAGTGAACATACGTCCGGGGGCGATACTTATTTGTTGCTGAATGGTTTTGTAATACAATTCGGTGGTATCTATCTTCCGGTTTAGTTCTACCCAAAGCATGAATCCTCCCTGCGGGGTTATGATTTTGGTATCTTCGGGAAAATAGTCCATGATGGATTGTGCAAAATGAAGACTGTTGTCATGCAGCTCACGACGTAACTTGCGTAAATGGTTCTCGTATCTGTCATTTTCCAGAAATCTGGCTATTGCCTCCTGATTGAGGGTAGGGGTGGATATTAAATGGATATGTTTCCGGCGAATAATAGCATCTTTGAATTTGCCGGGAGCAATCCAGCCCACCCGATAACCGGGAGCCAATGTTTTGGAAACGGAACCACACCAGAGTACAAGTCCTTTCTCGTCAAAGGCTTTGCATGGCTTTGGACGTGCGTTGCCGAAGAATATATCACCATATAAATCATCCTCAATCAAGGGTATATCATATTCCGCCAACATATTCACAACTGCTTTTTTATGTTCATCGGGCATACAACTTCCCATCGGATTGCTGAAATTACTGATGAGTAGGCAGACTTTTATTTGTGGTAATACTTTTTTCAGGGCATCGGGGTCGATACCTGTAACAGGATTGGTGGGGAGTTCCAGCACCCGTAGCCCAAGACTGTTTGCTAATTGCAGTATTCCGAAGTAAACGGGGCTTTCAACAGCGATTGTATCTCCTTCCCGGGCAATGACGGATAAGGCCAAAGAGATGGAATTGGTCACTCCGGTGGTAGTTATGAGGTCTTCCCCGGTTAGATTTCCATTCCAGTTATAGGTGAAACGGGCAATATCTTTCCTTAGACGGATGTTGCCTTGCGGATCTTCGTATCTGGTTCCGTTGCCGGGAAGTGAATACATGGCTTTGGTAAGTTCCTTATTGAGTTTTGCGATGGGCAATAAGACGTCTTCCGGTATTCCCAGTGAAAAGCGAGTGATGGATGTGTCTTCTATGGAACTATATACTTCTGTAATTAAGTCCTCTTCTTCTTTTCCCGCTGACCTGGCCGGGGGCTGTGTAGTTACCGGGGCAGATAAACGTATCGGCTTATAACTAACGATGTATCCCGATTTAGGGCGTGAAGTGATAAATCCGTTCTTTTCTAATTCATAATACGCCTGAATGGCGGTATTTAAACTTACACCATGTTCATTGCTGATAGTACGCAAAGAAGGCAGTTTTTCACCCGGTTTCCATATGCCTGTTTTTATCTGCCGGGCAATTGTCTTTGCTATTTTCTGATAGAGGATTTCTTCTTTCATACTGGTTCTGTATCATGCAAAGATAAGAAAATATCTATATGTATCTGCTGGAACTTTATGGTTTCTTTTCGTATCTTTGAAGGTGCAAAACAAAATCATAAGAAATGGAACATCTACAATCTATGAATGGTCAAAACAACGAGTTTATTATCATTCTTCCGCAGGGAAGAATTGATTGTCTCGCTTCGGAAAACGGAAAACTCAGTGAGATTGTCAGACGGGCAAACATCTCTATCATTGGAAATAACAACCGTGTCATTATGTACTTCGAATCTGAAGAAAGCGCAGAGGAGGTACTGCTTGGCGGAGGATTTCTCCTTATTGTGAAGGGAGATAACAATGTTGTAACTATTGGAAATCTCATTCTCAGATACTCCTCTGTTTTAGGTATGACGGGATTGAAACTCGTTGTCGGACAACTGCCGGGACTGGGAGCCGGAGTGTCGAGGACAGCGAACAATTGTCGGGTGAACATTGGCAATAGGGTTGTTATCAACGGTGTGTTGCTCTATCTGCAAGAGGATAATTCGTCCATCAGCATAGGCGATGACAGTCAGCTAAGTTGGGGTGTCGACGTGTGGTGTACCGATGCGCATACGATAACAGATTTGGAAGGGAATCCGATGAACTTTGCTCAAAGCATAGAAATAGGCAAACATGTATGGATTGGAAAAGATGTAAAAATAGGCAAGAACGTGAAGATAGCGGACAATAGCATTGTAGGTTGGGGAAGTATCGTTACCCGGAAATTTGACGAGCCCAATGTCATTATTGCAGGTACCCCCGCCAAGATTGTGAGGCGAGGCATAAACTGGGACCGTAAATGCATTAATAAATATATGAACGGACAAAGATAGTATTTGATTGAATTCATCTATTGGGCTCCGGTGCTATCAGGTATATTCCTTATCACGGGTATCATCTTCCAGCATCAGGAATGGGCAGGGTTTAGCCAGCCGGTGGTTGAATTCTGCTGGTTCCAGATCTTGCCGGTATGATTGTTAGCGGACAAGAACCAGCTATTTCCCACTTCATATAAGCTTCCTTTTCAGTGTTGCTGCCTGTATTCTTTGGGAGAGATATGGGTATGTGTTTTGAAGTATTTGCGAAAAGTGAACTGTTCGGGAAAATTCAGTTCCTGCGCAATCTCCTTGATGGACTTGTCACTCTCTTCCAGCAAAAATTTGGCATAGGTGACCGTAATCGACATAATCCACTCGGAGGGAGATTTACCGGTGGTGTGTTTGATAATCGTAGAGAAATGCCCCAAAGAAAGGTTAGCTCGTGCGGCATACCATGCTACGTTCCGTTGGCGTTTGTAGTTTTCGTGTACTCCAAGGATAAATCGATAGGCGGTCAGTTCATGTCCGCTCTTTCCATTGGTTGCTTGTACATTTCGGTGAATATTACCGATTAGGACTTCCAACATTACCTCCTGTTCAATTAATTGAATTTGTCGGCTCAACAAGGTATGTTCGCTGGAAATTTCCGTATCAGTCATAGCTTTCCTTTGTTTTGCAATGTGTTCGCACTGTACCGTGACATAAGCTATCTCAGTTTCCGGTAACAACCAACATGGAAGCTCCCGTACCCGAAGCGGGATATCTGCATCGGAGATGGATTTGAAAATCGGATAGACACTTTCAAATCGTCCACAAAGAAGACCGACTCAAAGTCAGCCGCCGGAACCATATCCCGAACCTGTACTAAAGGGGATATTACGAAGAGCATACCACGTGTTAGTCCGAAATTTTGCCCGTTAATAGACACTTTAGCCGAACCGTTCGTACACAAAAACAGACCGACTTTATTCCAGCATTGCAACGTTTTCTCTTTCTGTACTTTATTGTGTTCCATATTTCTCTTTTTATGATTGAGAATGAGGATGCAAAAATAATAATAAAATTGTATCGAATCGTGTATATTGCTCAATATATCACATGTGTTGGCATTGATAGGGTTTCATAGACCGACTATCTTTGTCACCAATAAAACATATAAATTTATGGATATAAACGATTTGATATGGAATCCGTGGCACGGTTGCCACAAATGCAGTGAAGGGTGTCTGAACTGTTATGCGTTTTTTCTTGATAAACGCTACGGACGCGACACGAACGAAATCGCACTTAACAAGTCGAATTTCAATTTGCCGGTCCAAAAAGACCGATCAGGTAGTTGGAAACTTCCAGACGGAGCATTCGTCCGTGTCTGTATGACCAGCGATTTCTTTTTGGAAGAGGCGGGCGTTTGGCGCGAAAAGGCGTGGGAATATATCCGTCTCCGGCCGAAAGTCACCTTTTCGCTCCTCACCAAACGCGCCGAGCGCATTGGCGGTCAGTTGCCAAGTGACTGGGGTGATGGTTGGGACAATGTACAGTTTGCCGTCTCGGCCGAGAACCAGCATCGTGTAGACGAGCGCATTCCCCATCTACTGGAAGTGCCTTCAAAACACAAATGGGTGAGCGTAAAGCCTTTCATCGGCGAAGTCGATTTGGATATCTATCTTGCAACGGGAGAGATCGAAGCGGTACTGGCGGGCGGAGAAAATTATCTGGGTGCGCGGCCGTTGCATTACGAATGGGTAAAGCGGTTGCATGACCAATGCGCAACACATGGCGTCCGTATGATTTTCGGGCAAACAGGCAATGTCTTCATCAAGGATGGAGTTGAGTACAAAATCCGTGATCGTACCCGACAGATGATCGAAGCTCTGAAATCGGGGCTTCATTATCCGGATGTGGACATAGAAGCTGAAATTACAAAGATTGTTGAACGTAAGGCAAGTATGAAAGCCTTGAAAGCATGTAATAAATCTGATAAAAAAGAATAAAATTATAATGTAAATTCAATCCAGGGATATTGGTAAGTGCCTTAGTGAATATCCCAGCGCCTACACGGCATGGCGTTTCTTCGCCAACAATCTCGTATCTACAAGTGTGAATGTAGCCAGCATCCTCTGTTCGGTGTCGTGGCACAGGCCTCTATGATGGTTTACGGGTTTGCTTACCTCGTGCCAAAGATTAAATGTGAAGGACTGAAGGCATAGCTTAGATGGATATTGCCTTGCGGGTCTTGGTATCATGCAAAGATAGAGAAAAGTATACCCGTATCTGTTGTATCTTTGAGGTTATTTTTTTGCAACCCGGTTGCACTCCCCATCTCTTACCTTTGCACCGGACAAAATAAATAAGATTCAGATTATGGAAACAAAATGTCAGTGTTGTTGTGCACATACACATACTTCTCCGCAGAGCAAAGAGAAAGAGCAATCTATGATTCGTAAGATAGGAGCTCCGGTGCTATCAGGTATATTCCTTATCACGGGTATCATCTTCCAACATCAGGAATGGGTAGGATTCAGCCATCCGGTGGTTGAATTCTGCTGGTTCCTGCTGGGCTTCCTGCCCGTGGGACTTCCTGTGATGCGCGAAGCATGGGAGGGCATCTTGCGGAAAGACTGGTTCAATGAATTCTCCCTGATGGCCTTAGCCTCCCTCGGAGCATTCTATATCGGAGAATATCCGGAAGCGCTTGCCGTGATGCTGCTCTATACTCTGGGAGAGATGTTGCAGGATAAAGCCGTGAACCAGGCTACCCGCAATATCCGTGGTCTGCTTGATGTGCGCCCCGAACGGGTGGATGTATATCGTGAAAACACGCTCCGCACAGTCTCTCCCCGTGACGTCAATGTGGGAGAAACCATTGAAGTAAAACCCGGCGAGCGTGTCCCTCTGGACGGAACTCTGCAAAACCCGCAGGCCGTTTTCGATACTTCGGCGCTGACCGGGGAGAGCATGCCCCGCAATGTATCCGCAGGCGGTGATGTCCTTGCCGGTATGATTGTCAGCGGACAGGCAGTGCGCATACTGGTGACGAAACCTTACGACCACAGCACGCTGGCACGCATCCTTAACCTTGTGCAGGACGCAGCAGAGCGGAAAGCGCCTGCCGAACTATTCATCCGGCGGTTTGCCCGCATCTATACACCGATAGTCGTGCTTCTGGCTGTCCTGATAGTAGCCCTTCCCGCACTTGTTGCGGCGGCGCATCCGGGCTTCGACTATGTATTCAACGATTGGCTCTATCGTGGCCTGGTGTTTCTCGTAATATCCTGTCCGTGCGCATTGATTATCAGTATCCCGTTGGGATATTTCGGAGGTATAGGGGCGGCTTCCCGTATGGGGATTCTGTTTAAGGGAAGCAATTATCTGGATGCCATTACCCGCGTGAATGCCATCGTCTTCGACAAAACAGGTACGCTGACCACCGGCAGTTTCCGCGTGACGTCCATACAGGCGGCCGGTCTGCCGGAAGATGAATTGCTGCGACTGGTGCTGTCCGTAGAAAAGAAGAGCACCCATCCTGTGGCACAAGCCGTTGCCCGCTTCGCAGCCGAACGGGGTGTGGAACCTCTGGAAGTAACTACATTGAATGAACTGGCAGGCTATGGTCTGGAGGCCGAAGTAGGGAGCCGCAAAGTCCTTGTCGGCAACATCCGCCTATTGAAGGACCGCAAGATATCCGTACCCGAAGAACTTACGGACTGTGTAGCCACTGTTGTAGTCTGTGCCGTCGACGGGCGGTATGCCGGTTGCCTGCTGCTTTCGGACACTCTGAAGGAGGATGCTACGGATGCTATAAAAAAAATAAAGGCTTTAAAAATAGATAATATTCAAATGTTATCTGGTGATAAACAGGAGATTGTTGATATCTTTGCCGCAGAATTGGGCATTGACAAGGCTTACGGTGACCTGCTTCCCGAGGATAAAGCCGTCCATCTGGAACAGCTCAATTCTGCCCCGGACGTGTCTGTAGCCTTTGTGGGCGATGGCATGAATGACGCTCCCGTACTGGCTCTCAGTGATGTGGGGATTGCTATGGGCGGGCTGGGTTCGGATGCCGCTATCGAAAGTGCAGATGTAGTTATCCAGACCGACCAACCGTCGCGGGTGGCGACAGCCATTTCCATCGGACGGGCCACAAGACGGATTGTGATGCAAAATATTATCGGTGCTATCACCGTGAAAATATTGGTTCTGATTGCGGGCGCCTTTGGCTTTGCCACGCTATGGGCGGCGGTGTTTGCCGATGTCGGAGTGGCTTTGCTGGTTGTTCTCAATTCGGTCCGCATATTAGGTAAGAAGTTCTGAGTAGTATGAAAGACGTATATCTACATAAATTGTCCCTTCGGGATATCAAACCTACAGCGATGAGGCTGTTGATTCTCCGCACCATGATGGAGATGAGGCGGGCTGTGTCCATGGCAGATTTGGAAGAGAAACTCGATACGGTTGATAAATCCACTATTTTCCGGACACTGACCCTGTTCCTTTCCCACCACCTGATACATGGTGTGGACGATGGAAGCGGTTCATTGAAGTATGCCGTTTGCGAAGACTGCTGTATGTGTACGGTGGAAGACCAGCACATGCACTTCTATTGCGAGCGTTGCCATAAAACCTATTGCATCCGGAGTGTGCACGCCCCGTCAGTCTCGCTTCCGGAGGGATTCATGCAGACGGGAATTAATTATGTAATCAAAGGGATTTGTGCCGACTGCGCAGTCCATAAGAGAATAGACACAGACGATTGAGCGTATGAGACATTTCTATATATGTCTCCTCTTGTTAGGCTTTCTGCCGGTATCTGCCTTGGCAAGCGGAGATAAAGGAACAAAGGATATATATACGGAACAGTATATCACGGACATCTATATGGATGAGCCGAAACGCGCGTTGCAACTGCTGGACGAAGCTGAAACAAAGCAAGCGTTGCCCATATACAAGGTTGATGATTTGCGTAGCATGGTCTACTCATATCTGTATCAGGACAAATCGGCATTCCACTATGCCCGCCGGGCCTATGTACATGATTCTATCTCCGGGAACCACCCTGACCACTTGTTGAAGATGACCATAACCCTGGCCGACATCTCCCACATCCTGAGCGAATATAAAGAAAGCAACCGTTACGCGGTTGAAGGTCTGGAATTGGCCCGCAGGCTCAACGACCGGGAAGCGGAGTGTAAGCTGCTTTTCTGTATGGGCGAGAACAAATGGATGCTGTCATTGAAAGACGAAGGGTATGAGTTCTTCGATAAAGCAATTGCCCTGCTGGATACTACGGAAGATGTGAAGAACAAGTCGATGCTCTCTTATTTCTATGGGGTAAAGATGGGATACCTGATTAATGACAACCGGCTGGAAGACGCCTTGCAGATAGGCCTGCAACGTGAGAAACTGTTGGACGGAATGAAAGGCAATCCGGAAGTGCGTGAGGCTTTCCTCGACCAGCAATACGGATATGTCTATTCCAAATTGTCCCGCATCTGCCATTTGCTGGGAGATGTGGAACGTGGGAAGGAGTACCATAAAAAATACCAGTCCACCCATGCCTATAACACTCCTGCCGGTAAGCGTGATGCCACCCCGTACCTGCTCGTAACCAAGCAGTATCAGGCCGTACTCGACCATTGCCGCGACTTCAAGGAGCTGATGCGCCGGCAAGATACCTTGAATATCCAGTACGTCGGCGTTCTGCAACGGGAGATAGACGCCTATCTTGCCCTGAAAGACTATGAGAAAGTCGCCGCACTGCGTGCTTCCATCCTGTCCATAACGGACAGCATCTACCGGCGTGATAAAACCAATGTCGCGCTGGAACTGGACAACCTTTACGAAGTGAACGAGAAGGAAGCCCGCATTGCGGAACAGGCTTTCCAGCTTACCATACGTACCATTACGTTAGTCTTCATCCTCTGCATTTCGTTGTTATCACTGTTCTTCCTGTGGCGTATGTGGGTGCAGAACCGCAAAATCAAGCGTAAGAACCAGGTGCTGGTGGAGCGCATCAACGAGCAGATGTCCATGCAGACGGAGATGAACCGCTTGCAGGCTGATGCCGAGAGAGTGTCGGAAGACCAACCTTTCCCGGAGACGGAGCAGACAGAACCGGAAGCATCCGACGGCAACGAAGAGGAAGCCCAGATGAACAAGATGATTTTCGGTAAGCTGGATTATATTATCAAACGGGACGAACTGTATCTGTCCGCCGACATATCGAGAGAAGAACTTGCCCGGATGGTCAAGATGAACAATACCCGTTTTGCCCGGATGATAAAAGAGAATACGGACACCAATCTGAACGGGTATCTCAATAATCTCCGCTTGAATTATGCCATGCATTTATTGAAGGAACATCCTGAATATACATTGCGTGCCATTGCCGAAGCGTCAGGCATCAACAGTATGCCTACTTTCCACCAATTGTTCAAGGCAAGGACGGGAATGACTCCTTCCGAATTTAAGAATGCAGAGAAGGAATTGAAAAAGTAATATCTTGTATATCAGTGTGATATTACTTTTTTTAATACATTTGGGGACAATTCTTTATATGTATGACAAACTGTATATCGGTTGTTTTTGCGATATTTTATTCCTTTGTAAAATAATAACGGCAAAAAATCTGTATATACAATGTCTATATTGTGTCTGGCAATCCAAATTGCTTTTGTTGTTTCAATTGTAGCGGTAGTCTATTATTTCCGATTGTATAAACTTCATGGCATATCAGTAAAAGAGTGGGAAGAAATGAAGGAAGACAATTTCCTGATGCGGGAGTTGCTGAATAATCTTCCTATTCCGACTACGGTGAAGGACATTAAGGATAACTGTAACTATCTCTTTTGGAACAAGAAATCTGAAGATTTATATAGTGTCTCTCAGGACGACCTGATCGGGAAGAACGCAAGTGTTCTGCCTCCCGAAATTTGTTCTGCCTTTCAACAGACAGACCGGGAAACGATACGTTCCGGCCAATCGAACACCTTTCAGCATCTGATATTGGCTGATGGGTGCGAACATGTATTGAATATGTATAAGCAGTTGTTGTACTACAAGGGCGAGCCCCGCTGGCTGATTAGTGCGGCGGTGGACGTCACGGAAGCAGCAGAGAAGCGGTGTCAGTTGGAACAATTGGACATTCAGCATCGCTTGCTGTTGAAAGCTACCGGTATGAAGCTGTGGACATGGGATTTACGGCGTAAAGAGATTACCTGGAAAAGAGATGGTGAAGGTGGAACGGACAGAATAGTAGATGCCGATGAACATCTGCAGTTTATCCTGCCGGAATACAGGGAGAACATCCACCGGGCATTGGACAGACTGAAACGAAAGGAAACGGACTTCTTTGACGAGGAATTCCAACTTCGGGATGAAGACGGCACTCTTTCGTGGAGAGAAATCTACGGAGCCATATATCAGTATGATGAAGATGGCGAACCGGTTGTCTTGGTAGGGGGAACTCTGATGATTGACAAGAGAAAGGCACTGGAGCAGGACTTGCGGGAAGCAAAAGAGAAAGCGGAAGAAGCCAACAGGTTGAAGTCTGCCTTTATTGCCAATATGAGCCACGAGATACGTACTCCGTTGAATTCTATCGTCGGTTTCTCAAGCGTACTGACTATGACGGACGACATGGAAGAGAAAAAGGAATATAACCAGTTGATACAGCATAACAACGCACTCTTATTGAAGGTGGTGGACGATGTTCTGGAGCTTTCGAAGTTGGAAGCGGGAGACTTTGAACTGTATCCTGCATGGTTCTGTCTGTCGGACCTCATTGTGGAAAGTGCTGCCGAGTGCAGGATGAAAGCTGGCGGAAAGCTGGATGTCCGGGTGGATAAACCGGAACAGGATTATATGGTGGAACTTGACGCTCAGTATGTCAAACGGATATTGAGCAACTTCCTGTCGAACGCTCTGAAAAACACCCAAAGCGGCCATATTGATATAGCGTACAGCATGGCAGACGGGGGGGTCAAGATTAGTGTGAAAGATACAGGCTGCGGTATTCCGCAGGATAAACTTCCGGTGGTTTTCGACCGTTTCGAGAAAGTGGACTCTTTTGTGCAAGGGGTCGGGTTAGGGTTGCCCATTTGCAAGTCTATAGCAGAGAGTATGGGCGGAACCATTGGGGTGGCTTCGGAAGTGGGTGTCGGTACTACGTTTTGGGTTACATTGCCTTGTGCTACAGCACCCACTCCTCAATTACACAATGAAATGTTAATCAACAACCTCTATTCCTAATCCCGTCAGCAGTCCTTCCAGTCCGTAGCGGGAGAACCGGGCTTTCTTCAGGCGGTTGGCAGCAGGGTTCAGGGCGTAGTTGCGGGCGGTGCTGAAATCGGCTTTTTCCAGGTTGGTGTGGTGGAAGGAGGCGTAGCAGAGGTCGCACTCGGTGAACTTGGCTTCGGGGAGTTGTGTCTCCATGAAGTCGGCATTTTGCAGGTCGCAGCGGGTGAAGCGGGTGCCTTTCAGCTTCATTTCGGTGAAAAGGGCATAGGAGAGGAGGCAGTTGCGGAACTCCACGGACAGGCCGAAGCGGTTGCTGAGGGTGAAGTTGATGCCTGTCATCTTGCAGTCGGTGAAGAGGACGTCCAGCCAGGAGGTGTTGCTGGCTTTCACCAGTGACAGGTTGCATTCTTTGAAGGTGCATCTTTCAAAGATAACTCTGCCGATGCTCTGGCCGGAGAAGTTGCATTTGTCGAAGGTACATTCGTAGTAGTTGGGTTCCAGTTCGTCGATGGTGAAATCGACTTTTTCGATGATTTGGTTTTCCATATGGTGGGGTTGAAATTGGTCTTGTTCAGCCTCTTGAAGAGGGGTTATTTGTTGCTGTTGTTGCCTATTTCGTCAAAGTCTATCCATTCCAGATAAGGGTCGATGAGGGTGCGGTCGGTCACCCGGTTGTTTTGCTCACGGCTGTATTCGGGGATGAAGCGCACTTTTGTATCAGTGATTTGCTGGGGGCTGACTTCTTCGGGCGTGTCTACTCCCTGATTCTCCGATTGACAAGTGAGATAAAATGTTCCTACACCTTTCAACCGTACCGACCGACCTGCACTCATCAGTTCGCCCAACACTTCACCCAGATTTACGAGTACTGCATAGGTATCTCCTGGACTTACCGTTGACATAAGCGACAGTCGTTTTGCCACATCATCTGTTGTAGCAGGGCGACCTTTGGTTATTGCTCTCGGATACCACTTTCCATGTATTTTTTGTTTTTTGTAGAAAGCCATGTTGATTTCTCCTTTCTTTATGGTTTAATAGCCTTGATGCTACGACTGAGCGAGGCTTATCTATATCTTTAATATATCATCAATACGGATGATTACTACCATCAATGCGGATGATGATTATCATCAATACGGATGATGATATGCCGAGTCGCAAAGATAGCATAACTAATCCGTAACCTGTGCATGGCAAAGGCATAATCTCAAATGAACATGAAAAAAATATCATATTCGTCCTTCTCCTGTTTTTTTGATGGTTTATTGTATAAATCTATCTCTTATTCAAGCTATTTGTTTATCTTTGCAGGGGTAGATTAAGAAACAGAAAACAACGACATGGGAAGATTTATCAATCCGTTTACCGATTACGGCTTTAAGAAAATATTCGGTCAGGAGATATCAAAGGACTTACTGATAGATTTCTTAAATGACTTATTGAAGGGCGAGCGGGTGATTACTGACCTGACCTTTCTGAACAACGAACAACTGCCGGAGTGGGAGGATGCCCGTGCGCTGATTTATGATATTCATTGCACCACAGACACGGGAGAGAAGATCATTGTTGAGATGCAGAATAAGTCTCAGGCCTATTTCAGGGAACGCGCCTTGTTTTACCTGTCGCATGCTGTTACCCGTCAGGGGCAGAGAGGTGACTGGATGTTCGACATCAAGGCTGTATATGGTGTGTTCTTCATGAACTTTTTGCTCAAGGATAATGTTAAGTTACGCACCGACATCATTCTTGCCGACCGTGAAACAGGCCAGTTATTCAGCGACAAGATGCGCCCCATTTTTATCGCTCTGCCGGTGTTTGATAAAGAAGAAGAGAAATGTGAAAATGATTTTGAACGTTGGATTTATGTGCTGAAGAATATGGAGACACTAAAACGAATGCCTTTTAAGGCCCGCAAGGCAGTCTTCGAGAAGCTTGAAGAAATTGCCGATGTATCTTCTCTAAACGAAGAGGAGAATGAACTTTATTGGCGAAGCGTAAACGCGTATCGCACGCATTTGTCAGTATTGGAAGCGTCAAGACTGGAAGGACGTGAAGAAGGACGAGAAGAAGGACGAGAAGAAGGACGAGAAGAAGGACGAGAAGAAGGACGAGAAGAGGGACGTGCTGAAGGACGTGAGGAAGGGCGTGCAGAGGGACGTGAGGAAGGTAGTATAGAAAAATGTTTTTCTATAGCTCGTAATTTAAAGCAACTTGGCACTTCTGTCGATTTAATATCAAAGGCTACCGGTTTGACTCCCGAAGAGATTGCGGGCTTATGATCTTTGTGAAACCGATAGCAGTAGTCTTGTATATTTAATTTCTTGCCTTGAACACCGGCTCTATTTTCTGTATCTCCGACTCAAAGCCGAACCAATATCCCCGGTTTTCTTCCTCGCCGACCGGCAGGAAACAAAGCCGGAGGTTCTCCCTGTATTCCCCATACAGCACTTCCCAATGTCCGGGAGGAACCTGCCGCTTGGTCTTTACCCGTTCTGCCGGGAGCTTCTTCAGCGACATGCCCGCTTCTATCCAAGCGATGCTTGCTTCCGACTGATATTCAGGATAATGCCGCTTGCAGAACTCATACAGGATGAGGCCCCGTTTTTCCAGACTCATCGGCTGGTCTATCAATCCTATCCGTATCAGATGTTCCAGAAAATCGTGCAGGAACGTTTCGTTATCCAGAATCAGTCTTCGGGTTATACCTTGCCAGGCAGGAGCATTATAAAATCCATCCAGCAGGCGCGAAAGTTGTCGCGCGGTTTGCAGTTCGTCCACATTGATTTCGCGGGTTTGCAGTACCTCGTAGGGTGGGAACGGGGAATATTGTATGCCCAGTTCTTCCGCCCTGCGGCGCATTTCCGTGCCGGGAAGCAGTTTCAGGGACTCCAGTTGTATTTCTCCGGCG